>LSQX01326768.1_pt2 | contig 14382 bp, 13 predicted proteins | sample 654561 | NCBI WGS metagenome assembly LSQX01 (sample SAMN04489861, study PRJNA283612) | anaerobic digester metagenome | isolation source: 4 biogas reactors fed with cattle manure at either 37C or 55C with and... | place: Denmark: Kongens Lyngby | collected 2014
GTCTGATGCGAATAAAATTGCTGACAAACTGGCTTCCAATTCGGAGGAGTGCCGCGGTCGCAAGTGCGTACACTTCAACCGATGCTTTTTACAGCGGGCACGAAGTGCTTCACTGAATGCTGATGTTATTATAACAAATCATTCAGTTTATTTTTCCGAGCCGGAAGATAAGGTGATAGCACTTCCCAAACATGCTCAAGTTGTCTTTGATGAGGCTCATAATATGGAAGAAGCTGCTACACGCTTTTTCCAGAAGGAAATTACTGCCTACTCGTTTTTAACAACTTTGCGCAAAATACGGTTCGCAAGGCGATCAGCAAAAAAAAGCTTGCAAAAAGAATTGAAAGAAACAGGTTTTGTAAGCAAGATAAAAACAGCAATCCTCGAAAATAAACTTGTCTTCGAAGCTGAACACAAAGATTTTGTATCTGAAACTATAGATAAAATTGCTAAACAGGCAGAGAAAACAAGATCAGCCTCCATTAGTCTTCTTTTGGCTTTGGGCGGTATTCTGCATCCCGGTGAGACAGTCTTGAGATTAAGACCGGAATTTCTGCAGTCGCGTCCGTGGCTGGAAAGATTGCCGCTTTTAAATGACCTTCAGGATTCTCTTTTTGAACTTGTTTCCTCCATGGAAAAAATTGAAAGTTATTTTAATGTTCAAGCAGGGCAAACGGCACCGGAAGAGGCAACAGCAATAAGCTATCAGAACAGAGATCATCGGAATAAATTTGTATCGGAAACAGTAAGCGAATTTTCAAGAGAGGCTTCCATAATAGTTGAGGCACTTCAGAGATTAGTAAATGATCTGGAGTTTATTACTTCAGGTGATGACGGCAACTGGGTGTACTGGGTTTCAGGTATACGTGAGAGAGGGACAAATCGCCTGCTGGGCGGTCTTTTTGCTGCTCCTGTGGATATATCAGAATACCTGGCGAAGTCTCTCTTCGAAAAAAAGGAAACAGTAGTGCTTTGTTCTGCCACGATGAATGTGAGCGGATCATCTAAATTTATAGCTAATCGGATAGGGCTTGGCTTTGTAGAGCCCGAGAGAATAATGTCGCTATGCGTCGGGTCATCGTTTGATTTCGAGCGGCAGTGCCTTGCTGCAGTTCCGGAGTTCTTACCTGATGTTGCCGGTGCAAATGTGGAGTCCGAAAACTTGTACGTGGATGCCTTGGCTGATTTTGTTGGCCGATTGGCTGTTGTAACCAAAGGACGTATGCTCGTGCTTTTTACAAGTTACAGGATGATGACACAATGTGCCGCGGGCTTGGAGCCTTTGTTGCAGGAAAAAGGAGTTCGTGTGTTGATGCAGGGGAGTGGTTTCTCTCGTGAACGCATAACAAAAATGTTCAGAGAGGATGTACCCTCTGTCCTGCTTGGAACAGATTCCTTCTGGGAGGGTGTCGACTTGATAGGCGAAGCCCTGAGTTGTCTTGTAATAGCACGATTGCCATTTGATGCGGTTAATGATCCGGTTGTGAGCGCCAGGTCGGAGCGGGTGGCGCAGCTGGGGGGAAGTTCCTTTAAGGATTTTGCCTTGCCGAACGCAATAATAAAATTCAGGCAGGGATTCGGAAGGCTGATACGCCACAACGATGATCGGGGAGTAATAGTCGTCGCCGATCAGAGAATAGTGACGAAAGGGTATGGAGCCCAGTTCCGAAAAAATCTGCCTGTAAAACTCAAGAAGATCAGCGACAGTGATGAGCTGCTGAAGATGATAGGAGATTTTTTGTGATATGTACGTAGTTTTAGATACAGAGTTCGTTTGGGAACGTTCGTATTATGCTTATTTGGGGCTTGTGCAAGTTGCTGTTTCTCCCGGATTTCCACGCACGCTCCTCCCGTACAAGCCTCCGTGCCTTATGAAGTTTCGAAATGAAAGCATTGATAGAAATGATTATATGCTTCTTGATCCTTTGAAATGTTCTCCGAAAGCCTTGGGCAGCGTTATTGCAGACGGATCGATAATAAAAGTACTCCACGATGCTGTTCAGGATCTTCAACATCTTTACAGATGGTCGGGAGCTTTGCCTGCCAACATCTTTGACACGCGTATCGGTGCCGGTTTTGTCGGGATGTCGTCAACCATCTCACTCAAAAACCTGCTTTTGGAAACTCAGGGGATAGATTTGCCAAAAGCAGAAACTCGCTCAAACTGGATGAAACGACCATTGTCTGAGGAACAGCTTGAGTATTCTGTTCATGACGTAATTTATCTGGGTCGTGCAATGGAAATAATAATTGATAAAGCTCGAAAATTGGATACTTATTCCTGGATGATGGAAGAGATGGAAGATCTCAACGATCCGGATAAGTATATTGAAGATGATGTAGCAGATGCCTGGAAGAATCTCAGACTTCCGCAAAGAACTCTTGCTAATCCCCAACACCTGGCGCAATTAAGGGAGTTGGCAATGTGGCGGGAGCGTCTGGCAAGAGCTAAAAATCTGCCCAGAGGCTGGATTGTAGCTGATAAAGTGCTTATTTCTTCAGTAATAGAGCCTCCAACAGATTTTAAAACTTTTACCAACAGGGAGCTGCCCAAAGCATTTGCTGATGAATTCTTCAGCATTTTAAATTCTATCGGCAGGAATGTGGAAGCATACAATTTCGAAACGTATAAATCGCCAACTCCAGAACAACGCAGAAAATCAAAACTCATGATGGCAGAAGCAACAGAATATGCAAAAAAGATCCATTTAGATCCGGCAATTGTTGCTTCCAGAGCTGATTATACTGCATACTGTAAAAATCCGGATGATCCTGATAATCCTTTTGCAAAAGGATGGCGCAAAGATGTATTTTCTGATGTTTTAAATAAACACATATAACGAAGGTGACTTATGAAAAAAGTAAATTATACTAAAAATATTGATGTGAAATATGAAGTCGATGTGCTGGTTGCCGGAGGCGGTCCATCAGGCGTTGCAGCAGCCATTGTAGCAGCCCGCGAGGGGGCAAAGGTTCGAATTGTCGAAGCAGGTTCATGTTTGGGAGGGCTCGGCACAGCCGGTTTGGTGCCGGCTTTCATGCAGTTTAGCGATGGTGTGAATTTTCTTGCCGGCGGCTTTGGAAAAGAACTTCTGGATCGCTGTAAAAAAGAAAATGGAGTTTATAAAAACGGCTCATCAATAAGGGTGGAAGAACTCAAGTTTATTTATGAAAATATGGTTGCTGAATCAGGTGTTGAATTTACATACCATACGAAATTGATCGACGTCATAAAATCCGGACGCGAAGTAACGCTGGGAATTTGTGCTGCAAAATCAGGTGTATACGCTATAGCTGCCAAGACTTTCATAGACTGCACCGGTGATGCCGACCTTTGTCACCTGGCGGGGGCTGAAACAAGTTTTGGGGACGAAGATGGCAACACTATGCCGGGAACTCTCTGTTCTCTATGGAGTAATGTTGATTGGGAGTTTGTTAGGAGTCCTGAAGGTGTCCATCCCGATAACAAGCGGATTGAAGAAGCTTTTGCAGACGGAGTGTTTACGAATGAAGATCGTCATCTTCCCGGAATGTGGCATGTCAGTCCCACAATGGGCGGAGGGAATATCGGGCATACCTTCGGAGTCAACGGGTGTGATGAAGTGTCGCTGACGGAGGCGTACGTATGGGGACGTAAATCAATACGCGAATACGAGCGCTACTACAAAGAATACATGCGGGGTTTTGAAAATATGGAATTGGCAGCAACTGCGCCGCTATTGGGAATCCGTGAAACAAGACGCGTACATTGCGACTAGATGCTTACTTTTAAAGATTTTCGCCCGGATTCAGTATTCGAAGATGAAATAGGTCGCTACTCGTATCCTATCGACATCCATATTTCAAATCCTGACAAAGAGTCATATCACCAATATCTCGACGATTTCTCAAAACGTCTCGGGAAGGGAGAGAGTTACGGTATCCCGTACCGCTGTCTCATTCCGAAAGATCTTGATAATGTGTGGGTTGCCGGACGCTGTATCGGCACTGACAGGGAAATGCAGGCATCGATCAGGGTTATGCCCGGTTGTTACATAACCGGGCAGGCCGCAGGAATGGCTGCTGCGTTGTCGCTTTCCACAGGTGGTAATTCCAGAAAAGTTGAAATTCCGGTTCTTCAGTCAAAGCTTAAGAGTATCGGAGCTTTTCTGCCCAACTCCTGATTTCGAGTACTCGGAGCGGACAAAACTATAGAGAGCCAGAAGCGTAAAAAAGACTGCGGCAGAGTGCCATACAATGCTTCCCATGGATATATACGGACGAATGATTATCTCAGATTCACCTTCGTCCACGGGAACGCATAGCCAAATTCCATTTGCTGTATAAACAGATGTCTTTTTATCGTTCACGGTAACAACTGTTTTTACAGTTCTCATCAGATTCTCACGGAGCAGAACCATACCCGGCTGCTCCGCCTTTACCTTGGCAACAGCGTAATGGCCTCTTGTTTCAGATGGTGCAGTTTCCCATTGCCCGGGAGTGTAAGACTTTTTCGCCGCAACATCTGAAATGCCATCTCCCTCGATGGCGATCTGCTTTTCCATTTCAAAATCAGAATCAGCAATAATATTTATAGTATCCGCCTGACCTCCGGACGCTTTCCATCCGTAGTAGACGGAAACAGGGGGGATAACACCAAAAGGTTTAACGACTGCCACCATTGGCTGCTGTCGATTGCGTGGTGCGATTAGACGGTATCTGGGGTCTAAATCATACAATCCTGTTATTTGTCCGATTCGTTCCTGTTGCATTGCAACTGCCATTTTGGGAGGGACAAAAATACCGGAATTACCCCATAGTTTCCATAGTTTGACAACCAGTTTCTCATCCGTATTAAATCTGATGAAAGTTTGTATCCGCCATGATGATGGGTCTTCATTGGGTACAGGGTCCATGCAGTATAAGCCGGCACTTGTGAGAGTGCCCATGAAAGGAAGATTGGCAGGCTGCCCTGTCATATGAAGATATGAAAATGAAATTCCATCCGGTGCTGAACCGCCTGTAATGGCCTCCATTGCAGGGCTTTTCTCATGAGCGTATGCTTTGTCCTCCGAAACAACGAAGCGTGAAGCAACTTCACCCATATCAAGAATTACTGTTACGATTATCAGCAGAGCAATTACAGAAGAAGTAAATTTTCGTTTTTGCGGTTTGGCAAAAGATATGAAGCCAATCGATGTACTCGTTAGAACAAACAGCCATGCACTCCTGAGAAAGCCATTCGTATAGAGCTTGGCAAGGCTTTTCTGTGCCTGATTCCCCGACATGCCCAATAAATTCCAAACAGCGGTGTAATTTTCCGGTTTAAATATGAGTGACGCTGCCAGGCACGATGCCGCAGCAACAATAAGCAAGATCATGGTTGCTTTACCCGCAATTACTTCATTACGTTCAGCTGAGGATTCAGGCTTGCATTTAATAACATTGTATACGCCTATGGCAAAAAGAACTGAGATTGAAATTTCTGTAATATGAAGGAATTTCAGGGGAGCCCGCACCTTGTCCATAAGAGGCAATGCGTAAAACAGCTTGTAGAAGGGGGCAAAACGTCCAAGAGCCAAAAGCACGCCTGCAGCTGCTATTGCAACCCAGAAAAATGTAATACCATTTCCGTAAATAAACGTACAGTCTTTTGCTTGATTATTGTCCGGTTCAGGCATAGCTTTTCTGGAGAACAAGTTTGATATTCCTATCGCTAACGCAAATAATGCAAAAGAAATCTGGACAACTCCGAGATAAATTGTGTGTTGGCGATAATTAAAGTGTCCCTCCCTGGTTTCATTCCAGTCGTGACTTTGTCCAATATTTCCCCAGTATGGAAAGTTTCTATTGCCTGAATCCAGCCCCCGGATGCATGGCGCTACGAGTTCCGACAACTCCGCAACAGGTAAACTCCAGTTGGTGGCATAAATCCATCGAAACTCTTTTTCTTCATTTATCTCCTCAGGCGATTTATCAGATTTTTTCCCTTTTGCTTCACTGGAAGACTTTGAAGCTGAGGCTTGAGTAAAGCTTTCAAGCTGCTTCTCGCGTCCAGCCAGGGCAACCTTGAAAGCATCTTCAACTACGCGGTGTCCCACAACGGCAAAAACGATAACTGTCAGGACTACTCCGAAAAGATATTTTTTCCAGAACCCTGACAAATGGTTTTTGAATCCTCTCAAACGTGATATCTGATAAAATCGGAACGAGGCGTATATGGCAATCAGTAAAACCATAATAGCCAAAATATCCGGCTGCGTTGAAATACCGACCAGTGCACATATTGGAATTAAAGCAAAATGGAACCACCGTGGACGGAGCAGGCATCTCTCAGTGAGTGCAAAAATGAAAATGACATTGGGCATCATTATAAAGTAACCACGATGCCCGGCGTTAAACAAGGTGAAGTGATATCCCGAAAAAGCCATTGCTAAACCACCGGCAAAGCATGCTATGGCAGGCAGACCAATTGTATGCAGATAGATTCCCATTGCAAGCGCAAGCATGGCTGTAGAAAAGATAAAACTTATTTCATGGTATGCAGGCGAGGGTAAAACTTTAAAAAAATCGTCGTATGTGAAAATTGCTGCCTTGCCATTCATCCATGGAAGCATACGTCTGAGCAAGCTGGTGATTCCAAACGATGGTGCTGCATCAGGAGCCTGAAGTACTGAGTAATAGGAAAGAACATCAGAAAATATAATCGTGCTTATAACGACTGCTGTAGCGAAAAGAAAAAGTGGCCAAAATTTCCTGTATTTCATTTATTTCGTATTTGTGTGTAATTTATTATAAAAACAGCCATATAACCGGCTGATCCATATCTTGGCGTTTAATCCAGTCAGTTTAACAGAAAGGTATTTTTCGGGCAATTTTTCAATTGTATAAAATTTTAAAGTTGAGAAAACAGGATAGAAAATGGATGGCTGAGAGGGTAAGGACAGTTTTCCCGTCTTCGAACCTTACGCTGAGACAAGCCGGGGCAAGCCGTAAACCGATGCGGAGCACCGCAGTCCCATCCCTAACTTCTCAACAGGCAGTGACAGGCAAGAATGCCGATGATGCAGTAGCTGTTTTGCATTAAAGTTGTTAAAGGCAACACCAATTTGAAATGGTGATGTCATTGTATTTTCCAGATGCAATTTTTATCTTTTGCGATAAAAGTTGTCCTATACATGCTGTTTTTGCTAGACTTCGACAGTGAACGGCAGGGATTTCCCCTGATGAAATTAACTCAATAACACTGTTCGACAGGAGATAAACCATGCGAGATGATCCACGACGAAAGAGTCTGGAAGATCTGTTCGAAGAGCCTGGCAAAACGGTTCTAACTGCCCATCGCGGATGGTCAGGGCAGTATCCTGAGAACACGCTGAACGCCTTTGAGAAAGCCGTGGAGGCGGGTGTCGACATTGTCGAGTTTGACGTACGTGAAACTGCCGATGGGGAGTTCGTTGTCATCCATGACCCAACCCTTGAGCGAACAACCAACGGTGCCGGTCCGGTTTCGCAAAAGCGCCTGTCTGAACTGAAACGTCTGAATGCGTCATTCTGGGTGGGACCTCATGACACAGGGTACCGCGCTACGGCCCCGTTGAATGACGAGACGATCCCTACTCTGGAGGAGGCATTCTATTGTCTGTCGGGCACGGTGTGCATGAATGTCCAGGTGTACGTGAACAAGCCGGCTTCTCTGGAGAAGATTGTCAGAATGTATGATCAACATGATCTCTACGGGTTTGCTTTCCTCCATCTGGAGTCCTTTGCCGCGGCCGATCATGTCAGGCATCTGAACCCGGGAGTCGCCATATGCGTCAGCGAGGAGAGGGATAATCTCAACCGGCATTTACTATTCGGAGTGGACTTCGTTCAGCCTAGGGTCCACCATCTGACGAGCACCTATGTTGAGAAGCTGAAATCGGTCCGTCTGAAAGCCAATATTTTCTACGCCAATACCCGTGAAGACACGGAAAAGCTTCTGGATCAGGGTATCCGGGGAATTATTACTGATTGCCCCGATGTTGTGAGTGACACTATCCGCGCTCATATTCTCTCGCGTACGCTGCCTGTGGAGACAGAAACGTGAAAGCTGTAAAAAAAAGGACTTGAAAGAGGATTGTAATATAACATGAAGCTTTTGCTAACTTTGGAAATGAACGCCAGGGATTTCCCTTGATGAAGTTAGCTCAATAGCACTGTTCGAGAAAATGAAACAGAAAAGACAACGTAAAACAACGATCACTAAGAAGCATATCCTCTTGGCAAGCTTACTACTGATGGGAATATGCGTATTGGCGATAACTGCACATTTGTTACGATATGTGCCAGTTGAACCACAAACTTTGTCAGAGCTGCTGGATTTGCCGGAAAACAAATTGGCGCGAGTGGACATTGCTCGGCTGAATCTGTTTTGTGCCAGGGAAACCGTCTATACGAAAAAAATGCTGCCCTAAAAAGGGTGAAATTAAATGATTATTTATTTGAGTATAGCTTTAGCACTCTCCTTTGGTGTTGTAAAAACAATGCTTTGGCTGAAAGTGCCGCGTGTATTGTCTGTTATCATTGGTATTGTGTGTTTCTTGATTTTGATTGGTGTCGGCTTTTTTTTGATCAAGGATAAGGATACTCCACCGTCAGACTCAACCGTAATCACACAGGAAGAGTTAAAGAGAGCAGCGGGATTATGAAGTCTGGAGATGATATATGGATGAAATGAAAGCATGTTCTTTGCCGCCACCGATGCCACTGACACGCAAAAAATGCTGGTGGCACCTTCCCTTGCGTGTGATTGGAGGTGCCCTCTTCAGTTACGCAATCATTTTGCTCTTAGTTACCGACCTCGTTGCACCTCTCGGTGGACCGAGAGAACCGCCAAGCAATATGAGTTGGGAAGAGTTCATGAAATGGACTGACAGCGGAGCATGGTGGAAAGAGGCTGTTCGGACATCAACCATTGTCGCATTGGGCGGAGTCCTTCTGATGTTCATTGGAAGGAAGGCGAAATCATCGAACCAAGCCCCACATGCGACTTCGGAACCCGCGTCGAGCGCGGCTTTCTCAGAGCGTAAAGGCTAACGTTGGTCGGGTGACCGTACATGTTCACAGCAGAGCGGTACATGTTTCTCGTACACGAGGATATGAATGCAAAGGAGAAATCGTGTACGGGTACGGGGACGAGAACGAGTACAAGAACGGGTACGATTATGTCATCACGCAAGCAGAACCCGAGCAGGCGCTCAGGGATCCCGGACTCAGTAGCCGTGATGCGAGTACGGAGCCTCGCGGTTCCAGTGCCTCGCAATCACCCAGCAAGCGGGCACAGACAAGAATGTCCGTGCTACAGTCTGCGGCGCATGAGGACATTCGCCCTCCAGCACTCAGCAAGCAAAACCCGAGCTGGCGCTCAGGGCTCCCAGGCTCAGCAGCCACCAATCAACCGCGGCGGTTTGCGGAGAAACCAGCCCTACCTTGCTCAGCAACAACGATGCGAGTACGGAGCCCTGCAGTCCAGACGTTGGTTACTTCAACGGGGGGAACCGGTTGTAGTGTTGAAATCGAATACGATTTCCGTTCTTGCTACGAAACCTTCTCTGCGAGCCTCGAGTTCTGTATATTCAGGATCATTTGCGAAATTTTCCTGCTTCTGGCGGAGCGTCGCAATCTCGTGACTGAAATATTCGTTATCCTGCTTCAGTTCATCTCGTTCTTTTGCCAGTTGTGCTCTTTTAACCACGAGGGGTGCAAACAGTCTGATAACAAGCACGGCTGCCACAACTCCAAGCAACACGAGCAGGGCATATTTGAAAGGTTTTAAAAATGAAGACTGCATTTTATAACTTCAAAAATACAATAAGATGCACCTATTGGTAACTCTCTCCAGGCGCATTTTAGAATGGTGGTGGGTCAACGATTCGAACGTTGGAAGGCATTGCCAGCAGATTTACAGTCTGCCCCCGTTGGCCACTTGGGTAACCCACCTTTTGCGTTGAAGACGTGTGAAATATGCCATTTTTGGGGCTATATGTCAAACAGTTATTTTTGCCAACCTTTTAAAAAGCCGCTAATGTTCCCCTTCACTCCTCCGAAGTTCAGTTTCAAGGCATCAGATAATATACGGAACAGTGTTGTAGATAAAGAGGCAAGGAATGGAATCCCGGAATTCTTCCGCAAAAAAAGAACATGACCCGCCCTGTAGTAAGCAGCGAGATTATATGACATTTTTTTTATTGTAGCGGAGCCGAGATGCGTTATGAAAATACCGTCAGCCACGGAAATGTTCCATCCTTTTGAGCGAATGGTAAAGCACCAGTCGGCATCTTCAAAAAAGAAAAAGTAATTTTCGTCGAAACCGCTTGTTTCTTTTAAAGCTTTCACACGTATGAGCATGCATGCTCCACAAAGGTAATCGATGTCTTCCGGGTCTGTAGGTTCAGCTGGTATAAAGAGGGGAGGGCGCAGTCGCTTCCCCGCCGGTACTATCCGTTCAGTTTTATTATCGGGATTGCCTTCACGCATTCGGCAACCGACAGCGGCTGACTGCGGCTCGGCTTCTGCTTTTTCAATAAGCCCGGCAAGAGCGTCTTTTTCGCAAATTACATCGTTATTCAACAGCCAGACGTAGCTGTATTCGTTCTCTTCCTCAAAGACTCTTTTGAATCCCAAATTAACGCCTCCTGCAAAGCCGAGATTTTCGTTTGATGCTATAATTTCCGCTTCAGGGCATGCTGCCTGAAGTTGGGCAGGAGTATTGAAGGTTGAACCGTTATCTACGATGACAACATCCAGATTTTTATAGTTCTGTGCAAGCAGAGACTCACAACACTTCTGTGTAAGCTCCAGACCGTTCCAGTTGAGAACTACAGCAAGAACCTTTGGTTGATGAATGTGTTGAACTTTTTCGGAAGTCATCTTTTTGGTAACTTGTTTGTAAAGTCAGTTTATTCAGTTATTATCTGATGAAAGTTTTCGGGAGAGTTTGAGTTGAATTTTGCAGACTTGATTGAGTGTTAATATAGCAAAAGGCGAATTGCAAGGCGATTTTAAAAATATGTAACATGCTTGAAGAAGGCATGCTGTTATGGTATTGTGTTTGAGCAATCAATGATAGGAATTCAATACATGAAAATAACTCCATTCAGGGCTTTGAGACCAAGCAAAGAAAAAGTTTCCGATATAGCATCGCTGCCCTACGATGTGATGGATACGGCAGAAGCAATTGAAATGGCTTCCGGAAACCCCGATAGCTTTTTACACGTAGTCCGTTCAGAAATCGATTTACCCGCCGACATCGATCCTTACGATGACGAAGTTTATAACCGGGCGAGGAAAGCTCTGGAGCGTTTGCGTGCAGAAGACAAGATTGTCCGCGAGGATGCTCCATCGATTTATATTTACCGCCAGACTATGGGAGCTCACAAGCAGACGGCTGTGGTCGGCTGTTGCGATATAGATGATTATGCGAATGGTTTGATTTTGAAGCATGAAAAAACACGCCAGGATAAAGAGGATGACAGAACAAGGCATATTCTCACTACGAATGCGAATACGGGGCAGGTTTTTCTGACGTATCGCGATGTGGCAGCAATAGACTGGATTGTCAAGTTTGAGTGCGAAGCCGATCCCATTTATGATTTTGAGGCTGATGATGGTGTACGGCATACGGTCTGGCGTGCTGTCAGAACGACCGCACTTTCGCAAATGTTTGCCACGGTGCCGAAGGTTTATATAGCTGACGGGCATCACAGATCTGCTGCTTCATACAGGGCAGGGGCAGAGCGCAGAAAAGCTGCCGGGGCAAATGCAGATCCGGCAGCAGAATATAACCGCTTCATGGCATGTCTTTTTCCTGCTTCCCAGCTTCAGATACTACCTTATAACAGGTGCGTCAAAGACCTCAATGGACTCTCCCCGGAAGCCTTCATGGCAAAGGTGAGGGAAGTGTTTGAGGTAACAGAAATTGATGAACCGGAGGTGAACGCTCCGACTTCCTGTGCGATGTACTTTGACAAGAAGTGGTACAGGCTTTCCTGGGATGTTCCGGCGGATATTGAAGATCCTGTTTCAAGACTTGATGTGTCGTGGCTCCAGGATCATTTGTTGTCGCCGGTTTTAGGTATAAATGATCCAAGAACTGATGAGCGCATATTTTTTGTAGGAGGCATAAGAGGTAATGCCGAACTTATAAGCTCAGTAGATTCAGGAAATGCTTCTGTTGCTTTTTCAATGTATCCTACAACGGTAGAGCAGATGATGGAGATAGCTGATGCAGGTCAGACTATGCCCCCCAAGAGCACATGGTTTGAGCCGAAACTCAGGAGCGGGCTGCTGATTCATACACTAGATTGAGAAGGGAGATATATACTATGAGTGATAAACTGACTGTTAGAGATATAGCTGCAATGGTTGATCATACGGTATTGGCGCCATTCAGTAAAAGAGAAGAGTTTGTAAATGCTTGCAGATTTGCTTTGCAGCACAAGTGCGCAAGTGTTTGTATTTGTCCGTTTTTTGTAGATGAGTGCGCACAGCGCCTAGATGGCAGCGATGTGAAAACGTGTACCGTAATAGGCTTCCCTCACGGGACAAGTGCAACGGAGGCGAAGGTGGCTGAGACGCTAATCGCATTGGCAACAGGAGCTGATGAGATAGATATGGTCGTTAATATAGCGAAGGTGAAAGATCGTGATTGGAAATTCGTAAAAGATGATATTTCCGCTGTAACGACTAATGTTCACGCTGCCGGCAAGAAAATCAAGGTTATTTTCGAAAACTGCTACCTCGATGAAGAAGAAAAGATAATGCTTTGCAAAATCTGCACCGAACTTAGGTGCGACTGGGTGAAAACATCAACGGGATTTGGTACCGGCGGTTCAACAATTGAAGATTTAAACCTGATGAAAGCTAACATCGGACCTGATGTACAGATAAAGGCAGCAGGTGGTATCCGCACTCTTGATCAGCTTCTGGAAGCAAGAAATGCCGGAGCAACACGCATAGGGTGTTCACGCACAAAGGACATTCTGGAAGATGCGGCTAAAAGATTTAGCTAATTATTTTACAGGGTAATTTTCGTCGGTCAGGGGAAGTAATAGCAGTTAAACGAACCTGTTTGCAAGTGAGGTATATCAAATGAGTGCATTCAAAGCGTATGATGTCAGGGGTGTATATGGAAAAGATTTTACGGCTGAGACTGTTTACAGGATAGGTCGTGAATTACCCGGACTTCTCGGGGCGAAGCGCGTGCTGGTGGGGCGCGACGCAAGGGAAAGCTCGCCGGAAATATTCGAAGCTCTCGCACGCGGCATAACTGATGCCTCAGCCGATGTTGATTATATGGGGCTTTGTACAACCCCGATGACATACTTCTTTACCGGTCTGAAGGGGTATGAAGCGGCTGTAATGATAACTGCTTCCCATAACCCAAAAGAGTATAACGGACTTAAGATTTCAAGAAAAAATGCTTTGCCTGTTGGTTATGACACAGGGTTGAAAGAGCTTGAAAAGCGTGTTGAGGCTTTTACTGAAGCTCCTGCAGGCAAAAAGGGGAAAGTGTACAGCATTGATGTCCGGGAAGAGTATGTAGAGTTTTTACGTAAAAAGCTTCCTGATTTGTCGGGGCTGAAAGTTGCCATAGATTGCTCTAATGGAATGGCGGGTCTCATTGCACGTGATGTGTTTGAAGCCAGCGGTGCTGTTGCAGAGTATTTATATGAAACGCCTGATGGCACTTTCCCGAACCACTCTCCGAATCCTCTCGAATCTGCAGCATCTGAAGCTTTGCGGAAACGTGTATCAGAGACAGAGGCTGATATAGGCGTCATATTTGACGGAGATGCCGACCGGGTGATGTACGTTGATGAAACGGGCAAATTTATACGTCCTGATTTACTTACAGCTATTATTGCCCGGTATTACCTTGCAGTTGAGCCTGGCGCTGCTATTTTATGCGATATCCGCACTTCGCGCGGTGTGACTGATGAAATTGAACGTTGTGGGGGTATGGTACACCTCTGGAAAGTCGGGCACGCATTTGCCAAACTCAAGATGAGAGAAGTAAATGCAATTGCCGGCGGGGAATTGGCAGGGCATTATTATCTGCGTGACTTCTACAATTGTGATGCTGCAGTTCTCTCATGCGAAATCGTATTGGGTGTGCTTGCTAAAGCGAAACGTGAAGGACAGACGCTTTCTAAAATAATTTCAAAAATAGATATTTACAGCAACACCGGAGAGCTCAACTACACTATACAGAAAAAAGAAGAAGCGATAAAAGCTGTGGAAGAATGGGCGATCGAGGGCGCAAAACCCGTTTTAAAACATGATTTTGATGGTGTCAGATATGAGTGGGAAGATTGGTGGTTTAATATCAGACCGTCCAATACCTGTCTCTTATACACATCT
>LSQX01011245.1_pt1 | contig 14379 bp, 15 predicted proteins | sample 654561 | NCBI WGS metagenome assembly LSQX01 (sample SAMN04489861, study PRJNA283612) | anaerobic digester metagenome | isolation source: 4 biogas reactors fed with cattle manure at either 37C or 55C with and... | place: Denmark: Kongens Lyngby | collected 2014
GTTTTGCGCAGTGGCGGAGATACCAAATATTCGTTATTTTTAGATGCAGTTGGTGTGTGGATTATCAGCATCCCCTTGGCTTTGGTAGGGGGCCTGCTTCTTCATCTTCCTGTTTACTGGGTTTATTTTCTTGTTGGCTCGGAGGAAGTGTTCAAGTTCTTTTTAGGCATGAATCGCTTTCGTTCTCGTAGGTGGATTAACAACCTGGTTGATGACTCCCTACAGATTACCGACCCAGTATCGTCAACGACTACCTAACTAACCAGTCTCTTGGCTGATATAATGTTGAAGTAACATAGAGGAGTGACAATGGCTATGAATTTTACAGATAGTAAAAAACCAAAATGCTTGGTAATTCATGGATTCGGTGGTGGGGTATACGAAATTGAGTCATTAGTCAATCATCTGATTGGTCTAAATTATGATGTTATCAGTCCTACATTGAAAGGTCATTCAGCGACAAAAAAGGAAATGAAAGAAGCAACTTATATCGACTGGATAGAATCCGCAGAACGTGAATTGCAGAAAATGCATGATAACAATGATGAGGTCTTAGTACTTGGGTTCTCCATGGGTGGACTTATAGCATTTAACCTTGCTAGCAAATATAATATAAAGGCTATAGTAACAATCAATACACCAATATTTTATTGGAATTTAGCTCAAGTGATACACAATCTTGTAGATGACATAAAGAACAGGAATATCGTGAATATCAAAAGGTACTTACAGGCTAAACAAAATTCGCCGATATCTTCTATGAGACAATTTCTATTTCTATTAAACCAAACGAAGTCCAAATTAGAGGAGGTAAAATGTCCTTTGCTAATAATCCAGGCCAAAGATGACGACACGTCAAGAAGAAAAAGTGTAGATTATATTTACAATCATGTGTCTTCGGCAAAGAAAAATATAAAATATTATAATGAGGGTGGTCACCAAATCCTTCAAAGTTCAGTGTCTGAACAAGTGTTCTCATGTGTGGATGATTTCATACAAAACCTATAAAAAGTTCTGGGTCTTTTTTTCTAACCTATGCAGATTCCTCGACAAACTCGGAATGACGAAATTTAGTTTTTTCTTAACCTATATGCCTCATACTGTTTCTTTACCTGTGGATTCTCGGATAGAAACTTATTTAGAGAATCAATAGCTTCTAAAGTGCTGAGACTAACATCATGTTCTATAAGCTCAGTATCCTTAAGGAGTGTCTCCTTAACTCCAATATTTCTTAAAAACTCTTCTATGATCTCATGCCTTTCCAAAAGAAATTCTCCTATAGACTTCCCATCCTCCGTGAGCTGGATAATACCATATCTTTGGTAATCTACCAAACCAAGCTCGCATAGCTTTTGAGCCACTTTAGTTGCTGATGAAGGGCGAACATTTAACTTATCTGCTAGCTGATTAATACGTGCATACCCATTTTCTATACATATTCTATAAATCATTTCTAGGTAGTCTTCCATGCTGGAAGTTAAAACCTTGCTTTCACTGTTTAGCATCTGATACCCCCTGACTGTATGAAATTCTCTATTAATTTTCATATATTACCATCTCCTTTTTTGATTTCTCAAATGTAACAAGAATATGTAGTGTGTCATATCTTAACATTAGGCACAACAAATAAAGTTTCCTACAACTAATCTATGATGTGACTTCTATAAAAATTAGGAAGGAAGTGTTTTTTATGAATAGAGACTTAATCTCTTTAGAAAAATTGCCGCTTGGTAGCTTTGGCAGGGTTAGAGAGCTCATTACAGAGGGAATTGCACGTAGACGAATGCTGGATCTTGGTTTAATTCACGACACAATTATAAAGCCGTTAATGAAGAGTCCTGCTGGCGATCCTATTGCATATGAAATCCGAGGTGCAGTAATAGCCCTGCGTTCAGAGGAGGCATCAAAAATATTGGTTGAGAGAGCTCAACTGAATTAGGGGGATACAAATGGGTTTAACAGTTCAATCTACTGGAACCGGCGCTTTAAAAGAAATGTTTGAAGTAGAGCTTGATTTGCCTGATGATATAGTAGTAGCTCTTGCCGGCAACCCAAATACAGGCAAAAGCACAGTGTTTAACAGTCTTACAGGCCTTAACCAACATACTGGTAATTGGCCTGGAAAGACGGTAAGCAATGCCCAGGGCAAGTTTTCACATAGAAATAAAAGTTATGTTTTGGTGGATCTTCCGGGAACTTATTCCTTACTAGCTAATTCAGTGGAGGAACAAGTTGCCAGAGATTTCATCTGTTTTGGTAATCCACATGCAACAGTGGTAGTAACAGATGCCACTTGTTTGGAACGAAATTTGAATCTAGTCCTTCAAATAATGGAGATTACAAATAAAGTAGTTGTCTGTGTTAACCTGATGGATGAAGCTAAAAGAAAAAAGATTAGAATAAACCTTGAAAAGCTATCCAATATATTAGGAGTGCCTGTAGTAGGAACTACAGCAAGAAGCGGAAAAGGCCTAAATGAGCTAAAGGATATTGTTGAAAAAGTAGCTAGTGGAGAAATCAATTCAACCCCAATGCAAGTAAGCTATGATGAAGTTTTGATAAATGCTATTGTGGAAGTGGAGCCTCATATTCAAGACTTAGTTGGTAATCAACTAAATAGCAAATGGATAGCACTTAGACTTATAGATGGTGATAAGCTTCTGCTTAATTCCATGGATAAATATCTGAATAAAAGCACTTCTGATGATAAAGCATTGCAAAGTAAGCTAGAAAATGCGCGCACGGAGTTAGAAGAAGATAAACTACATCTTGATGATTTACGTGACAGAATTGCTTACAGTATTGTAAAAACCGCTGAGGATATAAGCAGTAAAGTAGTCTCTCTTGAAAATAAATTCAATCAACTGGATAGAAAAATAGATCGAGTCTTAACCTCAAAAGTACTAGGTATTCCTATTATGATTGCCCTATTAGGATTTGTTTTCTGGCTTACTATTGAAGGAGCTAATGTTCCATCTGCAATTTTAGCAAAGGGCCTATTTTGGATTGAAGATCAGCTAATTATTTTTTTTAGCTGGCTAGGTACACCAATGTGGATTCACGATTTGCTTGTGTTGGGTATGTTTCGCACTTTAGCTTGGGTAATATCAGTAATGCTTCCACCAATGGCCATATTTTTCCCGTTGTTCACCTTATTAGAGGACTTAGGATATCTTCCTCGTATTGCATTCAACCTTGATCATTTTTTCAAGAAGGCTTGTGCCCATGGGAAGCAGGCTCTTACTATGTGTATGGGATTTGGATGCAACGCTGCTGGAGTAATTGCCTGTAGGATAATTGATTCACCCAGAGAACGATTAATAGCTATAATTACCAATAATTTTGTTCCTTGTAATGGTCGATTTCCAATGTTAATTGCCCTAGCTAGTATTTTTATAGCTGGTGCAGCTGGTGCTTTCAGTTCAATTGTTGCTACTCTTTCTGTTTTAGCTACTATTGTCCTTGGGGTAATTTTGACTTTATTTATTTCTAAATTATTATCAAAAACCATCCTAAAGGGCCTACCTTCATCCTTTACCTTGGAACTACCGCCTTACAGAAAGCCTCAAATTGGCAGAATTATTGTGCGTTCTATCTTTGACAGAACCTTATTCGTATTGGGAAGAGCAATAGCAGTTGCAGCTCCAGCTGGTTTACTGATATGGTTTATGGCAAACATCACAGTTGCAGATGCTAGCATATTGACCCACTGTGCTCAGCTTCTAGATCCTTTCGCACATCTAATTGGCTTGGATGGTTATATAATGATGGCCTTTATATTAGGTCTGCCTGCAAACGAGATAGTTATTCCCATATTAATTATGAGTTATATGTCAACGGGTTCTATGTTGGAGCTGAGCAGTTTATCTGAAATGAAGCAATTATTTGTAAACAATGGTTGGACTTGGTTGACAGCTGTTTGTATGATGCTGTTTTCATTGAATCACTGGCCTTGCGGCACTACATTATGGACAATTCGAAAGGAGACTCAAAGCTGGAAATGGACCTGGATATCATTCCTAGTACCTACAGTAACCGGTATTGTAGTGTGCTTTATAGTCGCTCAAGGAGCGCGATTTTTGTTAAACATGCCTTGACATCTTAAGTGAAGTCGGATTATAATAATTCTAAATGAATCAATGAGAATGCATTGAAAAGGGCGAGTAAGTCAAAACACTGTCACCAGAGAGAGAAAGTCACAGGCTGAAAGCTTTCTCAGATAGAATTGATTGAACACCAACCTTGGAGCATTTCGGCAGGAACCGTTATCAACCGTTTGAGTTGGGCATTTTTTGCCAACAAGGGTGGAACCGCGAGTATAGCTCTCGTCCCTTCATGGGATAGGAGCTTTTTGTTGTTTAAAATAGTGAAAGCACCACTTAGAGAAGTGGGAATCTTAATGCAGAATGAAAGAGAAAAAGAAAGGAGTGTCGATTTATGAAAATTCGTTTAAAAGATAATTCCATTAAGGAATACGAAAATGGATTGTCAGTACTAGATATCGCCAAGGATATCAGCCCGGGCTTGGCTCGTGTTGCATTGGCAGGGGAGGTAAATGGAAATACCACAGATATTAGAGAGGAAATTAATCAAGATTCCGATCTAAATATATTAACCTTTGAAGATGAGGGAGGTAAAAAAGCATTTTGGCATACATCTTCCCATATTCTGGCTCAGGCTGTAAAACGACTATTTCCTGAAGCAAAACTTGCTATTGGGCCTGCCATCGACAATGGTTTTTATTACGACATAGAGGTGGACCATCCATTCAGCCCCGAAGATTTGGAAGCTATTGAAAAAGAAATGACTAAGATTGTAAAGGAGAATATTGAGCTTAGTCGATTCGAACTTCCTAGAGAAGAGGCTCTCAAATTTGTGGAAGAGCAAGAAGAAAGCTACAAGGTAGAACTAATCAGCGACCTACCTGAGGATTCAGTTATCTCATTTTATAAGCAGGGTGAGTTTACCGATCTGTGTGCCGGTCCTCATATTAAATCCACAGGAGCAGTGAAAGCTGTTAAGCTCTTAAGTGTAGCAGGTGCTTATTGGAGGGGTAGTGAAAAAAATAAGATGCTGCAACGCATCTATGGAATCACTTTCCCGAAAAAAAGTCAACTTACAGAATATTTAACACGTTTGGAAGAAGCAAAGAAACGAGATCATAGAAAACTGGGTAAAGAGCTAGATTTATTCAGTCTTCAAGAGGAAGGTCCGGGGTTCCCATTCTTCCATCCCAAGGGTATGGTAATTCGAAACCTATTAGAGGATTACTGGAGAAAAGAACACACTAAGAATGGATATCAGGAAATCAAGACCCCTATTATCCTAAATCGTGATCTTTGGATTCGTTCTGGCCACTGGGATCATTACCAGGAGAATATGTATTTTACCGAAATTGATGAGATGGATTATGCGGTTAAGCCTATGAATTGTCCTGGCAGCATGATCGTCTATAAGAATAAGAGTCACAGTTATCGAGAACTGCCCATAAGAATAGGCGAGCTGGGATTGGTTCACCGCCACGAGCTTTCGGGTGCCCTGCATGGTTTAATGCGGGTTCGTTGCTTTACTCAGGACGATGCGCATATCTTCATGTTGCCGGAGCAAATTAAAGACGAAATTATCGGTGTAATCGATATGGTAGATAATTTCTATAGTCTCTTTGGCTTTAAATATCATGTTGAGCTGTCAACCAGGCCAGAGGATTCCATGGGTAGCGTAGAAGATTGGGACAAAGCAACTGATGCCTTGCGAGAAGCTTTGGAAGAGAAGGGTATGCCATATAAGATTAATGAAGGTGATGGAGCCTTCTATGGACCAAAGATTGATTTCCACTTGGAAGATTGTTTAGGACGTACCTGGCAGTGCGGTACCATTCAGCTAGACTTCCAAATGCCCGAGCGTTTTGAGCTAAATTATATAGGTTCTGATGGAGAAAAGCATAGACCTGTTATGATCCATAGGGTTATATTTGGTAGCATTGAGCGTTTTATTGCAATCCTGATTGAACACTTTGCAGGTGCTTTCCCCGTATGGCTGTCTCCCGTGCAAGTTAAGGTAATGTCTATTACAGACCGATCCAATGAGTACATTTCCCAAATTATGAAGGAATTTATGGATAATGAAATTCGAGGGGAAAACGATATTCGTAATGAGAAGATCGGTTATAAAATAAGAGAAGCTCAGATGGAGAAGGTTCCTTATATGTTGATAATCGGAGATAAAGAAGTGGAAGATGGCACGGTAGCTGTCCGATCTAGAACGAAAGGTGATTTAGGAACTATGAAGCTGGAAGAGTTTAAATCTATGCTGTTAAAAGAGAACGAAGAGAAAACGATATAAGCTCTTAAATCTAGCAGATTGTCCGATATAAATGAAACCTAGTGAAAAGTTCTTCAGATTTGACATAGCAATATTTTGTGGTACTATTATATGTACGACCTGAACAGACGATAACGTCATCTCCGAATTCACTATAAAGAAACGGGGGGGCTTACTACCGGAATGAATCCTGATTATTAGGTAGGGCAACTTATGTTATGTGCCCGAATCCGTCAGCTAACCTCGTAGGAGAAAGCCAAGCGTTGTGTTTTAGTCATAAAGACTGGGGCCTGCGCTTTTTTTTGTGATTTAAAAAGTAAAAGGGTGGGAAAATACTCACTAACTACTACTGTACATGCCTGTAAGATTGTGGAGGTGTATTATGCGTAAGCGATCAATGATTTTATTTGTTTTTCTAATAGTGTTTTGGATAGTGATATCCACTGAAGTGGATCTTCAGCATATACTGGTTGGGATATTTCTTGCACTAATAACTGTTTGGTTTTGGCAGGATCTTGGCCTAAGGTTGCCAATCATTTTGTCTACGAAAGAGCTTTTGTTAACAGGTCGTTGTATAGTATTATTGGTAGGCTATATTATTGAAGCCAACATAGCTGTAGCAAAAGCATTGCTATTTTCAAAACATCCAACAAGCCCAGTAATAGTAATTATGCATCCTGATATTAAGAGTAACTGGGGGAGGGTATTTCTAGCTACTTGTATTACCATTACTCCTGGTACTGTAACAATTGACATTAATCCAGATACAGGTCAATTTATGGTGCATGCACTAACTAAAGAAGCTGCATTAGGGTTGCCTTACTGGCGGATGATTAATGAAATTAAGCATCTGGAAAAACAGATAAAAGGGAGAGAAGACCATGTTATGGATGTTAGCAGGACTCACGATCCTGATACTACTAACACTCTTGCGGGCGATTATCGGGCCGACAGTCATTGATCGCCTCATATCTATTAATTACATCACTGGTAAGGTAAGTATGATTATCTTAGTGATGGCCTTTGTTAGTAGCGATTACGGGTTTATTGATGTAGCATTTGTATTTATGTTATGTGGTTTTGTAAGTGGACTTTGGATACTTAAAGTGCTCACACCTGGTGATTGGAAACTTAGGATTTCGGGGTTGAAAGGCTTCGAAGGAAGCAGAGAGGAAGAGACTTCAGATGATTAGATGGATAGCAAATATCTGTTTCATCCTATCTATTTTAGCATATAGCTTGGGGACCTTCGGGTTGTTCAAATTTCCGGATCCATATACCCGCATGCACGCTGTCGGAATCGGGGATACTCTGGGCGCAGGACTAATTGGATTAGGACTTTTTTTGCTCAGCCCCAGCTGGATTATTCGCATTAAATTAATAGTTATCTTTATATTGTTTTGGACGATTAACCCTACTATGACGCATTTGGTGGCCAAAGCAGGTCTACTTCATGGCACACAAGCTGTGAAGGGTACTGAATTTAGAGAGGATTGAGTGTATGCATTTTATTGTTGCTGATTATTGGACTATGGTACTGTTGCTCACCCTAGTGGTAGCAGCATTGGCAATGTATTTTATAAAAGATCTGTTACATGCAGTTATAGTATATGGTGCATATAGCTTGATTATAGCTCTAGTATGGCTACTTATGAACACTCCTGATCTTGCTATAACAGAAGCGGCTGCAGGAATTTGTACGACTGTATTAATGATGGTGGTAATATTTCGCACCACCAGAAAGGAGGAATAGCAGTGAAAATAAGAAATTTGATAGCTCTACTTGTTGTTCTTATAGCGACTTATGGAATTGTGATAGCAGTGGCAGAGCTTCCTCCTTATGGAATGGCAGACAATCCCGTTCACAATCAGGTTTCAGAACGATATATTAACGAATCTATGGAGGATACGGGAATTCCAAATATGGTTACATCGATTGTATTGGATTATAGAGCATATGATACGATGTTTGAGACGATAGTTCTGTTCACCGCTGCTCTTTCTGTAGTAATTACCTTGAAATATACGAAGAGGAGGGGAAGCGAATAATGAGAGACTTTATCTTAAAACGTATAGCTGCAATTATCCTTCCTCTTATATGTATATTTGGATTTTATGTAATTCTCCATGGCCATATTTCTCCCGGAGGTTCCTTCGCCGGAGGTATTATACTAGGGCTTAGCTTTATTGCATTTTCTACTATATATGGCATGGAAAAAGGTCGAGCTAAGTTACCAGAGAAAGTCCTTGTTTGGACAGAAAGCTATGGTACTCTCTGGTATGGAGTTATGGGAATGGTTGGAATTTTTAGAGGGGTTCCTTTTCTGTCAAACAAGCTAGCAGGATTTAACTTAGGAGTGCCCTGGGCCCTTTCTTCTGGTGGACTTATTTCACTCCTCGCTCTCGGTGTTGGAATCCGAGTAGCCAGTACAATGGTGACTTTGTTCTTTACAATGAGGGGGGAAGAATCATGAAAACATTACTTGAAAAATTGATTATAAATTATCCATATTTGATCGCAACTGTTCTGTTCATGATTGGAGTATTTACTGTATTGACCCGTGATAACCTGTTTAAAAAACTAATGGGCATTAATATTATGGAAAGCGCAATTTTTATAGTATTTATAGCTGCAGGGAACATTAGAGGTGGAACTGTGCCAATTCTCGAAAAAAACCATTCGAATCCTTTATATATTAATCCTCTACCATCGGCTTTAATGCTGACCGGTATCGTTGTTAGTGTAAGTGTAACAGCTTTTGCTTTAGCACTTATTATTCGATTATATCAATCTTATGGTACAACCAGCGCCCGGAGGATAGCAGAAATGAGAAATGAGGAGATTAAAGATGACAGCAACGATAATAGCTAATTTGCCGGTGCTTGTTGTTCTTGCCCCTTTGTTTGTTGCTTGTGTTCTGCCGACATTTGCCCAGCGAATGCGATTAGTTGAGGGCTTGGTAGTAATTGTTGAAGCTTTATTGCTTATCGGTGCAGGATACATAGCATATATGGTATTGAATCAAAAAGGTGTCCCCATCATCTATTCTATGGGTGGATGGCAGGCTCCGTGGGGGATTGAATTGAAAATAGACAGTTTAGGGGCTTTCTTCCTGTTAGCTGTGGCAATTGTTAGCTTTCCCATTGCACTGTTTGCCAAGGGCAATCTTACCGAAGAGGTGGGCAATAAAGGACGTGTGACTCGATTTTACGTACTATATTTGTTATTGGTAGGTGCTTTGGTTGGAATGGCGTTTACAAACGATCTTTTTAATGTATATGTTCTGGTAGAAGTAGCGACTCTAAGCTGCTGTGGATTAGTAAGCGCTCGTAATCATCCAAGGGCTGCTGAGGCTGCTTTCACGTACCTGATATTGGCAACCTTGGGCTCTGCCCTAGTTATGGGTGGTATCGGTTTTATATATATCGTAACCGGTCATTTAAATATGAGTTTTGCCTCTCAAGAGCTAGCCCGAATTTGGCAGGATAACCCCCATGTGGTATGGCTGGCAGCCAGCTTCTTCCTAGTTGGGTTTGGTGTTAAGTCAGCTGTTTTCCCATTGCATATTTGGCTACCAGACGCACATTCTGTAGCTCCGTCTCCCGCTAGTGCCATATTGTCTGGGCTTGCTATAAAAGGCTATTTAATTTGTTTTTTAAAAATTCTGTACAATGTATTTGGCCAGACTTTGCTACAAAGCTTTGCTTTACACAAGATTCTGATATTAGCAGGTACAGTTGCTATAATTGCAGGTTCTATATCTGCACTTATGCAAAGCGAATTAAAGCGAAGACTAGCTTTTTCAACTGTTGCTCAGGTTGGCTATATTATTCTAGGCATGGGACTTGTGAACACAAGGGGTTTGACAGGAACACTGTTTTACTTAGTTAGCCACGCAGTGATTAAGTCGACTTTGTTTCTAGCAGCTGGATCAATGATTACCGCTACAGGCAAAAAAAGTATTAAGGAATTGGCAGGTGTAGGTCGGAAAATGCCGATTACCATGGCAGCCTTTACCATAGCCAGTTTGGGCCTAATAGGGATACCTCTGTTTTCCGGTTTTATTGGAAAGTGGAATATGCTATTAGGAGATTTAGAAGCAGGAAGTATTATCGCAGCAATTGTAATCGTTTTAGGTAGTGTTCTTTGTGCTGCTTACCTTCTTCCGGTTATTCGTGTTGCCTACTTTGAGTCAGCACCGGAGAAGGATTGGAAGGATCCTGGTTTGTCGCAGAAGATTGCTCTAATTATGCTAGCTGTGGCTGTGATAATCTTGGGCGTGATACCAGGTCCATTTCTAGAACTGGCGAGCCGGGCTGCCGCCGAGTTATTGGCTTTTCACTAAGATAAAAGGGGGATTTATAACAGATGCTTGACCTAGTTTTTGCTTTATCAAGTGGTGTCGTTGGAGGCTTAATTATTGCTATGATGCCCAAAGCAGGTAAGCGCTTGAGAAATATTGTTACATCTATTTTTTGTGCATCTGGTATGATTTTTAGCTGGCGGGTTTCTCTAAAGGTGTTTGCAGGGGAGAGAATCAGATTAGCCGGTGAAATTGGAGGATTACCTTGGAGCTTCGACCCTGACCCTCTAGGTGTTATATTTGGCTTGATTGCTTCTACCTTATGGGTTTTTGCTGCTGTATATTCATTTGGATATATGGCAGATAAACAGAATCAACGAACTTATTATACTTTTTTTCTCATAGCTTCAAGTGTAACATTGGGAGTAGCTTTTGCTGGCAATCTTATAGCTTTGTATTTATTTTACGAACTACTCACCTTTGCTACCTATCCTCTGGTAATTCATGAACGTAGTCCTGAGGCAGTTAAGGCTGGAGCTAAGTATATTATATATAGTCTTTCTGGTGCAGGTGCACTTTTAATAGCCATCGTAATCACTTATCTCTGGGCAGGGAAACTTGATTTTGCCAGCGGTTCTATACTGGTAAATAGTATGAGACCTGGGTTGAACTGGCTCCTATTGCTATTTGTTGCTGGGTTTGGTGTCAAGGCTGCATTAATGCCATTACATCGGTGGCTACCGGCTGCCATGGTTGCGCCGACTCCGGTAAGTGCTTTACTACATGCGGTGGCAGTTGTCTTTTCAGGTGCTTATGGAATCTTGCGGGTTGTGTATACTGTATTTGGATTTGAGCTAATGAGAAATTTAAGCTTTAGTAAAGTGCTTCCATGGATTGCGGCTTTCACTATCTTGGCGGGGGTTATAATTGCGACTAGACAAGATGTTTTAAAACGTCGATTGGCTTACCATACGATCAGTCAGCTTTCCTATATTTTATTAGGTGCCTTTACGTTGCAACCCTGGGGATTAGCAGGAGCTATTATGCATATGATCAGCTATTCTATTCTAAAAGTTACTCTCTTCTTTTGTGCAGGGATTATAGCCGAACAAACAGGTGAAACCAAGGTCAGCAAAATGCTCGGAGTTGGTTGGTTACTACCTAAGACTATGATCGTTTTCGGTATTGCTAGCCTAGGGATGATTGGTATGCTCCCCCTCAATACATTTTGGAGCAAATACTACTTGATGAAAGGTAATGTAGCATCTGGAAATTGGCCCCTTGCAGTGGTGTTGGTCATAAGTGGTATTGTCAATGCTTTTTGTTTCATTCCCGTTGTTGTGGATGCATTTAAAGGAGAAAGAGTACAATCTAGCATTGAGGGGAAGGGCAAAATAGCTTTTATGTTAGCTCCTACCATGATTTTGGCTGTAATTGCACTTTTAATTGGTATTTTGCCAGGAATTGTCTGGCCTGGAGTTGAGGCTGTTGTCAATTGGTTTTTTTAGTGAAATCAAACGGAGGTTAAATTAATGTTACTTGTAGCGCTTGTGGTTGTTCCTCTCATAGGAGCATTTGCCGTTGTTTTTAGACGGGGTAGATCCATTAATTTACCCCTTATTTTTAGTGCTATAGTTCTTATAATGGGGATATTTGGTTTGAAGAATGTTTTCGAGGGGGCACCATTGACCTATAGCTTGCCCCTTAGTGGCCCTTTTGTTCCGACTTTTCGGGCTGATCCTTTATCCGTCATTTTTTTGGTACTAGCCGCCTTTCTTTGGTTAATTGTTTCAATATATGCACCTGCGTATATGAAGCATGAAGGCGGAACCAAAAGATTCGAATTTTGCACACTATTGACATTATCGGCGGTTATAGGGGTATTATTAGCCGGTGATTTGTTCACAATGTTACTCTTTTTTGAGTTGATGACGGTTGTATCTTACTTCTGGGTTATTCATCGACGAAATAATGAGGCTTTTAAAGCCGGATATTTCTATTTATTCTTTGGAATTATAGGCGGCCTGTTCCTAGCTTTGGGAATAGTATTACTAAACGTATCTACTGACTCACTACCTGCTATAGGTTCAGGTTTTGTTACGCCTTTAAATCCTAAATTGTTTGGTTGGGGTATCGCCTTATTAGTGGTAGGGTTTGGAATTAAGGCTGGTATGGCACCTCTTCATATTTGGCTGCCACATGCCCACTCTGCAGCGCCTACTCCCAGCAGTGCTCTTTTATCCGGAATGCTAATTAAAATAGGGGCTTATGGACTTATTCGAGTTGGTGAATTTGCCGGATGGGGCATCAAATTAGTAAAAGGGGTCGCATGGCTGGCGCCTGTGCTCACCATTATTGGAATTTCTACCATGCTGATAGGTGTTATGGCGGCATTGCTTCAAAGTGATGCTAAAAGGCTTTTAGCTTATCATAGTGTCAGTCAGATGGGTTATATTATTCTAGGGCTGGGTATTGCTCTTTATTTAGGACATGACGGAAGTTTGGGACTATTAGGAGCCATTTATCACATTGTTAATCACGCGTTATTTAAGGTTGCCTTGTTCCTTGGCGTTGGTGTTATCTATATTAATACAAAAGAAACCGATTTGTATAAGCTGGGCGGACTCTGGCGTCGCTTTCCAGTGACTGCCATATTTATGCTTGTTGCTGTTTTGGGAATTACAGGTACACCAGGGTTGAATGGCTATGCTAGTAAAACGCTTCTCCACCATGCAGTTACTATGTCTGCTGAAACTGGTACCCCGTGGCTTGTTTGGATAGAACGGTTATTTTTGGTAGTTGGTGTTGGTACAGCTACATCATTTGCTAAGTTGTATTACCTCATATTTCTTGGTAAACCTACTAAGATAAAGGTTACCTCTGAAAAAAGTCCCAGACTGCAATTAGCGATAGGGATATTGGCTGTTATTATGGTGGGGATTGGACTTGCACCAAAGTTTATTCCAAATATTATGATAGTACCTGCTGCTCAGGAACTAGGCATGAAATTGGCTGACTCTGCTTTAATCCATATTTCATTTTGGAATTCAGCAGATGTTATAAGCATGATTATTACATTGATACTTGGAGTGTTGTTTTGCTGGTTCGGACTTAGTAGCGGTATATTTCATTGGTCACCTCCTATCTGGATGACAATAGAAGGCTTAGCTAAGCTTGCAAGCCAAGAAACATCAATATTTTGGCGTATTGGAGCGAAATCTTACCGTTGGATAGCTACTGCTTTCAACGATATAGGTAAAGTAACAGGTTCTTATATCTATTCAGCAAACAGAAGATTTAATAGGTCTAGAAGTGCCAAGATAGGTGGAACTAATTATGAAGGTATAGGTGCGGATGCCGCTCTATTAATCGTAGCATTGACCATACTAATAATATGGTATACCCTTGTCAATCCTGTATTCCAGTTTTAAGTAATTATTGAATATAAGTTCAAAAACAAAACAAGCCTGTCCTTCACCATGGACGGGCTCTCTTTGCTTTTTGGGTAGGCAATTAAACTATCTTAAAGGCCGGTAATGACGCTTATGATGAAGGGCCCTTTTTATTATTGACAATATACTTAATTACACCATATAATGGTACCAATGTAAAAATACATATAGCGAAACAAGTAACAGTTCGCGAAGGGGGTTAATTTGTTTTCATTTACCCGTAAATTCCATACCGTGGATGCGATATGGGTGCCGTTGCAGATAGCACCAGTCCACGGAGGCCCTGTCTCTTATACACATCT
>LSQX01284920.1_pt1 | contig 14379 bp, 8 predicted proteins | sample 654561 | NCBI WGS metagenome assembly LSQX01 (sample SAMN04489861, study PRJNA283612) | anaerobic digester metagenome | isolation source: 4 biogas reactors fed with cattle manure at either 37C or 55C with and... | place: Denmark: Kongens Lyngby | collected 2014
GGCCTCCTGGGGTAAACGTTGGCGCCCCCCTCTCAACGCTTACGAGGTTAGCGGACGGACTCGGGCCGAAGGAGCTAGCCCTACCTGCCTTACCGCCAGGATTCGCCCCCGAACTGGGACTCCGGTTCCCCCGCTCTTCCTTACGGAAGATTCAGCGGCTGCGTCTGCCTCTTACTCTTAGGCAAAGCACAGCTCGAACGACGCTTATATTCTGTTATTAGTACACACTACCATTATTATATTACTCATGGGACTAACATGTGTCAATGGATCATTTTACCTGTTGTCTTTTCTCACACATCTGCCAGATCGCATATCCGCTGCTTTGCGGCTTCATAACTCAATGGATTAATTCTAAAAGATCGTTCTTTATATCACCTGTTCCAGTAGTTGTCCATACTCCTTCAACCACGCCTTTGCCTTATCCATCGTTGGAGTCTGCGCACGGACGATATTCCAGAATCCAGGGGTGTGATTGGCTTCGATGAGATGAGCCAACTCGTGGATAATCACGTAGTCGATGACAAACATCGGGGCCTTAATAAGCCGCCAGTTAAGATTGATGTTGTTATTCGGAGTGCAAGAACCCCAACGATAGCGGTTGTCGACAATCTTGACATCAGCAACCTCAACACCAAGTTGCCGGGCATGCTGCTCCACACGGGGAATAATCTTTTCCTCTGCTCTACGGACATACCATTCCCGCAAAGTCTCTACTCGCTTCGACACACGTGAAGCAGGAATGAAGAAACGCTGGGCAAACTGAATTTCAGTTGATCCGGTTTCAACTATCTCAATACGATATTGTCGCCCCAGGTATAGTACAGATTCGCCGTTGACGAGCTCTTTCCCTGGTGGATGAGGCAGGCTCCGGTATTTCTGAGGGTGGTTGGTCTTTTCGTAGATCCACTGACGTTTTGACTCCACTACTTGCCGGATTTTCTCGTCAGATGCGCCTTGCGGTGCATGCACAACGACGCTGCGGTCCCGCTCAACAGTGATAGTCACCCTACGCCGCCTTGGTGATCTTTGAATTGTGTATGTTAATTCCATGGCTGTCACTCCGCGTAAAGAATTATGTCATTGTTCTTCTCTGCGATCTCCATTATCCGGCTGATAACCCGTTTGCGGTTGTGGAAAACACCGGGGAGCGACAAGAACTCCTGTGACAGCAGTATTCTTTGAAGCTCTGCTCTTAGTTTATTGCGGGCGGGAATACTTTCCCAGAAGCCTGTAAGCACAAGTTCACGCTCCACGGCAAGAAATACTTTCTGAGTAAGGTCAACCAAGCGGCTGATTCTATCCTCTTCGCTCATACCGTAAGGAGAATGCGGCTCATCTTCAGTCAACACAGCATTCGTCCAGTTCAGTGCCTTGTCTTCACCGAATATCTCTCGTTCAAACATCCTGAAGAACGGCATTTGCTTTTTTCTATGAAGGCCGTAAGTAGGCTCTTTGTTGGCTTTCATCATGCGCTCTCGTAGCTTTTCCAGTTCGTCGTAGATCTTCTCCCAGTTGTTGCGGAATTGCTCGAAAATCGCTGCCAGCGCTTGGGCAAAAGAAGCTTGCAGATCAGGATCATCTATCAGTTCAACATCAAGGTGGTGGCGGATAGCGTGCTCTACTTCAGCAGCCTTCGTTTTGGTGCGCTTGCGTTTGTCCACCTCTTTTTGAAAGTCTTCATCAAGGATAGAGATGGGCTCTATCTTTGTCTCAATTCCCTTAGACTCAAGATACTCGTCAGTAATACTGCGAAGTTTCTGAGGAATGCCCTTCATGCTAAGCCGCCCGTCTCGAAAGTGCTTGCCTGCCAGCACATTGATTTCGGAAAGAGCCTGGTAGTCTGCCACGTAATCCAGGGCTTGCCTGGCGGGAAAGACCAGGTTAAGGGATCTGGTCAATTTCTTGAATGCCGTCACAAATTCAAAGCGCAGGTCTTCGTCATAGAACACATCGAAGAATGCGTCATGATCTGTCAATTCTGCCGGCCCATGCTTCCTCAGCAAATCCATCATGGCTGCGTGGTTAGCAGCCAGCTCACGCAATTCCTCCTCCGGGAAGCTGAGAGAATCGATGACTTCTTGTTGCTCTCGCTCATCGTAGTTGTCAATTGCCTCTTTCAGGTGATGACCGATTCCGACGTAATCAACGACAAAGCCTTTTTCCTTGGTTTCGCCGCTGACACGGTTCACGCGCGCAATAGCCTGAAGGAGGTTATGAGCGACGACGACCTTGTCGAGGTACATGACCTGCTCTATGGGTGCGTCAAAGCCGGTGAGCAGCATGTTATGAACAATCAAAATACCCATGTCACCGGTGATTCCACCCTCTTCGCTGCCGAAATCCATTTTAAAGCTCTTAATGCCGGCCTCGTGCCTGGACTTGTCAGAGTAGGCCTTAAGGTGCGGTGGGTCGTTGTGGTCGCCTGAGATAATCACATCTGTCGCCAGCCTCTTGAGGCAGTCGAGATCAAGCCTCATGGGGTTCGACAGTTCCAGAGCGGTGATGGCAGCTTCCAGGGCTGCGTCAATATGCTTCTTGTACCGTGCTGCTGCCTCTCTGGAAGTTGCCACAACTTGCCCTTTATAGCCGTTGGGAAATACATGAGTCAGGTAGTGTTTAACCATGTCTTGGGCTTTGGCAGCAATAGTGGACTCCGCTTCCAGATAAGCGTCACGCGACCCGTACCCGAGAATCTCCATGCGCTCCTTGAGGTTATGGTCGCTGAATACATCCTCGAACGCTGTGTCCATACCCTTCTGGTCAGGCACTTCAGCATTGTGGGTGCGCCCCTCATATACGATCTCCAAGGTCACACCGTCTTCAATAGACTGGCGCATGGTGTACTTATCAATGTAGTCACCGAATACCCGCTCTGTCTTGTCGATGGGCGTGCCTGTATAACCAATGCGGGAGGCGTTAGGAATGCCTTTATCCAGATTAGCCCCGAGCAAATTGTATTGAGAGCGGTGAGCCTCGTCGGTCATTACCAGAATATGCGGGCTGGGATTCAGCTCCGGGAAGGTCTCTCGCAGTTCAACTTCGCGGAACTTGTGAATCATGGCCATGACCAGATCCGATGCATCCGAACGTAGAAGTTCTTTTAGCTTCTTGATGCTGTCCGCTACTTTGACAGTAAAGCCAATACTCTGGCTGGTCTCGTATAGTTGGCTCTCCAGTTGGGTCCGATCAGTGACGAATATTACTTTCCAACGGGAAAGCTGAGGATGCCGGTACATCTCCCGTACCATAAACATCATGGTCAAAGACTTTCCTGAGCCTTGAGTGTGCCAGATTATGCCGCTACGTTCCCTGGGGCTTTGTCCTTCCAGAAGTCGTTTAACTGCTAGTTTAACAGCACGAAACTGCTGGTAACGTCCTACCATCTTGATGGTCTCACCCTTGTCGTTGGTGGAAAACAAAGTGAATGTACGGATAAGATCCAGCAGATTATCGCGATCCAGCATACCTGCTACCAGCCGCTGCTGGTCGTTGGGACCGCTCTCCCCATGTTCCAAGTCGTCCACTGTACGAGGGTAGGGATCAGCCCATCGATAAAAGTGCTTCTCATTGTGTGTAGTGATAGTGCCGAATTTGGCCTCATTACGGCAAGTGACGACGACGAACTGGTTGTAGTAGAATAAATGCGCGCTGCCTTCCCCTTTTGCGCCGCGCTGCTCGCTGTAACGGAGTATCTGGCCGATGGCTTCAGGAATTGCGTCTTTTACCTTAGGCGATTTACACTCAATCACCACAACCGGTAAGCCGTTAAGAAATAGCACTATATCCGGAATGATGTGATGCTCAGTGCCTAGAATGCGCACCTTAAACTGGCAGACGGCAATGAAGCGGTTGTTATCCCGATGCTCAAAATCCACAAAACGCACGGTAGGACTTCTATCACCTGTCCGGCGGTTTTCACTGACGCTGGTGTTCTCCAGCAGTAGATCAAGAACATAACGGTTGTTCTGAATCAGGCCGGTGCCGGGGAAACCGGCTGTTAGTCGTTTCACCACTTCCTCAATCTGATCGTCTTCCAGCCAGGGATTGATCACCTTAAGCTGCTCACGCAAGACCTGAACCATCACCACCTCGGTAAAGCTCCTGCGGTGGCTATCTTGTGGGTGCTGCTTACTGTCGAGGTCAATGATCTCCCACCCCAGCCCCGCAAGTTGATCCAGTAAGGGTTTCTCCACGTGGTTGCGCTCGTCGATCCTGATGCGCTCGAGCATCTTGTTCTTAATCATGACTCTTCCCTTTCCACCGCTCTAGGTTTGGGCAGCCCAGTGCATCTTGTTTTGTACAGTGGCGAAAAAGAGCTGGGATGTCTCAGTACTGGGATCATAGTCGATGCTGGTAGCGTAGATGTCCAGCACTTTGCGCCAGAAGACCTTTTCGGATGAACGAATGTCACGTATCCGAGCCAACAACTCATCAAAGTAGTTGCCTCCGCCGGCTCGTTTCAGACGATCGTCATCCATAACGAAGCCCTTCACAATGAATTCACGGAGACGTTCAGTCGCCCAGATGCGGAACTGAGTGCCCCGGTGTGATTTCACCCGGTAGCCTACGGAGATGATTACGTCGAGGTTGTAGTGTTGTATATCATGGCTTTTGCCATCGTCGGCAGTGATCCGGAATTTCCGGACAACTGATTCTGATTTCAGTTCCCCTTCTGTGAAGATATTGCGGATATGTTCACTGATGGTACGAGCATCCTTCTGGAACAGCTCCGCCATCCACTTCTGAGTAAGCCAAACTGTCTCGTCCTCCACGCGTACTTCAATACGGGTTTGTCCATCTTCGGTTTGGTAAAGGAGGATCCCAGTTGGTACAAGAGCCTGTTGATCCTGGCTCATCTGTTTGTCACCTCCATGTTATCCAATAATGACGTGACGCGGATCTTGCCGGTGAGCAGGTCTTGCATAAGACCGGTTTTGAGGGAGTTCAATTTTGCTTTTCTAAGTAACTCATATTGGATAGCATCAGAGATGAAGTCGAGAAGTCTCGCAACTTGTGCTTGTTCTTTTTGCTGCGGTAAGAGAACCGGTGTCATAGACAAAATACTTGTATTAAGGCATGCCATAGTTGTTCCAACAGAATTATTCAATATCCAATTACGAGCCTTATCATGGTTTAGTTGGTAACTGAGATATCTGCTGTTTATTTCTTGTCCACTTCTAACGCGAAAACAACGACCGGAAAACAGCCAACCATTCTCATCTTTGCTCACATAGCTACAACGATCTATGGCGCCAACGCGGCTAAAGACTAAGTCCCCCTCACATAAGGTGTATTTCACCAGCCTTCGATAGTCCTCTTCTCCGACAAGAGGTAAATTCCTATGTAGTATTCTATTTTGCGACAAATGCTCAACAGTGATGATTGGCACCCCTGTTTCCCTATAGTCTTCTGCATGAAGTTGACTGCCAAACGGTCCTGTTTGCACCGAGCCTTTGTTTCTCCCTACCGCCGTGCCTAAGGTCGTCACTTCCCACTCCACCGGAATCCCGCCCAGCGGCGAGTCTTTGAATTGGTGGGTCTCTTCGGAGCGGATGTTACCGTGCTCGTCGATGCCTCGAGTGAGGAGGTCCTGCATCAGACCTGTCTTGATGCGTTCCTGCTTGGCAATCAACGCCTCGGCCTGATCAATCGCCCTATCTACTGTGGAGAGGATTTCAGCGATTTGGGTTTGCTCTCGTCTTGGAGGTGTTGGGATTTGGATCTTATACAATGAATCTCGTGATAAACTAGGGACGCCTGTCGCTTCATTCATATGGCGCAAGTCAACAGTCTGAAGATAGTAAAACAACCAACGAGGACATGATTCACTGAAGCCGCTTAGATAGTAGGCGGTATCGATTGTCCAGAACCTACCGATGACAAAATGAACGCGATCAATTGTTCCCTTTCTGCCCAAAATAATGGATTCGCCTTCATAGAGGTAATCATTACCCAGCCGTTCAGAGCCTCCTGTTCCTACAACTGGGTAGATACCATCGATAGCAAGTATTTCAGCAGGGGATCTTCCATAATTGATAGTAGCCAAGTCACGCAATGGCTTCGACTTCCAGTCCTTCGTTGATTCCATGCCTCTCACCCCAAATACCCCAACCCCCTCAAAAACCCATCGAGCGTCTTCAACGTCTCACTGTGTTCCCTTTCCAGCTCACGCAGGGACACGGCGTATTTATCCCAGAGGTTCTCCACAATCCGAATCAACTCACGCTTCTCGGCGTTAAGGTAGCGGTTCAGTTCCTCGTGGATCAGATCGTAGAGCTTTTTCAGGATTAGCCTGCGGGCCTCTTCCTCAGACATTTGACCACCGATAGCGTCGAGGATGCCTTCAGTCCCAGCAAGGCGTGCTTCAAGAACGGCCTTGTCTTTCTTTAGAGCAGCAATCTTCCTCTTATCAGCTTTCTCGCTGCTATCGAGCTGTGCCAATTGGGCATCCACCTGCCGAATCAGCTCCTTGTTCTCCGCCTTGAACTCATCGTCACCCAGACGTTTAAGGTGAAGTTTGAGTTCCAATTCACCGGTCTTGGTTCTTAGAGCAGCCCTTCTATCACTAATACGCCTTTCAATATCCTTGATAGCTTCATCCTGGATCTCCAGAGTCTCAAGCTCTTTACGAGCAGATTCACCTGTACTGTCCTTGAGATCTTCAATCAACTCTTTGAGGACTCTCTTAATAACAGTAACAGTGACGTTCTCATTCTCTTCCGGCTCATAGGCAGCCACTTCCTGCGTAGTATCCACTACCTCAGCAAGCTCGCTCTGGGCCTCACTGATCTCCCCTTCTATTGACTCAATCTCATCCTCCTCCGCCTGGAAGAACGCTGCCACCAGGTAATCATCGGGAATCAAGCTGTGATGCCAGCCAGTCGAGATAATGGTCTTAAGATCGTAACGGATCTTTTGCCACCAGTTTACAAAAACCCCGGCGCTTTTAAACTCATCCAACACTCGCAAAGGCATCAACTTGTCCTTGAGTGTAGCCATAAATTCTTGGCGCAGTTCAGGTAGCTGCTTGCCATTGTGTAGCCCGGTAAAGTCAACCCGGACCTCTGCCCACCACGTCTCCAGTGCATCAATGTGGGCAGTAAGAGCCTGCTGAAGCCCTAGGTCAGCTTCTATAGCACCCTTGATGCCAGACCTGTCATTGACGGATTCGCAGAAAGCGAAGTAACCAGGGCGTTCGGGCCTAAAGAGTGTGTCGGGTTTCATCCTAAAGCGGGCAAAGTCGTCAGCTCTGGCAGTAATCTCTGCCTCCGGAATACCGCCGATCAGGTGCGCTTGTACGTCCTCGGGTTCCGGATCGGGAGTATTGTCTACATAGCGCCGGATATTAAGGTTGTAGTCATGGGTCTCTACGATCTCAGCCTTAGTGACCAGGCGGCTGTATTTTGGAATCTCCCTCTTGTGGGTAAATACGAAGTCAATCTTCTCGATGTCTTCAGGACGTAGCCTATTCTGAGCCTTGCCTTCAGCATATTCCCGGTCTGCGTTAATGAAGAGGATCTTGTCACGCATGGAGTCAGGCTTATTCTTATTGCACACGAGCACACAGGCTGGGATGCCGGTACCGTAAAACAGGCCAGGCGGCAAGCTAATGATAGCCTCAACAACGTCGTCATTAATTAAGAGCTCGCGAATGAGCTTCTCCTTACCGCCGCGGAAGAGCACGCCATGGGGCATGATGGTAGCCATATGTCCGTTAGGTTTCAAACTAGCCAGCATATGCTGGACAAACATCAAATCGGCTTTCTTGCCTTTTTCAGGGGCCCATTCACGGAAGCGATTGGGATACTTCATATTAGCCCGACTGTAGTTCTGGGAAAACGGGGGATTGGCCAGTACACGGTCGAATTTGCGCACCTGGCCGTTGTCAAGGATCAACGGATTTGCCAGGGTATCCCCGTTTTCAATAGTAAAACCGGTGATATTGTGGAGGATCATGTTCATTATGCAAATCGACCATACGGTGCCGTTGGAGTCCTGACCATAGAGATGGAGGTCATTAGCGTTTTGTCCTTGTTCCTCTACATACTGGTAGGACTGAATAAGAAAACCGCCGGAGCCCACAGTAGGGTCGTAGATTGTCATGCCTGCTTCCGGTTTGGTAAGCTGCACTAAGAGACGCACGACTTCAGCAGGAGTGTAGAATTCCCCGCCTTTCTTGCCTGCGCTGTCCGCAAAGTACTTAATCAAGTATTCATACGCTGCACCCAGCAAGTCGGGAAACTCAAAATTATCATTGACCAGTACGAATTCAGGCTGGCTGAAGTGATCCAACAAATCCTTCCACTTCTGGTCAGGGATCTTCGTTTTCCCTTTAACAGCATTGAAATCAATGTTGTTCTTGAGTACCCCCGAAAGGAGGTCGTTTTCATCCTCAATAGCTGCAATTGCCTTATTGAGCATGTTGCCAATATCGTATTTTAGATCCTTTAGCGCAGGGACTGTTTCACCGTTCTCGTCAACCCATGACTCATGCCAACGGGCACGGACAGGGACAAAGAAGGCCTCACCGTACGAGGTCTTGTCTTCCAGCAATTCCTCAACAATCTCCGGATGGTCCTTCAGATCTATGAAGTCCTTTTCAACCAAGTCTTTGCGCTTGACATCGAACTCATCAGACAGACGCTTAAGAAACAGCATGCCGAAAATGAACTCTTTGAATTCTGACGCATCCATACTACCGCGCAGAATATCGGCGGCCTTCAATAGAAAGCTCTCCAGTTGGGAGAGGGTGATTTTCTTGGTAGGCAATTGATACTCCTCCCGCATGACAATCTCGTGGTTCAATTATTTGAATACATTCCGGATTCCTTGTGTGGAGAGAGGCTTCTTAAGACATTATGCTGATGGCAGAAACCTCTCGGTAAGTGCATTGAGAATTGCTCTTTTCCCTAGTTGCGCTTTGGCAACCGGTAGATTCTCCGGTATCGGCTCCAATGCCGCCTCTACATCATGGCCCATATGGCTTATAATTTTAAGCAATCCACAGCAGTGTGGATTCCTAAGCTTCTCCCTCACAGACTTGATATCCAAATTCCGGTTTCTTTCGCATTCATACCACTTTAACTCTTTCAATCCGAGGTTTTCCTCTAATTCACCGGCATAGTCAGGTTTCAGTCCTCCCACCACTACCAAGACCTTCTCTGACAGAACTCCCTTTAACCTGGTGCAAATAGCATTTTCATCACGGGCTTGATAGAGCCTATGGATCTCTGTATCATTGAAGGCATTATTCCACCGATCTTGGAGTCTGCTTATACGCCCCCCCACAGAAGGATCTTCTTTGCCGAAAGTCGCAATGAGTCGCCTTAGCCATTTTGATGAACCGGCCAGATCGCATACATTGAGTAGTGAGTCAACTATGTCACATACATACCCCGCAGCCAGTTCCCGAAGAAACGGACCACCGTCGCAGAGGTGACCATAAGTATCGTCGATTACATATTCGAAAACCCTGGGATCAAGGCGTTTCTTAGCCAGTTTTACGAAACGCTCAACCATCTCCGTATTACCGTCCTGGACACAGTACTTAATAGCCTGTCTGACGAAAGCCTCCTTAGGTGATTCGTCGCTTTTTTCACCATAATCGATGTACAGTCTCACAAGTTGTGGGTTCGTTTCTAAATACTGGTATCTCTCGCACTGGTTTACAAGGTACCTGAAAACACGATTCTCGGGATCGTCAGAACTCAACTCGAGAAAACCGATAACCTTCAGGATATTCGGCGGTTCAGTAAAATAACCTTCAGACATGAGTTCAACCGCTTGAGCAAGGAGAAGGACTTCAATATCGGCAAGGCACTCCAGCAATCGCATGGCCTGATTTTCGCCTAATTCCTCGACTGCCTGCACGAAGACATTCATCTGGTTCTCCGTCTGCAAGTCTATCAGCGGAATGATATCTTCATAAGGATAGTCAGCCCCAACAGCGGTAGCGGCTCTAAACAATATCATCGCACCGTTGCCACTTAAACGATTCGGATTCAGGTCCCGCAACCGGTTGTATGCTTCCTCAGGACAATCACTCTCAAGATATGCTTCAGCCAGATTCTCCACCAAGTCGGTATCATCAGGAAATGACGGTAGGACATAACGTGCAAGCAATTCTATTTTCGTTTCCAAATTAGTACTCGTATCCTCGTCTATATGGCACCACAACTGCCTTACGGCTTGTTGCCGAATCTGGTCATTCTTGTCCACCATCACATCACGGATACCGGTCTTCTCTGGAGGAAGCACTGTACAAGGCGGGATCTCTATCTTCTCCATTAGGGAAGAATGTCTTATTGGATACGAGGCAATTTCGTAACAGCGGGGTATCGCAAAGGACGGCATCTCTATTTTAATCTCACGGGAACGCTCAGCGTCTACCTGTTTAATTATGTCCCCAGTGTCGCTGTCTATTATCTGAAGTTCTTTCCGGTAGGACCCCCCCACTGCAACCTCATTCTCAAGATCCAAGACAAGTTGAGGAGTCTCATCGTCCTCAATCCCAATGATCCGCCAAAACACTGTATTGTTATAGGATTCCAGTTGGGACAGAGACTTTGCGACGTCATGCCAGTATTCTCCTGACACACTCTCACTAAAAGACAGCATCTCGTCTGGCAGAGGAATCGCATCCAAGATAGGGAGGTATTGATATCTTTCGGCAAACCAAGATTGAAAATCGGGTTCCACGCCACTTACAAATTCTTGACAAGATATGCGGCATTCAAGCCGGTTGGGATAAGATCCAATGTCAAGCATGTTGCCAAGTCTGACAGGATGAACTATGCCGCCTTCGCCAAGGCAAAAGAGCACAGGCTTTCTTGAGTCTACAATGTCCTTCCAGTTTCCCGGCAGATTTCGAGTGCTCATAGAAACCTGCAGCTCCCTTAGATTGCTGTCTTGGAGGAGCCTTAGGTTCTCGATAAGACGAGCCCTGCTTACGAATTGTCTGGTCACCAAAGTAAACTCCAATTTACCATCACCACCGATAGTCTTGCAATTGCATCAGTTGTTCCCCACGACCCGGGATTGCAGGTCCTTGTCTCCCTGAGACATGCCGATGCCTTGGAGTATACTCTCTTCCAGGTATTCTCGTGAATTAGGCTCAACCGCCTTGAAATGAAGCATTCCGTTGGTATCCACTGTTATGCCAATATCCAATTGATCACCGGTATAGAGGAATGGATGGTGAAACTCCTTAAGAGCTATCTGTTTCGTGCGTCCTAGATATCTCTGACCGATCCGTAAAGGCAAGTTCACATCCAGCGAAAATGGCACTTCGTATTCATGATGATATTCATGAGGGTACTTCGAACCTTCAGGCACAATTACCGTAGTCATGTGCCCGGATTCATCCAACACGCCATAAGCATGGGATGTAGTCATTTGCACGCCGCCCAATACCAAAAGCCCTGAGTCAAGCGCTCCTTTGATAGCAGCTCCCCTTGCAACAGCTTCATCCCGATCCGCCCCGCCGGAAGCGGGTATTTTAAATGTGCTTTCGACCAACCTGTCTATCACAGGAATTCTCGTGGAACCTCCGATTAAAATCACCTTATCTATCTTGTTCCCGGAATCAAGTTCGCGGCCTGTTATGTTTTTTGCCTGCATGATTGTGCGTGAAATGACTTCCTCAATCCTTCTAATATACGCATCTATACTGTCTTCGAATTCTTTCCGGGAAATCTGGACGCTCGTAGCTACGTTCCGAAAAACAGGGATATGAAAATCAACTGATTCAAGATGAGTTAGGTCCTTCTTGCATTCCTCTGCAGTCTTTACCAGGTCGGCAACAACATCCCGCAATCCCCTGTCAGTAATCCTGGATTCATAGCGCAACTCCTGGAAGCTCTCATCAAGAACCTTCAGATTCTCATTTGTGGGTGACTGGCGTATAGCCTTTTCCAGAGCAGCCTTTGCCAGAGATAAGTCGAAATCGAATCCTCCCAGCCGCGGATCACCGTCTTTTGCCATGACCAGGATTTCAGGAGGGCCGTTACTTTGCCCACGGAATATGACTTCACAGATTGACACATCGAAAGTCCCGCCGCCCAAATCAAACACAGCTATGGTTGATCTGTCCTTCTTGAGAACTCTGCGAAGCCGTCCTTCCTGACGGAGAGTCAAGATATAATCTAGGATCGCGGCAGTCGGTTCCTCTATTAACGAGGCCTTTAGACCTGCAACCTCCGCTGCATCCAGGGTCGCTCGTTTTTGCGCATCTCCGAAATAGGCAGGGACTGTAATAACCACGTCAGTTATCGGGTCTTCCAGTTCGAGGTTTCTCTTGGCGTCTTCGCATACGGATTTCAAAATGCGAGCGGATATGGTTTCAGGATTTACTTCCACAGGCTTAGCTCCTGCGCTGACATTCCACTTAATGGGCTTCCCCATTTCTCTCTTGACCCACCTGAATGTCCTATCAGGATCTTTGGTGTACATGGATAATGCAGCTTTTCCTACAATACTTTTGTCGCTGTTGGGTTGGAAGTAGACAACTGAAGGAGTCAGCTCTCCACCGTCCCTGTTTTTGATCAGGTTCACCGATGACCGTCCGTCCATCACGTAAAGATAGGATAGAGCTGTATTTGTGGTTCCTAAGTCAATCCCGAATATCTGATTGCTCATCATTCTCACCTTTCCGGGCAGTCATCATTTTCTGCTCAACAAAGATTTCCACGAGCTCCCGAAGGTCGGTGTACATCCTGTCAGCCTCGTCCATGAAATTCGAAATGCCTTCTTCTTTTGTCAAGTCATCCGGGTAGTGCTCAGATGGCTTCAACAGCCGCCTGAGCCTCTCTCCAGGCATCAAAGCATCCTGTGCCGGGTCAGAGTACCCTCGAAGGATCAGGGAGGCCCGTTCCAAATTACTCGATACTTTTGAAATCGCTATATCCTGGGTAATCCTCTGGTTGTGCTCAAGGTCTTTTACCAGGATCTTCAGGCTATTAATCTCCTGCTTCTTCCTATCAAGTTCTTGACGTAATTCGTTTTGGTGATGCATATACGACATAAGAGCATCATCCAGAGTCTTCTCGAATACGTCTCTAAGATTCTGTATAACCATGTCCATTTGCGAAGCAATAGCCTTTTCACATGCCTCTTTACTCAACGCAGATATCCAAGATTGTGCAGCGGAAAGCAGTTCTACCGGTACCCCGGCGCCGGAGGATTTCTTAGAGGAACTGCCTTTCTTGGAACGTTTTGACGTTGTACCCGAGGAGCCTTGTGAGGCCCTGGCAGGAAGCAACAGTCGGTATACAAGCCCATCGCCACTGTGGAGGACCACGATTTCGTCCCCGGGCTTTGCCGATTTGAATACGTCCGAGAATTGGCGAGAGGCCGACCCCAGCCATCTTTGTCTCTGTTTACTATTTATCAGTCCGCCGACTTTCTTGTTGCCATCAAAGACGTCCAGATTCTCATCTAGTCTCAATTCCTTCACTGGAATTCTTTCAATTATCAACTGCTCATTGCTCTTGTCAAAAAGAGGCAGTTGATCGCCATTAGGGGTTGTCCCTTTGGTTTTCTCGAGCAACACAGGAAGTACGTCCTGCGGGGAAGCTTCGGTCAGAATTTCATCGCGCATTTCCACTCGATTTTCACCTCGGAGATACACGACGGATTGCCGGCGATCATTTCCAGGCAGGGTCACTAATGCAAGCACAACTTCGCTACCCACCATAACCATCCTTTCACAGGTGACTCTACATTGGATTCCAGGTCAGGTTCTCGTTGCTTCCCCAATGCTATCCCCTGATTAGAAGCAGTGAACCCCGGAAATCACAGGGAACTCCTTAGGCGGAAAATTGGGAGTGGCTGCGTAGCATTCAATTAGAAAATACGTTTGGTGACTCGACATATACTGAACCCACTTCTTCGTCAAATCGTTGAATTCATGCTCCCTCTTTTTCCTGGCATTGAACCAGTAGTTTTTCCAGCGCATATCTTTGCAGGGAAGCCCCCACCATTCACCGACATTCCTGAAGCTGATGCGCGATTCCCAAAAAAACGGCCTCCCCGGATCGTAATCATGCCAATTCCGTCCACGTTTCTTGGGAGACATGGAAATATCTTGGATAGTGTCAGCAACTACAATTCCAACATATCCCGGAGTCTCTTGAATATCATTTGCAATACTGTCTACGGCGAGGCTATTCAAAATCTCTACGCGCTGATCTGTTGTAGAGTACCTTCCTGCCAATCTTGGAGTGGATGCCCGAGTCAGAACATATTCCTCAGGACGATTTCTGGGGGATTTCTCCATGATGTCTGCTTCCGTAACTGCAAAGAGATCCCACTTTATGTCCTGCCCGGATCGAAACTCTTCCATGGGCACGTTGATCATGACCCAGCGATGATTATCCA
>LSQX01028840.1_pt1 | contig 14377 bp, 11 predicted proteins | sample 654561 | NCBI WGS metagenome assembly LSQX01 (sample SAMN04489861, study PRJNA283612) | anaerobic digester metagenome | isolation source: 4 biogas reactors fed with cattle manure at either 37C or 55C with and... | place: Denmark: Kongens Lyngby | collected 2014
AATACGACGATATAAATCATTTAAATCGGTCGTAGCAAATCTTCCGCCTTCTAATGCCACCATCGGTCTTAATTCTGGCGGTATAACTGGAATAACATCCATAACCATCCATTCTGGTTTATTATCAGATTGGTTAAAGGCTTCGACTACTTCTAAACGACGAATAATTCTCTCGCGTTTTTGTTTAGTTGAAGTTTTATATTTGTTTCTTAAATATCTAACTTCTTTATCTAAATCTAGATCTGTTAGCAATCGTTTAACAGCTTCTGCACCAGTTAAGGCTTCAAAGCGATTACCATATGTCTCTCTTAATAGTGAATATTCTTGTTCAGATAAAATTTGCTTTTTATGAACCGGTAGACCTGCACCAGGATCGGTTACGATATATGACGCATAATAAACTACTTGTTCTAAGTGCTTAGCTTTAATACCTAATAAAATTGCTAGTCTTGATGGAGAGTTTTTTAAATACCAAGTGTGAACAACTGGAGCTTCTAATTCGATATGCCCCATTCTTTCACGACGAACCAAAGCCTCAGTAATTTCAATTCCGCACTTAGGACAAATTTGTCCTTTATTACCGGTTTGTTTTTTTCCACAATTACATTGATAGTTTTTAGTTGGTCCAAAGATTCTTTCACAAAACAAGCCATCTGGTTCTGGTTTAGAAGTACGATAGTTAATTGTTTCATGATTTAAAACTTCACCATAACTCCATTTTCTAATTTCTTCTGGGGAAGCAATTCTTATTTTGAAATGACTATAGATTCTTGAGCCATATCCTTTTCTTTTAGTAACAACTTTAGTTTGAATTCGTTTTGATAAGTCAATATCAGAAACGCTTTGTTGTGATTGTAAAATTTCTAATTTTTCATCATAGTCCGCAATACTTAACGGTTCAATTTGAAAATAGGTTAATACGTTATTAACAGAAGTTAAGTTTTCTTCATCGTTTTTAAAAATTTGGTATAAAACGCCTCTCTTAGCATTAAGAAATTCAAAAGTGTTATTGATTGATGCAACCCTTAAAGCCCCAACAGCATCTTGGCTTAATCCTAGCGAATTAAGATTTTGTGGTAAGCCATATTTTCTTAAAACTCCTATTACTTCATCTTTTACTTCTGATTCATATGGTGAAAGCAGTGAGTTGAAGTCATTTAAGTCAAAGGTATTGAATTCTTTTAAAGTTAGTAAACCTAACAAATTTAAGGCTTCTTTCGTTTCATCACTAACTTTTAAATTTTTAGTTTGTAAATCTAAATTAATACTCATTAACGGAAGCCTCCTCTCATATTACCCGGTTTATTATCAACTAATGATTTAACTGCATCATTATCACCAGTATCAGAGTTGATTAATTCAACATATAAGCCTAGTGCTTGTAATTCATGAGTTAACACTCTAAATGATTCAGGTAAACCTGGTTTAGGCATTGGATAACCATTAGTTATCGAATTATAAACGCGGTTTCTACCAATCATATCATCGGATTTAACAGTTAACATTTCTTGAAGAGTGTGAGCTGCTCCATAAGCATATAGAGCCCATACTTCCATTTCTCCAAATCTTTGTCCACCATTTTGAGCTTTACCACCCATTGGTTGTTGAGTAACTAATGTATAAGGACCATCAGCTCTAGCATGTAATTTATCATCAACCATATGTGATAATTTAATCATATACATAACACCAACCGAGATTTTTTGACTAAATGGCTCGCCTGTTCTACCATCATATAAAACAATCTTACCGTCTTCGCTGGCGTTTGCTTCTTTAATAATGTTTCTTAAATCTTTATCTTCAACACCATCAAAAACTGGTGTGGCAATTTTAATTCCTAATTTTTGCGCTGCATCTCCAGCATGAATTTCTAAAATTTGCCCGATATTCATTCTAGATGGCACCCCTTGTGGGTTTAAAATAATATCAATTGGAGTACCGTCTTCAGTATAAGGCATATCTTCTCTTGGTAATATTTTAGAAATAACCCCTTTATTACCGTGACGTCCTGCCATTTTATCGCCTTCAGTAATTTTTCGTTTTTTAGCCACATATACTTTGATCATTTCATTAACACCCGGTAATAAAATATCGCCGTTTTTCTTTGAAAAATATTCTATTTTTTGTACAGTACCACCACTACCATGAGGAACTTTTAAAGAAGAGTCGCGTTGGTCTCTTGATTTTTCGCCAACAATTGATAAAATTAATTTTTCTGCTGGGCTCGGTTCTACCGAACCTTTTGGTGTAATTTTACCAACTAAAACGTCGCCTTCTTTTACTTCACTACCTGGAACAATAACTCCCTTTTCATCTAAAAAACGAATAGTGTCTAGTTTAACGTGAGGAATTTCTCTAGTAATCATTTCTTTTCCAGCATTTTTAACTTTTAAATCTTTAGTATAAACTTCATACTCATCAATATGAACAGAAGTATAAACGTCATTGATAACTAAATCTTCGCACATGATTACTGCGTCTTCATAGTTATAACCTTCCCAAGTTGTAAAGGCAACTGTTACGTTTCTACCTAGTGCCAATTCACCTTTATCAGTTGAAGGTCCATCAGCAATCACATCACCAGCATCAATCCATTCTCCTAATACAACGATTGGTTTTTGAATAATACAAGTATCTTGATTAGAACGATTAAATTTAATTAATTTATAAGTAGCTGTTGCATCCGGTGTATGACCTGCCAATTTTAAAGCCGCTTCAAAGGTAAACTCTTGACCAGGCTCATAAACAACCTCATTACCAATCATAATTTTTTGCGTTGGTAATTTAGTAATTTCAATTTGGTTGGCATCAACATATGTGACAAAACCAGTATCATAAGAAACCACGTTGGCTCCAGAGTCTTTTGCAGCACGATATTCAATACCGGTTCCAACAATTGGAGAGTGCGGCATTAATAATGGCACGGCTTGGCGTTGCATGTTTGCACCCATTAGGGCACGTGATGCGTCGTCATGTTCAAGAAACGGAATAGTTGAAGTCGCTACTGAAACAATTTGTTTTGGGCTAACGTCCATATAAGAAACTTCGCTTTTATCAAAAACACCTGTTTCACCATTTAAACGACCAATAATTCGATTTGATATAAAACTTCCATCTTCATTTACTGGCGTTGCGGCTGAAGCAATAACTTCTAAGGCTTCTTCATCTGCTGTTAAGTATTTATATTCGCTTGTAACAATCGGATTAATGTTTCCGTTTTTGATACCGCTTCTATCAACGACTAAATAAGGTGTTTGAATAAATCCATATTTATCAACTCTACTATATGAAGCAAGCGATGAAATTAAACCGATTGATTGTCCTTCTGGGGTTTCAATCGGACAGATGCGTCCATAGTGTGAGTTGTGAACGTCACGCACTTCTATACCTGCACGATCTCTAGATAAACCACCAGTTCCTAGTGCCGAAATTCTTCTTTTTTGAGTTAATTCGGCTAACGGGTTGATTTGATCCATAAACTGAGATAATTGTGAACTACCAAAAAACGATTTTATTACACCTGTAAGCGGCGACATATTAATTAAATTAGCCGGTCTAACATCGGTAAATGAAACCGTAGACATTTTATCTTTAATATTTTTTTCGGTTCTCGCTAAACCGATTCTAAATTGATTTTTTAACAATTCACCAATCGTTCTTAAACGACGATTACCTAAATGGTCAATGTCGTCAGTTGAACCGATGCCAATATATAAATTTAAGTAATAAGAAATGCTTGCTAAAATATCAGAAACAGTTACATAAAGGCGATCTTCTCTTTGGTCATTTCCAATTATTCTAACGATTGATTCTTTTCCTGTGTCCGAATCTTTTTTAACAACATCAATCATTTCAACAATGACACCTTCGCGGTATTGTTCCTTAAGAAAAACGTCGCCTTTTAAAAAGTAGTTAATTACATTTTCATCTAAAGAAAACTTCTTTCTTCTAAGCTCTTTTAATACCTCAGGCGTAATAACGGTGTTCTTTTTAACGATAACTTCACCAGTTCTTACATCTAATATATGGTTTTTAGCTAGAAGTTCTCTACCATCTTCGGGATTTTTAATAACATAAATTTCATCTTCTGGTTCATTTTGTAAACTGTTTTCTTTTGAAATTACTTCTTTTCTAAATAACTCACGACTATTTTGTAGTTTTTTAATAATATCAGCCGTAATTTCGGTTTTAGCCGGTATGATTTCGCCATCCAATAATTTAATCTCGGTTGTAGTTAAATAGCCTCTTGCACGATTAAAAAGATCTAGCTTTTGGTTGTATTTATAACGACCAACTTCTGCTAAATCATAACGATTAGGATCGAAAAGACGTAGCCTTATATATTCTCTAGCTGCGTTAGGTGAGACAATTTCACCTTGTCTTAATTTAGAATATAGTTCGACTACTGCTTCATCACTTGTTTGGGTATCGTCTTTCATCAATGTATCTGAAAGAAGTGATTTATCAAATAAATCAGTAATTTCTTTGTTTTTATTAAACCCTAATGCTCTAATTAATGTTGTTAAATAGATTTTTTTAGAGCGGTCTAATTTTCCGTAAATTAGATTTTTTGACCCCATTTCATATTCAATCCAAGCTCCTCTAGTAGGAATAATTTGAGCCGAATATTTTATTTTATTGGTTTTTTTATCTAAATCACCAGTATAGTAAATACCTGAAGACCTTACAATTTGAGACACTATAACTCTTTCGGCACCATTGATGATAAAAGTGCCTGTCGGTGTCATATAAGGTATCTCAGTCATTAAAATTGTATCTTCATAAATGTTTCCGTTTAACACGTGTTCAAGTCTAACTTTGGAATACAATTGTCTGGTATAACTTATATCTCTATATTTCGATTCTTGAAGACTAAACTTTGGTTTTTCAAGATACGGGTCACCAAAATAAAGTCTTACTTCACCATTGGGTGCCTCAATTGGTGAAAAGTCATGAAGCAATTTTGCAATATCTTCATTGACAAACTTGTCAAAAGATTCTGTTTGAATCTCAATTAAGTTAGGTAGATCGATGTCGTAAAGCATTTTTGAATAATTACGACGTTCTGCCTTTTTACCGTATTTTACGGTTTTATATCCCATAATCCACACTCCTAACAATCGGATATTAGATTTATCTAATAAAGTTTTTCATACAATATACAATTTTAGCATAAAATTAATATATTGTCAAATAAAATTTAATATACTATTAAATATAACCCTCAAAGATGGGGTTTGGTTTAACTTAAAAATTCCTTAACAATGCGATTTCGCGCTTAGCTTAACACGTCCGATAGCATAACTCTTAAAATGATATTTAAAAATTAAAAATATAGTTCCCAGTTCTATTTAAATTTATACAAGAAAAAAGGAATATCGCATAATAGAGCCGTTACTAATTTGTTTCTAATTTGAAAACGATTATATCTAAAGTAAATTAAATAGTCAAGTTTTATTTAACCGCTTTAAAGACTGTGTAGCCTTTCTTTTTCTCAAGAATCTCACAATTAGAAAAAAGTTGGTTTATTTTATGAAAAGTTGATTCCGCGCCCTGCTTTTTTCCAACTACCAAATAAAAAACACCGAGTTCATTTAAACGATCATACGCTTCATCATAAAGTCTATAGACGTTCTTCTTGCCTGTTCTTATTGGGGGGTTTGTTATAATAACATCTGCTTTAAAATTAACCTCAGTAAAAAGATCTGACTGTTTAACTATTACTTCAACATCATTTAAATTAGCATTTATTTTACTTAAGTCCACAGCTCTTTCATTGATATCATACATAAAAACTTTTTTATCCGGATATTTTTTCGCAATATAAATTCCAATTGGTCCATATCCGCAGCCCATATCAATGACAATTTTAGTTTTTTCCTCTAACTCAATAGTTTCTAATAAAAGTTTAGTCCCTAAATCTAATTTTGATTTTGAAAAAACACCGCTATTGGTTCTTAAGTTAAGTACTATATCTTTGATTTTTACTTCAAAATCAATTTGTTTATTAGTTAAAGTTTCATCATTTTTAAAGTAATGACTCATTATAATTACCTCTATGATAAAGACGCCAAAAAACCACGCTAATTAAGCGGGTTTTTTGCTTGATTATTGTTAATTACCTAGATAATTATTTAAGTTCAACTTCTGCACCAGCTTCGACAAGTTTGTCTTTAATTGCTGTTGCTTCGTCTTTTGAAACGCCTTCCTTAATTACTGAATCTGGAGTTTCAGCAACTTTTTTAGCTTCTGCTAAGCCTAAGCCTGTTAATTCGCGTACAACTTTAATAACTTGGATTTTATTTGCTCCAAAGTTTTTCAATACAACGTTGAAACTTGTTTGTTCTTCAACTTCTTCAATTGCTGCTGCTGGTCCCGCTACCGCTACTGCTGTAGGGTCGATTCCAAATTCTTCTTTAAGTCCTTCGACTAATTCTTTAATTTCTAGTAGAGTCATTTCTTTTAATGCATCTACGAATTGTTGTTTTGTTAATTTTGCCATTTTTTAATTCCTCCAATTATTCTTTGCTTTCACACAACATATTTAACCCGACTGCGACATCTCTTACAGGGGCTAACATTCCAACTGCTAACATAGTAAGTAGCGTTTCTCTTGATGGTAAGGTTGCTAATTCGATTAATTCTTTATTTCCAACAACTTTTCCTTCAATTACACCAACTTGCATTTTTACATTTTTATTAGCTCTTGCAAATTCGTTAATAATCTTAGCTGGTGCTACAACATCGTTGTAACTCAATGCGATCGCCTTAGCTCCGACTAAACCATCTTGTAGTCCGTCAAAACCAACTTTTTCGGCAGCACGACGAGAAATATTGTTTTTATAAACTTTTACTTCGCAATCGTTTTCTCTTAGTTTGCTTCTTAAATCAGTTAATTTTTCGACTGTTAAACCATGATAATCAAAAGCAACTATAGTTTTCGCCATTTGAAATTTTTCGGCTAATTCATTAACTTGAGATTGTTTTTTAACAATTATTTTTTTCAAATTAATTTCCTCCTAGTAAAACAAAAACCCGATTTGCCAACAGACAAAAAGAGTTTCATTTTCATGATACCTCGGTAGGATTTATTGGACACCTACTGTCTTTGGCAATTTAATTTAATTAGTATTTTATTGACGGACCGAATCAATGTCAATATGAATTCCAGGGCCCATCGTTGAAGTGATGGTTACATTTTTTATGTAAACACCTTTAACTGTAGACGGTTTAATTCTAGCCATTTGAGCTGTAAAAACTTTAATGTTTTCAATTAGCTTAGCGTTGTCAAACGATATTTTGCCAATTGCTGCTTGAATGTTTCCGAATTTGTCTACACGGTATTCAACTTTACCGTTTTTAATTTCATGAACTGCATTTGCTACATCTTGCGTGACTGTTCCGGTTTTAGGGTTTGGCATTAAACCTCTAGGCCCTAGTAATCTTCCTAGTCTACCAAGTTGAGCCATCATGTCTGGTGTTGCCACCATAACATCAAAGTCTAGCCAGCCATCACCGATTTTTTTAATTAAATCTGCATCTCCAACATAATCTGCGCCAGCCGCTTCTGCTTCGCGAGCTTTTTCACCAGCTGCAATGACTACCACTCTAGAAACTTTACCAGTTCCATGAGGTAAGACTAATGCTCCTCGTAAATTTTGTTCGGCTTTTCTTGGATCAAGATTAAGTTTATAGGCTATTTCAACTGTGGCATCGAATTTAGCGTAAGAAGTATCTTTTACTAATTGAACAGCTTCTTCGATATTATATCTTTGTGTACGGTCGACTTTAGCAAGCATTTCACGATATTGTTTGCCTTTTTTCATCTTTCATTTCCTCCTAAATGTGGTATAGCGGGATTTCCTCCCACAATTAAGACCATTATTAATCTTCAATTTCTATGCCCATGTTACGCGCTGTACCAGCAACAATATTCATAGCTTGTTCAACTGTATAAGCGTTTAAGTCAGGCAATTTAATTTCAGCGATCTTTCTTAGTTCATCACGACTAATTTTAGCAACTTTAACTTTATGAGGCTCTCCAGAACCTTTGCTAATTTTAGCGGCTTTTTTTAATAAATCGCTAGCTGGTGGTGTCTTAGTTACAAATGAAAACGTTCTATCATCGTGAACTGAAATTATAACCGGGACAACATAACCAATTTGATCTTTTGTTGCATCGTTAAATTGCGCTACAAACTGCGGAATATTAACTTGAGCTTGTCCTAATGCTGGACCAACTGGTGGTGCTGGACTTGCTTTACCTGCAGGTATTTGTAATTTAACGACTTTGACTACTTTTTTAGCCATAACACATCCTCCTTCGTATTAATAAGCATGTGGTTGTCGGGCCTTGCCCTACCACTACGGTGTGTTTTTTACACGCACATTTTATTTTAACACTTCAATTTAAAAAAGTCAATTTATAAGATATCTATTTTTATTAATATAAAATATTAATATTTATCACAGTAAGCAAATAAAAAAACGTTAGCATCAGCTAACATTTTTTATAAATTATCAATTATATTTCTTTAACATCAAATACACTAATATTTTCATTTGGGGTAGCTCTATTAAACATATAGATTACAACAGTTATAGTTGCTTCTTCATCATTTACAAAACTTACTTCCCCTTTTTGCCCTTTTAAAAGGCCATTTACTATTTCAACGGTTTTTCCTAATAGGTGCTGGTAGGTAGGTTTTGTTCTAAGGCCGGCCCTTAATAAAATCGGATCCATTTCTTCTTGTAAAAGCGGAACCGGTTTTGTTCCTTGCCCACTTGATCCAAGCAAGCCGGTTACCCTAGTTGTGTTACGGACAACATACCAAGACTCATCAGTCATAATCATCTCTACAAACACATATCCCGGAAAAATTTGAATTACTTTGTTTTTAACCACTTCTGTTCCATCAGCTTTGGTTGTAACTTCAGTTTTAGTTTCCTCAGGGACTAAAACATTAAAGATATAGTCATTCATCCCCATTGAGTCAATTCTTCTTTCTAAGTCGTTTTTGACCGCCTTTTCATAGCCAGAGTAAGTTTGTACAACATACCAACGTCTTTGTCCTTCAAATGGCATCTTAAAACAACCTTCCTAAAGTTTGAATAATTATCGCATCAAATAATAGTAACAACAACATTAAGATACCTGTGAATATAACAGTTCTTAAAACGTTTTCCCAAAATTTTCTAGCTGTTGGCCAGGTAATCTTTCGCATTTCAGGCCAAGCTGGTACAAAAAACGGATAGATTACTAAAAACACACCAAATAATGAAATAATTAATAAGAACCAAGCAAAAATAGTTCCATTATTGCCTTTTCCTAAAACCGGAAAAGAATCATTGATGTTTAATGTTTGGGTAAGAATCATTGCCGCAATAGCTGCGGCACTTAATGCTAAAATGCCTAATAGTAAATTTTCCCAACGGTATTCAGTTGTTAAAACTTCTAATAATTTTGATTTAGGTTGTTCATCTCTTTTTTTAATTGCCATGATAGTTCCTCCTACTTGCTTTCTTTGTGCAAGGTATGTTTTTTACATGTTTTGCAATACTTGTTAATTTCCAATCTTTCTTTTGAAGTTAGCTTATTGCGAGTCGTTTGATAGTTCCTGCTTAAACAGTCGCTACAAATCAATATTATTTTTTCTCTCATTAAAAAACCACCTTCCGTGGTCGATAACAAAACAATTATAACAACTTTGTTTTATTTAGTCAACCATATTATTTATATAATATCATTTAAGCTTTTCTTTTATTCTATAAATGGCATTATATATTTGTTTTTTTTGATAATTTGTTTCTTTTTCAATTTTTGAAACACTTTGATTTTCTAAAAAATAAGTGGCGAAGACATATTTTTCGATATCAGATTTAAAATCTTCTTCTAGATAGATAGTTTTTTCTTCTTCATAGTTTCCAAACATGTTTATATCGTCTAAGATGTTATAGTTAGGTATTTCTTTAATAAGTCGCCAAAACTTTCTTTTTAAGATTAACTCAAAATATTTCGTTAGTGTTTTTCCTTTTTCTTCATTAAAATGAGTAATCGCTTGATATAAGATAATTTTCCCCTCTTGATGAAAATCTTCTTGTTCATAAAAGGGAACATTATATAAGTGAATATACTTCCAAATTAACTTATCGTATTTTTTAAATAAGTATTCTAAAGCAACCCCGTCTTGATGACTTTGAACTAAATAAATTAGTTCATAATCATTAGTTGCTTTATTCAATTTTACTCTCCTTATTTTTTAATCATTTCATACATTATCAGTGCGCCTGCTACACTAACATTTAGGGAATTAATTTTACCATACATTGGTATTTTGACTAAAAGATCACACGCTTGTTTTATTTGTGATCGCATACCTTCACCCTCACTACCTAGGATGACAGCGATAGATTGGGTTTTCGGTAAATCGTTATATTCTAAATTGGCGTCACCTGCTGTGCCAACAATTATAAATTTATTGTTTTTTAAATATTTAATTAAATCAATTAAATTTGCCGCTTGAATAACCGGAACATGTTCAATTGCTCCGCTTGATACTTTCGCAACCGTTGCATTTAAAGGAACTTGATTTCTAGTTGCAACTACAATAGCATCTATTCCGGCTGCCTCTGCTGTTCTTAAGATTGCCCCAAGATTATGAGGGTCTGATATTTCGTCTAAAATAATTAAGTTTTGTTTTTTATTAGCATCTACTATATTTTCTATTTGAATATACTCATAAGGCTTAACATCGGCAACTACGCCTTGATGAAGCGCATTATTAGTCAATTCATTAAGTTTGTCTTTAGCGACTGTTTCATAGTTAATTTGTTTGGATTCAAGAAATTTCAAAAACTTAAAATCTTTAAATTTATTATCGAGATATAGTTTATAAATTTCTCGTTGATTATAAATTATTTCTCTAATAACATTTTTCCCATATACTATCATGGGTTACCACTCTCATCTGCTTGATAATTTTTAAAGAAGGTAATCACAGCGTTGACAATATTTTTTATCCATCTCCAAATATTGGTTACAAAATACATAATTGGATAGCCAGCTTGTATTAAAACTGCTAATAATAAAATCTCAACCGCACTTAATCTACCATAAGTTGGATTAAACCAACCGGTTTGCCAGAAAGGAACATACTTATATAAATCAGGCGTAAAAATAACTGTAATAACATAAATTGAAATCATACTTAAAAACAATATTTTTCTTAAATTATTAAGCGGTTTTGAAACTTTATATAAGACGAAGAAACCAATTGAAGTTGCTGTCATTGAAATAACTGTCGAAACGACTTCTGGTTTTATAATATTTAAAGGATTTTTAAATGCATAAACTAAGACTGAAGTAATAATAATTGCTAATGCTCCCGGCAAGGCTGATTTAATAATATTCCATAAGAATGTCCCTGATTTAATCGGGTTGTTATTATATTCAAGTGCTAAGAAAAATGAAGGGAAACCAATAATTAACCATTCAATTGGATATAGGTGTCTTGGTTCAAGCGGATAAACCGCGGAACCGGTTTTAAAACCTAGATAAATTGTCATAATTGTTAATAAGATAGAAAACAAGGTTTTAGTTAAAAACAAGGTCGCAACTTTTTGGACGTTATTAACAACTCTTCTTCCTTCAGAAACAACTTTTGGCATCGAAGAGAAATTTGAATCTAACAACACCAAATGAGATACGTTTTTAGCGGCATCACTTCCAGATGCCATGGCAATCGATGTATCAGCTTCTTTTAAAGCTAAAATGTCATTAACACCATCACCAGTCATGGCGACTGTTTTACCATTGTCTTTCATCGCTTTAATTAAAACTTGTTTTTGATGGGGAGAAACTCTACCAAAGATAGTATATTCTTCGGCTGCTGCAATAACTTCTTTATCGTTAGCGTTTTCTAAACTAATATATTTATGAAAATTATTAATACCAGCTCTTTCAGCAATTCTTGAAACGGTAATTGCGTTATCACCAGAAATAACTTTTATATCTACTCCCGATTCTTTAAAATAATTAACCGTTTCTTTAGCATCAACTCGGATTGAATCTTCTAAAGCAATAATCGCTATCGGCCAGTGAACCCCACTAACTGTATTGTCTTTTCTGATTTTACCTTTTGAATGCGCTAATACAATAACGCGATATCCTTCAGAAGTTCTTTTTTCAACTTGTTCTTCAATTGTTATATATTTGTCTTCTAAAACATATTCAGGAGCACCTAAAATGAAAACGCCTTGTTCATCAAACTCAACCGCACTAAACTTTCTATCACTTGAAAAAGGAATTGTTTCGCTTGAAACCATTTTTTTATCTGAACCAAATCGCTCTCTTAAAGCTTTAGCGGTCGCATTTTCATCTTCAAAAGCGTGAAGCATTGAAGAAATAATGTCTTCAACCGGCAAATTGATGCCGCTTTTTAAAGTAAATATTTCCCTAACATTCATCGAACCATCGGTAATGGTTCCTGTTTTATCTAAACAAAGAGTATCAACTCGCGCTAATAATTCAATACAATACAATTCTTGAACTAACGTATTATTATCAGCCAGTCTAATTACTCCGACAGCCAATGCCATACTAGTAAGTAAAAATAGACCAACCGGCACCATCCCAATCATTGACCCTGCAGTTTTTAAGATTGTATCATTTAAAGGATTTGAACCGATGCCAATTCCTAAAAATTCATTAGGATTAACCGATACATAAAATAACAACAACCCAACTGGAACAATTAAAACTGTTAAGGCGGTAATTAATACTCGTAATGATTTTAATAATTGCGAGTTTGGTTTTTTATATTTTTTTGCTTGTCCCGCTAATTTTTCAATATAAGAATCATGACCAACTGCCACCACTTGAGCAATTACCATCCCCGAAGAAACGAAACTTCCTGAATAAAGTGAATCACCTGGTTTTTTAATAACTGAATCTGATTCACCTGTTAAAAGCGCTTCGTTTAATTCAACCATGTTATTTGATAAAACCACCGCATCAGCAGGAACTTGTTTTCCTGGTAAAACTTTAATGATATCGTCAATTACTACATCATCAACTGATATTTCAAATTCATTGCCATCTCTAATAACTCGCGCGTTAGGAGCCGATAACAAAGTTAAACGGTCGATAGTTTTTTTAGCTTTTATTTCTTGAATAATCCCAATTAAGGTATTAGCCAATATTGTTCCAACAAATAAAAAGTCCGTTACTTGAGCTTTAGCATAAATTAAAGCTATCGCGATTAAAATCATTAAAACATTAAAAAATGTGAAAATATTTTTAAAGATAATTATCGGTATACTCTTAGTACTACCTCTTTTCTTTTTATTAGATAAACCAACAAGCATCCTTTCATGAGCTTCCTGAACAGACAAGCCCTTTTTAGGATCGGGGTTGTATCTTTTAATAACGATATCTTTCTTTTTAGTTTCTTTAACTATCACTTCAGGTTCTTCAGTTACTAAATCAATTTTTTCTTTTGGTTTTAATAACTCTTCGGTCACGATTATTTCAGCGGTTTTACCGACTTTTCGGCTTTGGCCCTTTAATTTTATCGTTTGTGGTGCGGATAGTTGTTCGTCTAGATCGTTTTTCAAATCTATCTTTTCTTTTTTATCCATATCATACCAATCCTTTATCAATAAGTGCTTGACGAAGTTTATCGGCTAACTCATAGTTTTTTTGATTTCTTGCTTCTTGCCAATCTAGATAAATTTTTTTATCACTTGGGTTTATTTTTTCAATTTCAAAATCTAAACCGATTATTTCTAAAATCATCATTAAGGTGTTAATAAGCATTTTTAACTTTTCAAGTTCCGATTCTTTATTAATTCTTTTTTCAAGTTCATAAATTAAAGAAACAATATTTGGAGTATCAAAATCATTATCCATTTTTTCTTTAAAGTCTTTTAAGGTTTCATTTTCTAATGTTTCACCTAAAGTTTCATTATTTAAATCAAGCTTTATCATAGCTAGTTTTAATGATCTTCTAATTTTAATCATAATATTAGAATATTCGGCTAATAAATTAAGTGAAAAATTAATTGGTTGCCGATAATGATGAGCTAAAATTAAAAGCCTGAAACCTAACAAATCATATTCTTTAACTAAATCTTTAACTAATACAACATTTCCAAGTGATTTGCTCATTTTAGCTTTGTCTAGATCAAGCCTTCCAACATGGAGCCAATAATTGGCTAATTCGCTTTGATTATGGGCACAAGCTTGGGCTCTTTCGTTTTCGTGATGAGGAAATTTTAAATCAAATCCTCCCCCATGAATATCGATTGTACCATTAAAAATTTCATGATTCATAACTGCACATTCAGTATGCCAGCCGGGACGTCCTTTACCCCAAGG
>LSQX01254263.1_pt1 | contig 14377 bp, 11 predicted proteins | sample 654561 | NCBI WGS metagenome assembly LSQX01 (sample SAMN04489861, study PRJNA283612) | anaerobic digester metagenome | isolation source: 4 biogas reactors fed with cattle manure at either 37C or 55C with and... | place: Denmark: Kongens Lyngby | collected 2014
TGCTTGCCGATCATATCCTGATAATCGGCCCAGTTTTTGGCCAGCAGTGCGGGCGTATCGAGGCCGTAGGGGCAGTGCTGGGCGCAGTGCCCGCAGCGGGTGCAACCTTCGATCTTCTGCATCTGCTTCTGCCAGAAATCGTTAAAGTATACTGAAGTGGGGGCGCGCCGGATCGTTAAAGACATGCGCGCCACGTTGGGAATATCGATTTCCGCCGGGCAGGGCAGGCAATAGCCGCAGCCCCGGCAGAACTCTCCACTCAGCTCCTGCCGGTCCCTGGCAATCAGCTCCTCCATGGCCCGGGTAAGCCGCGGCGGATTATGGATAAAGGAGATAAATTCGTCAAGTTCTTCTTCGCGCTGTATCCCCCAGATGGGCAGCACGTTGTCGAATTGCGCCAGGTAGGCATAGGCGGCTGCCGCACTGGTAATCAGTCCTCCGGACAAGGCTTTCATGGCGATAAAGCCGACATTTCGCTCCCGGCAAAGCTTTACCAGGGCGATCTCCTCTGCTGTGGCCAGGTAGCTGAAGGGATACTGGACCGTTTCGTATAGCCCTGACCGGACCGCTTCAAAGGCCAGGGTGAGCCTATGATTGGTGATCCCGATATGGCGGATCATACCTTTCTCCTTTGCCTCCAGCATGGCCTCATACAGCCCGGTCCCGTCGCCGGGTTGCGGGCAGAAATCGGGATTATGGAACTGGTAGATGTCCAGGTAATCTGTTTTAAGCTGATCGAGCGATTGCTTTAATTGCTCCCAGAACTCTTCCACTGTTTTGGCCAGCGTTTTGGAGGCTAGATATATTTTGCCGCGCACAGCGCCGAGGGCATAGCCGATCTTTGCTTCGCTGTCCGTGTAAAAGCGGGCCGTATCGAAGAAGCTAATGCCGTTTTGATACGCCTTTTGCAATAAATGAGCCGCCTCTTCCCTGCCGATCCGCTGAATGGGCAGGGTGCCAAAGCCGTTCTTATTGACCACAATTCCCGTCCGCCCTAAAGTGACCAGATCCATAATGCATTTCTCCTTGTCTATTCTTAGAGATGCGGTAGCTGTATTTAGCCCCCCCACCCTGCCCTCTCCCCCCAGAGGGAGGGAGAGGGATTTTACCGGGAGCAGCCCGGTCCGTCAGTTAAAACCAACATCTAACCTCCAACTTCTAATAGATGCCGCCGCACATCTTACGAGTTCAGCGGAGCGACAGCCTCAGTGTCCCGGGTTAAAACGGCCCGTAACCGGTCACCACCGCTCCCGCCAGCAGCAGCGCCGTCACCACCAATGCGAGCAGTTGCAGCAAGCCCACCCATTTGAACCATTTCACGTAGCTGACCGTGGTCAGGCCCAGCGAAATCAGCAGCACCGGGTTGGTCGGGTAGAACACGTTGGAAAAGCCGTCCCCAAAGCAAAAGGCGAGGACCATGGCTTGCCGCGTCAGGCCGATCAGGTCGGCCAGGGGGGTGATGATTGGAATCAGCAGCATGGCCTTGGCAGAGGCGGAGCCGATAAAAAAGTTTACCACCAGGACCAGGCCGTAGATAATGTAAGCGGAGATGACCGGCATTTCATCGGAGATGAGCGTGGAAGCCCTGAAAATAATGGTATCCATGATGCCACCCCGGCTGATGATGTAATTGACGCTCATGGCCATCAAAATCAGCACGATTCCGGGAGCAATGCCGGAAATCCCCCGGCCAAGGGTGGAAAACAGTTCCTTAGCCGAAAGCCCTCCCCGGAACCCGGCGCCAACGCCGGCCACCAGGTAGATCAGGGCGATGAGGGGCATGGAAAAATCCGAAAACCCCTCCACCAGGGTGGCGGCCAGGATTACCGCCAGGATGGCGCAGACGCAGCCAATAAACCAGGTGGCGGCCCGCCTCACCTTTGCCGCCTCCACCGGCTTTTGCCCCGCCGCGGCCGCTTCCGCCGCCCCGGTTGAATTCGCTGCATGCCGGGCCCGCATCTCCCTGTCTTCCTCGTAAACCGGAGAACGGCGCGGGTCGCGATCCAGCCGCCGGGCATAGCCCACCAGGAAGAGGCAAAGGATGGTATAGAGCAGGATAAAGATGAGCAGCCGGTAGGGGAGCCCCGAAAAAACAGGCAGCCCGGCCAGGCGCTGGGCTACTCCCACGCTGTAGGGGTTTGATACCGCCACAGAGAAGCCAAAGCAGGCCGAAAGGAGGCTCATCCCCAATCCCAGCAGGGCATCCCAGCCCATGGTATACGCCAGAATGACCACCACCGGCACCAGGGGGACAACCTCTTCGAACATCCCCAAGAAAGAGCCAAAAAACATAAAGACCAGGGCGACAGCGCAAATCAGCAGGTACCTTTTGCCGCCGTAGCGGCGCACAATGCCGGTGATGATCTCTTCAAAAACCCCCACCCGGTTCAGGATGGCGTAGCCCCCGCCGATAAAGACGATCAGCAGAATCAGAACGATGATCGTGGGGCCATTTTCAGAAAAAAGCACTTCCACCGGCGCGGTAAACCAGCGGTACACGGGGAAAGGAATTTTTTCCACGTATTGGAACGAATCAGGCCTGATCATCTCCGCCGCCCCCGCGGCATAGCGCTCATAGCTTCCGGAGGGGATGATCCGCGTGAGAATTCCCGAGAGGATCATCAGGCTCAGGGTAATGGCGGCCGTGGTGATAAACGCTCGCTTCCCGATTTTAAGACCGTACGATTCTTCCATGAGGGCAGGACCTCCACTTCATGTAATAAAAATTTGTTTTTATTTTACGGCTCCCGCTTCAGCAGTTCAATGAAAAAGCGAATGGCACGCTCAATATTTTCCAGGGAAATCCGCTCGTTGGTGCCGTGAATCCGATCCAGGTCGGCAGCGTTAATTTGAAAAGGTGAAAAGCGGTAAATCTGGCTGCAGACCGGTTCATACTTCACCGCATCCGTGCCGGCCATCACGATGTAAGGAGCTGTCACCGCCCCGGGGAAAACGGCATAAACGGCCTCCTCAACGGCTTTAAAGCCGCTTGAGTTGACCGGCGAGATCCGGGATGGCTCATACAGTTGCAGGGGTTCAATCGCGATTTTTTCTCCCGCCACCGCGCGGATATGATCCAGCAGCTCCTGCCCGCTCTCCCAGGGGGCGATCCGGAAATTGATCACTGCACTGGCCTTCTGGGGCAGGACGTTGGGCCTGCTTCCCCCTTCCAGCATGGTCACCGCCGTGGTGGTGCGCAGCAGCGCGTTGCCCGGCCTGGAGGAGGCAAACACCAGTTTAAACAGCCCCCCGAAGAGCCACAGGTTGGCCAGGATCAGCCGCTTGCCGAACCCCATCTCCGGCCCGATGTAGGCGAGCATCTCTTTGAGAAAAGGGCTGATCCGGGCTGGACGCTGCCGCTTTTCCAGTGCCGCCACCGCCCCGCCGATGATCCCGGCGGCGGTATGCCGGGGCGGCATGGAGGCATGTCCCCCTTCGCCGGTGGCGGTAAGGCGGATATCGGCATAGCCCTTCTCGCCGATGCCCACCAGGGCTACGGGGCGATCCAGGCCCGAGATGCCCCCCACGGTCACGCATCCCCCTTCATCCAGCACATATTCAAAGGAGATGCCGCGCGATCGGAACAGCTCCGACAGCCTGGTGGCTCCCTCGTCACCGCGCACTTCCTCGTCGTGCCCGAAGGCGAAATAGAAGTCGCGGGCCGGGGTAAAGTTTTGCTTGAGCAGGTATTCCACCGCTTCCAGGATGGCGATGATCTGAATCTTCACATCCAGGGTGCCCCGCCCCCAGACGAACCCTCCGGCCACGGCCCCGCTGAAGGGCGGGTAAAGCCATTCCTGCTCCGTGTCCTCCTCCACCGGCACCACGTCGATGTGGGCGGAGAACAGGACCGGCTTCAAGCTCTCATCCCGCCCCTTCCAGCGGTAGAGGAGGCTGTAGCCGCCAACAATTTCCCGCTCCAGCGTGGCATGGACAGCCGGATAGGAGCGCTCCAGGTAAGAGATAAACTGCGCAAAGGGGGCCCGGTCAGCCTGGGAGGGGTCGGCGCCGGTAACGGTCTGCAGTTGCACCGCCCCGGACAGCCGCTCCGCAGCCCCGTCGACGTCAATTTCCACGCCCGCGACCGGCTCCACCGCGTACCGCCTGGTCCGGAAAGTCAAAGTGCGGCCTAAAACCACGGCCGCCAGCACAATCACGGCTATCACAAGCAGGTAAATCCAGTATTCCATACTGCACCTCCGGCGGGTTCATTCTTTTCAAAATAATTAAAGTAGCTATTTCTGGGCTGGCAGCCGATATCCTTTCATCGCGCGCAGGAAAGAAGACTTAAATTATATCTACTCCAGAGCAAAGATTGAGGATTGTGCTCATATCGCGCCCCTAAACGGCCTAAAGAGACTGCTCGCATCTTTTGATAAAGCCCATGATGAGCACGGTGAGGATGATCGAGGCCACAAATAAGGAAATAATGTAGATGAAAGCCAGGGGAGGAATAAAAATGATCAGAAAAGCCCCTGCACCGGCCACCTGCAGGATTAAAAATTGCTTCCACCGCTGCTCCGCTTCAGCGGCCAGTTCGTGCCGCCCCGCCCGTTCGGCCAGCTCCCTGATCCCCATAAACAGGTTGTACACAACCAGCAGGGTAAAGACGAGAGAACAGATACCGATGATCAGCCCTAGCGGCCAATCCGGAGCAATATGAATTCCTCCATCCTGGGCGGGCGCCTCGTAGATGGAAAATATGGAGAGGATGATCATTACCATATTTAGCTTGCGCGCCTGGTTAAAATAGTCACTTTCCGCTGCCAGGAGGCCAAATCCTACGGCAAAAAGAATAAATCCAACGATGTCGGGAAGAAGATCGATTCCATTAAGGCGAAAATCCACCATGATGAATAAAAAACCCCAGTAAAACTTGCTCAAAGCTGCTGCAGGCATTGCTTTCTCCTTTTACTCTATAACCATATTCTCAAGGACTGCATAAAGGGATATTCCTGTTTTCAAAATTCTCCGGATAGTCAAAGGCGATGATCTCGTAAAAATCGTTGAACCGGTGAAAAGCCATTTGCTGAGCAGCAAAAAAATCGGCCAGGGGGTCGCCAGCCCGGGCAAATACCAGGTCGGCATGGGCGGCGCCAAAGCGATCGTTGAGCCCGTTGCCAATGTAAACGACGCGATAACCCTCTTCTTTTAGAGAGCACACATGGGCTGCTTTACAGTTGCCGCAGACGCTGCAACGATGATTGGCATAGGGGATTTCAATCGTTACTCTCCCGTTGTCCCCGAGCCGGAGGTTGTTGCTGTAGATGGCGGTAATGTATTCCAAATAGCCGTGCTGTTTGAGGATTGGCTTGATGTAAAAGCCGAAACCGTCGCTGGCAATATAGAGCGGCCTTCCGGCTGCCCTGGCAAATCCGGCAAATTGAGCAAAGCCCGGGGTAAAGGCAGCCGCTTCGCAAGCTGCGGACAGCAGCTTCTCCAGATCGGCGGGGAAATGGCCGGCCATTTCCTTCAACCACCCTCGCATCCCGATTTCACCCTGCCGGTAGCGGCTGTAAATCTGCGCCGCCGCCGGCCCGGCGAAACGCTTCGCCAGCAAGGAAGTGATGTCATTGCTGCTAATCGTGCCGTCAAAATCTACCAGGTAAGCTAGCATAACTTTCATCCCCGTTTCCAGCATCTATTCGTTTGCTAAAAAGAATTCGTGTCCTCTTACCCCGATCCCTTCCGATAGTGAAGAGTGAAACCATGAGAACGGCAGCCGATTGGTGCCTACCGGGAATGAATATCCGTCTACACTTTAAAGATGGTATCGATGCATGATCTTGTAATTATCTAGGCATTACTGGTTGACAAAGTTCTCTATATAAATGTATAATATATTTAAAATATATATCAATTTAATTCTCTTCATTATGTCCCTCAAAGGAGGTGATGCAATGCTTAAAGCTTTCCCTGCAGCTTAGTTATTCTTGACCGGAGAAAGGGAAAAGCTAAAGCAAACGTTATCGCCTGATCAGTTATTCATTGAATTAAAATCGAAATGAAAAGTGTGTTTACCTAAAACGACCAATATTAAATTATTAAGGGAGGTTTTAGTTTTGCCGGGAAAGCTGGTGCAATTGCTGTCAGATTTAAAGGAATCCGAGGCATTGAGCTATGTGCAGGAAGCCTTGGATAAGGGGACTGCTCCGGCAGTACTATTAGACGAAGCAAAGGAAGGAATGGCTATTGTCGGAGAGAGGTTCTCGAAAGGAGAATACTTCATTCCCGACCTCATCTTTTCAGGTGAAATCCTGAAAGGGATCGTGGCTCTGCTTGAGCCCAAGCTCAAAGGAGAGCACGGTGAAGAGGTTAAAAAACTGGGCAAAGTGATCATCGCAACGGTCGAAGGAGATATCCATGATATCGGCAAGGACCTCGTAGTCTTCATGCTTGATGTGAACGGGTTTGAGGTCATCGATCTCGGCATTGACGTTCCTGTGCAAACCATCGTGGATAAGCTCAAAGAGACCAATGCCCCTGTGGTCGGCCTGAGCGGATTCTTGACCCTCGCTTTTGACTCCATGAAAAGGACCGTGGACGCCATTGCGGCAGCCGGCCTCCGCGACAAGGTGAAGATCATGATCGGCGGCGGCCAGATCGACGACCAGGTAAAAGAGTACACGGGTGCGGATGCTTACGGCTTGGACGCCATGGATGCCGTGAAGCTTGCAAAACAATGGATTGGAGGTTAAGAGAATGGAAAAAAAATGGGAAGAGATGACCGCTGCTGAAAAGCAGGAGGCCCAGTTTCAAAAGCTGTTAGCTCTGAAAGATCCCGAGGGAAACGACTTTAAGTTCCAAAGCGCCGAAGCAGAAGCCAAATACAAGGCCAATATCACCAGGATTAAAGATGCCATCCAGATGAAGAAAAAGCCCGACCGGGTTCCGGTCGTGATTTTCCCCAGCATGTTCCCCTATCTTTTCGCCGGGATCACCCCGTATGATGCCATGTATGACTACGATAAGTGCGTCTCGGCATTTAAAAAATTCATCCTGGAATTCGATCCGGACATGCATATCGGGGCTTCCGCCCCCGGACCAGGCCGCTTCTACGAACTGGTTGACTACAAGCTCTATGCCTGGCCCGGCCACGGAGTGGCGAAGGAACACTGCTACCAGTGCATTGAGAAGGAGTATATGACCGCGGATGAATACGATCTGCTGCTCATGGATCCCTCCTTCTTCTTCCGCAATTTCTACCTGCCGCGCGTCTACGGGGCGATGCAAGGCTTCACCATGCTGCCCCCCTTCACCGGCATTCTCGAAATGTACGGGGTGGCCTTTAATTTCATCCCCTTCGGCCTGCCTCCGGTTCAGGAAACATTCCAGAAGCTCTTTGAAGCCGGAGCTGAAGCACTGAAATGGGCGGGCGCCATGGGCGGCTCCGATGCGGAGCTGAAATCCCTGGGATACCCGAATATACTGGCCGGGTACAGCAAGGCGCCGTTTGACGTGCTCGGCGACACCCTGCGGGGCACCCGGGGCGTGATGATGGATATGTACCGCATCCCCGACAAGCTCCTCAAAGCCCTGGATCAGCAGGTGCCGATCATGATCGCCATGGGTATCAGCACCATGCAGCAGACCGGCAACCCCCTCATCTTCATGCCTCTCCACAAGGGTGCCGACGGCTTCCTTTCCGATGAGCAGTTCAGGAAATTCTACTGGCCCACCCTGAAACAGGTGATCGAGGGCTTGATCGAAGGCGGCTGCATCCCCTTCATCGCCCTGGAAGGGCGTTGGGATTCACGCCTGGAAATCATGCAGGACATCCCGGAAGGGAAGACCTTCTGGCTGATTGACCAGTCGGATATCCAGAAAGTGAGAAAGACCGTCGGTCAAAAGGCCTGCCTTGCCGGCAACGTGCCTTCCTCCCTGTTAAAGCTGGGCACGATCGATGAAGTGAAGGACTACTGCAAGAAACTGATCGATACGGTTGGCAAAGACGGTGCCTTTATCCTGAGCAACGGCGCCTTCTTTGACGAAGCCAAGCCGGAAAACGTCAAGGCCATGGTTGCATTCAGCAAGGAATACGGGGTTTACAAGTAGACCAAAGGATTGGAACCAAGAGTTAAGGAGAAAGGGGCTGTCCCAAAAGGGCAGCCCCTTAACATCATTCTGAATTCACATGCGAGGGGCGGTCTCCCCCCACCATATCTCCGCCAAAGCTGCAAAAACTTAACCAAACCACTTTTAGGACAGACGCCCATGCTCCCGCCGGGGGGGGCACCACCAGAAATCCGAAAATGGCGCCATCCCAAATCCCCTCTCCCCCCTTTTGGGGGGGAGAGGGTCAGGGTGAGGGGGGGCTGAATCCGTCTACCAATTTTCAGAGCAACCCTTCCCTCATTAATCCTTTTTGGCCAGCGCCATGACCTCGCCGGTGACGATTTCCGCAAACAGGTCATAGACCTTTTCCGCGGTTTCTTCCCTCGCCTTCCGCGGGTCGCCGAAATAAGCCAGCGGCGCCCCCAGATCCAGCCAGTCTTTCTTGCCCTCGGCCGTCCTTTCTAACAGGAACTGGCCCTCCCAGTTGGGCTCGAGCTTTTGCAGCTCTTCCCGGTCCACATATTCTGGATGCCGCAGCAGGATCAAGGCCGTTTCCCACTCCCCGGCATGATAATCCCACTGCGGATGTTCTTCCAGGCAGAGATTGCTCAAGGCAGGCAACCCCTTGGCGAACCATTTCGAAATGGCTGCTTTCATATGCTCATTTTTCACCTGGGCGCGCTTCAAGCCCTCGGCGATGGCCTGCCGGTTCTTCTGCTCGCCGTGGCCGCTGATGATCATAATGCGATTGAATCCCCACTTGCACAGGCTGCTGCAGATATCCTCGATCAGCCCGGCCAGCGTTTCAAAGCTCAAGGTGATATTGCCGGCAAAGGAATGGGATGTATCCGCCACCGCGTAGTGAATGGCCGGGGCAATGAGCACATCGATATTGTTCCGCAGCAGCTTTTCGGCGGCTCTTTCCGCGATTTCTTCCGCGCTCACCGAATCAACCATCAGGGGCAGGTGGGGGCCGTGCGCCTCGGTGGCGCCGACCGGAAGAAGGGCCATGTTTGTCTTTTCCCGGTATTGTTCAACCTGCCTATAGGTCATCGTTCCCAGGTACTTCATTCGCCTTGCCTCTCCTTTAAGGAATATCGCTCATGTATCTATTGCGCAGCTGCCCGCAGGCGGCGTCGATGTCGGTGCCGAGCCTGCGGCGCACCGTGACATTGATCTGCCGCTCCCTAAGGATACGGGCAAATTCACGGGCGGCTGCCGGCACACCCGGCATAAAGCCCAGTTCCGAGACGGCATTAAAACGGATCAAATTAACATGGGCAGGCCGGCCCGCCAGCAGGGCCGCGAGCTGCGCGGCATGTTCGGGCCAGTCATTGACCCCATCGATTAAAATATACTCGTAGGTCACCCGCCGCCCCGTCTTTTTGGCATACTCGTCACAGGCGGCTAGCAGCTCTTCCAGCGGGTAGCGCCGGTTGATGGGCATGAGCCGGTTGCGCAAAGCATTGTTCGGCGCATTCAACGACACCGCCAGGTTTAAGGGTCGGCCCAGCTCCGCCAGGCGGTGGATCCGCGGCGCCAGGCCGCAGGTGGAGAGCGTCACGTGGCGCAGGCTCATGCCCAGCCTTTCGGGATCCTGCACCGCCTCCAGAAAGGAAACCACGGCCTCGTAGTTGTCGAGCGGTTCGCCGGAGCCCATCAGCACGAAACCCTTTAGCTGCTTGCCTTCCTTTGACAATTCATTTTTAACCAGCAGCAGCTGGGCCATGATCTCCGCCGCCGAAAGGTTGCGAATAAATCCCGGCAGTCCCGAGGCGCAGAAGCGGCAGCCCATCTTGCAGCCAACCTGGGTCGAGATGCAGGCGCTGGTCCCGATGGCATAGGGCAGCACCACGGTCTCCACCGCCTGCCCGTCTTCCAGGCCGACCAGGTATTTCATGGTTCCGTCGGTGGAAACCTGCTTTTTCAGGATCGGCCGCAAGCCGGTATCCGCAATTTCAGGCAGAGCCTGACGCAAGCGGGCGGGCAGGTCGGTCATCTCCGCCCACGACTGTGCCCCCTTGCCATAAAGCCAGGCCAGGATCTGCCCCGCCCGGTAGGGCTTCTCGCCCATCTCTACCATGAATGAGCGCAGCTCCTGCGGCGCCAGCGCCAGGATGTTTACTTTGCCCATCGGAACACAACCTTAAACTAAACTGCTCTAAAAAGGGGTAGACGGATTCAGACCCCCTCACCCTGCCCTTTCCCCCAAAGGGGGGAGAGAAAATCATGAGTGGCACCATTTGGGGAGAACACAGCCCGGAGCCTGTGCTCCTGCCACTGGAGACAGGATCGTGACCGGCACCATGTTCGCCCTCTGATGGTGCCCCCTACTTAAGGAGCTTGGGGGCTAGCCTATTTTGCTCAAACAAAGTATATCAAATTGCTTCTGAAAAGCAATTTACCGGCGGCCCGGGTGTATGCCGATCGATTGGAGAAATCTTCTTTAGCTACGGCGATCCGGCGCAGAGCTTGTAATATCACGCTGCTCCCTTACGGGTTCTTCGACTTTTCAGCCAGATCGGCAAGTATCCCGGCAAATTCAGCATAGTAGGCTTCCTTGCTCTCGTGCGAGGGCAGATGGATCTCCATTTCCTGCAGGTTGGCGGCAACCGTTGGTATCCACTGGTAGGGTATGGAGATCAGCAGCGTATCGGGAGCGAATAAACCCCTTCCCTTCAGGCCGTGCACCAGCTCCGGAAGGATAAAGTTGATTTTGCCGGTCACATACGGGTAAATCAAAAACCAGGCGCAGCCCATCACCGGGGTGGCGGTGGAGCGGAAGAGCTCGCCCGTGGAATAGCTGATCGCCCGCATGACGATCTCGGCCTGGGTCGGATTGGCGCTGATTACCAGCACGTCCGGATTATAGGTAAGTTTGTTGAGGGGTGAAAAGGCGACATAATTAACAATGCCCTTGTTAATTTTCGGGATATGCTGGTAGAGATGCTGATTGGCGCGCGCCTCCTGGAAGACGCCCAGCCGGACCCCGATTTGCCCGCTTTCGGCAAACGGCTCCATCTCTTCCATCCCCAGCAGGATCTTCCCGACGCAGGTTTCGTTGTTGTCCCGCGCAAAATAAAAGGCGCTATTGGTCGCCTGGGCCTTTTTAAAGATCTCGCAGAGGGAAAGCTTTTCCCCGGCCCCCAGCTGTTCCATCCCTTCCGGCCGGAAGAAGGTGAACTTGACTCCGACAGGCGGCTCCGGCAGATCAAGCTTGTTGAAAACAGTCAGATCCATTGAGAGTGGTTTCATATCCGATTCCTCCTCGCCCATTGTTTTTTACTTGCCTTGGCAACCAGCTTTTTCTAATGCTCCGCTGCGGCGGGGTTCATGCATACTCCCGCGAAAAGCAGCGTACCGTTGGCGGCGGTAATGCCGAAGATAAAGGGACGGTTAAGAATCATCTCCGCCTTGTCTTCCGGCAACCCGGCACCGGTGAGATCGAGCTTGGTAAAGGCGGATGCTTCCACGCCGTTTTCATCAATGGCGATATGGGTTTCCTGGCTCACCTCCGATACATAGGCCGTCTCTTCGGTAATCCCGCTAAAGTCGGCCTCCGGCAAAAAGGCGCGGGCCACACCCAGCTCGCGCAGCACTTCCTTCAGCTTGTAGCTGGAACCGTAATTAAATTTCGGCACGCTCCAGATCACTTCACCATATTTGCTTTCACCTCCGGTAAAAATCTCCGTTATCTTTTCGGGGGAAGCCAGCAAAGCGCCTGCCTTGACCCCTGCATCGGGCAGGATGAAGACCATGCTGCCGCTGTTTTTCAGCCCCAGCGCAGCGCGGGTAAAGTCGGCGCCCCGGCTAAAGCCCTGCGACCCGGATATCCTGTTCATGAAATCGCAGGTGACGCTCTCGCCGCTTTCCAGGTAAAACTGATCCGCCTGCGTCTGATCCGCGTTAAAGCGGTCGGTCCACTCGTCGCAAAAATAAACGGTGTTGATGATGCTCATGATCTGCTGGGGATCTGGCGCAAACTGCGGCGCGAGCGTGCCGTTCGTGTTTTCGGAGATCCACGCGCTCATGGCCTCTGCGGTTTCCGGCGCGGCAAAGTCGGCGCTAAAGAGCGTGGCGTAGAAATTGGCGGTGGCGTTGTCAAGAAAGTCTTCCTTGAAGCTTACCTCCTGCCCTTTCACCTCCCGATCCAGCCAGAGCGAGTTGGCGATTTTCAACTTGCAGATCTCATTGTCGGTATAGAGCGTGCGGTAGAGGTTCCCGCATTGGGCGGAAAGGGCGGCTGGATCATCCATCCCCAGCAGGGCGAGCAGTTCCTCCTGCGTTTCACCCCCGGCGCCGCTTGCCGCCAGGGCCAGGGCAAAATAGAGGCTGAGCGGCGAGTAGCACTGGTTAGTATTGCTATCCTTGAGGACCAGCGCCGCCGTTTGATAAGAAAAACGGTTGACAGCCTCCAAGAAGGATTCGCTGAGGGGATTTTCCTCCTGCCGCTTCCCTTTGGCCTCGTAATCTTCGAAGGAAATCCCTTTGGGATAGACCGGCGCGGCGACCGGTTTGAGGGAAATTTGCGCCTCATCCCCCTGCCCGCATCCCGCCAGGCAGAGCAGCATCGCCCCTGCCAACAACAACAGCAATAGTCTTTTCATCATCGGCATTCTCCTTTGCCCCTATCTTCGTAATTGTCTTTATTCGACTCTTATATAGCACAAACCCTTGCGCATGGCCAACGGTTATATGCTTTCATTCTAGCCCAGGGAGATCTCTTCTTGCAGGAGGCATGCGGGACAAATTAAAGCCCCTGCCTGCTTGACTCGCCCCGGGGTATTAAGCGGAGCCACAGGGCGATGAGCGCTGCCGCCACGGCACATATGGCCATCAAAGTAAAGCCCATCAGGTAGTTCTGCGTCTGGTCATAAGTAAAGCCCACAAGTAAAGGCCCGACCAGCGCCCCGATGTTTAAGCAGGTTGATAAGATGCCAAAGCCCATTCCTACCTGTCCGGGCGGTAAAAACCTGGGCACCAGTGAAAAAACGGGGGCCGGGATAAAGGCCGCGGCAATCCCGATCAAGCTGCCCAACAGCAACGGGTTTAACCCGGTGCGGGGGACCAGCAGCAGCAGTAAAGCTACGGCTATGGAGCCGCCGGCAAGGAAATATTCCTCCCTGCCGGCTTTATCAACCCAATAGCCCACCAGCGGGCAAAAGAGGAGCGAGCCGATCATATAAAGGCTAGTTAAAAACCCGGCATAGCTGACATCATAACCCGCGAGGCTGTAATAATCACCGGTAAAGGTGAGATACGATACTGTGAGGGCACTATGCAGCAACCAGATTAAGCAGACCAGCCAGACAGCCCCCCCTGTCCCCCGCAGCGAAGATAATCTTGTTTTAAAATCCTCTTTTCCCTGGATTTTTTGCCCCTCTGCTTCGGGCAGCCCGGGGTGCCGAAAGAAAAACAAGACCAGGATCACGAGGCTGTAAGCTGCGGTGAGAAGGACCGGCAGCCGCCAGCTCGAGACCGCAGCGAGGCGGCCGAAGCTGTTTAAGGCCAGAATGGATGCTACCGGAACCGCCGTATTTAAAATGCCCATGGCTCTGCCCAGATCTCCGGAGGCAAACCAGCGGGAAATGGTGAGGGGAGAAATAACGCCAACGGTGATCGCTCCGACCCCGGAGAGAAATCGGCCGGTGAGCAGCACGGGAAAGCTGCCTCCCAGTCCCACCAGCAAAGAACCGGCCACGGCAATGGCCAGGGCCGCGATGGCGATGCGCTTGGGACCATAAAGATCAGTCAGGATCCCCCCGGGAATGGCAATCAAGATCCCCGGAATGGCAAAGAAGCTCATCAAGGCCCCGGCCTGGGTGTGCGTCAGTTCCATTGAGGAGATGATAAAGCCAAGGATTGGCGGAATGCCCTGAAAAATAACGGCAAAGGCGATCATCGAAACATAGACATAAACCAGCGCTCTCCAGCGGGATCTATTCCCCATTTTTTCCTCCCGTGTGATTAATGGTTAAGGAATGGCAACAGATAATTCAATCATATAACACCAATACCCTGATCGCAACAAAATGAAAAATATTTGTGTTTTGCGCGATGCTTTAAACAGATTTTGTTAATTTAAAATTTACCTTTAGGATTAGCTTTATGGTAAAATCAACTAGGAAAGAGAGATGTCGTAAAGGGGCGTACAAAAGCTACTGCAAGAGAACTGGGGCAAGCCCCCTTTCTTTTCAACATTTTTTCCGCCCGGACATCCGCCGTTTCGGTTTTTGTCAGGCGCTGGCGTGTTACTGACAACCAAAAACGTTAAGTTTTTGGGGTCGAATCAGGTGTTGGCAGGTGAAACTCAAGAATACTG
>LSQX01074883.1_pt1 | contig 14376 bp, 18 predicted proteins | sample 654561 | NCBI WGS metagenome assembly LSQX01 (sample SAMN04489861, study PRJNA283612) | anaerobic digester metagenome | isolation source: 4 biogas reactors fed with cattle manure at either 37C or 55C with and... | place: Denmark: Kongens Lyngby | collected 2014
GTTTTAGCGAGAGGGTACCAGCGTACCCGCTCGTATTTTTAACCTGTCTTATCAAGAATTCCCTCCACTTCTACAAGCGAGATGAATTGCTAAAGTAAACTTTAGGAAGGAGGATGACAATGAGTCTTGACGCCATCAAAAAGAATTTGAATAAAAAGTTTAAGGCTGAGATACTTGGACTTGGAAGCTGTGTACCCAAAATCGAGAGAATCCCTTTTAGTTCTCCAAGATTAAATTATTTGACAAGAGGGGGCGTACCGTGGCCAGGAATAATAGAGATAAGTGGACCAGAGGCCTCTGGAAAATCAACATTGTTAGCTGATTTAACCATGCAGTCGCAAAAGAAAGGGCTTTTATGTTCACTTACAGATACAGAGAATAAAGTGGATATCGATTATTGGAAATGGCTTGGAGTTGACGTAGATAATTTATTAGTATGTAATCCAGTTGGGATGAGTGGAGAAGACATATTACAGTTACAGTTAGATTTAATGGCAGAGGGAATTCAGTTTTTAGGGCTAGATTCAGTAGCATCGTTAGTCCCAAAATCCGTGCTAAATGGAGATATGGAGGATAAAACATATTGTGGAAGTTCTGGTATAATGTCTACGTTTAGCCAGAAAATATCCGGTTCGGGAATAGTTAATTCTAAAAAAATTACGTTTGTAGGCATTAACCAAGTACGGGATAAAATTGGGGGATTTGGATTACACACACCAGCTGGACATTTTTGGAAACATATCTGCTCGTGTAGAATACAGCTTAGTAGAGGAAATCCGTTTAACGAAGCATACACGCAAATGCCGCATAGTACACAAGAGCAAACTTCGGGACACTGGATTGAGGTTCGATTGCTAAAAAATCAATTCACTAAGAATGATCGAAGGTTTAATATGTTTACGTTGCACTACACAAAAGGTATCGACGTAGTAGAAGATCTTATTGACGTGGCAATAGAACTAAAAATTATTCATAAAGGAGGAGCTTGGTACAGAGTAATTGATCCTGAAAGTGGAGAGATTGTATGTATAAATGACGAGGAACTTAAATTCCAAGGCCGGGCTTCAATAAGACACTTTTTGAACGAAAATCCAAAAATTTTAAAATGGCTTGAGACGCAAGTCAATAGTAAAATAACGGAGGTGTGATAATGTCAACTAAAAAGTTTTCCAACATGCAGGAAAAACGAATAGCAAAAAAATTAGGGGGTAAGACACAGCCTGCAAGCGGAGCCTTACCCATAGCTTCTTTAAAGTCAGATGTTAAGGTAACTAATTCCGAAAACTGGAAGGTCTTGGTTAGTGCAAAGACTTCGATGGTAAAAAATTACCAGGCTGGAAAAAGAAGTTTTACACTTAAAAAAGAATGGTTAGAGGAAGTAAAGCATCAAGCTTTTGAAGGAGGATACGACTTTGGAGTAGTAAGTATAAGCTTCGACAATAGACAAGACTTTTATATAGTAGAGGACGTAGACTTTGAGAATATGCTTAAAGCTTTAAAAGAATACGAAGCAGAAATTAACAGTCTGAAGGAAGAACTAGAACGTAAGTAAGTGATGGACAGTTCACAATAAAATGTGCTATACTAGGGATAGGAGGATATCTATGCTAATGGTAATGACGCAACAACGGGAAGGTAAAGCTCGCCCAGAGAAAAGGTGCCCTTATTGTTTTTCTAGACAATTAAAAGTAGAGGATGTAGATGTAGCTAACGAGCATGAACGGAGATTTGGGTTGTTTAAATTTGTTTATAGGTGTAAGCGTTGTGATGGAGTTTGTGTAGGATTATCAAATCTTTAACCTGAGCGGAAACAAAGGAGATGCAACACACATGAAAAATTTTAAACAGGGGAAAAATCGTTTAGACTTTTTAGAAGATATTCAATACGACGATATAAACACATTAAAACAGTTAATTCGTAACATTTCAACTTCTAACTTGTCTAATAATAGCTCGACAGTATGTATTATTGCCGATATTAAACAATTAATTAAGACTCCAGGCCTTTTAACTCCTAGACAACAATTTGTTGTTACAGAATATTTAATACGCGATAAGCCGCAACAAGAAATTGCAAATACGATAAACACTTCACAGCAGAATGTTAGCTTGATATTAAAATCCGCATTAACTCGAATTCAAAATTATTTAAGAACCAACAAAATAAATTGGATAAAATGGTCACAACAAGAACAAGATTTCTTAATTCAAAATTACGGATCTATGGATGTGCATGAAATAGCAAATAAGCTAGGAAAACCAGTTTCGCGAGTAGTAAGTATGTACCACTATTTAAAACGGAAGTGAGCTGAAAGGGGGAGGGGTTCATTTATGCTTGATTCAACAGAATTAGAAAGACTCGCAGATCATCTTCTTAGAGACGAGTTAAAAAACAAACAAAGATGGAAGAGCAAATTATCCGAGTATCCTATACTTAGCAAGTCTCAGCTAAAGTTAAGACACAAAATGGAAATTCCATATAGTAACTTGTCGGAAAGACAAAAATTGGAATGTCGTTCTAAAAACTTTGAGTACGAAGGGGGAGACGAATGTTAGGGCCAGAACAAATAAAAGCTATTGAGTTATTAGTTACTGGACATACTATTAGCGAAGTTTCCCGAGAAGTTGGAGTCACTGCTCAAACTGTTAGGAATTGGATGAAAAATAATTCTGAGTTTGTACAAGAGCTGTCGAGAGCGACAGATATTTGGGCAAAGGAGTGCGTTAAATCAAGAAGTAGAGCATACAGGACTTTAAACAAAAAGATTTTAGATGCAATTGCAGTTAAACTAGAAGAAGGGGAACTTGAGGAACTTGATCTAGAATCTTTAGTTAAGTTATTGAATAAAACAGTTACAATTATGAGAACTGACGAAGATGTTAAGAAAATGCCTCATACTGCAATTCAGAATAATTTTCAAATCAACACTACAATTCAAGATAAATTACAGGGCAAAGAGTTTGCTGAGAAGTTTAGTGAGTTTTTGTGTAGTAACATATCTTCTGACGATATTGAAGAAATTGCACTGGCTAAACAAAAACTTGAGGAGTCAATTGAAACTCAACAGAAATAACAAATTTTTTTTTTTGAAAAATAAAGTGTTATCGCTTTATTTTTCTTTATGACTTCTTGTAATATATAATAAATTATTAAACAGTAAAGGAGCGTCGGGGAAAATGCGTGATTTAACGAGACAATACAGGCCGGATATATGGGACAGTATTGTCGGGCAAAGCGTTTTAGTTAAAACACTTCAAAAGGAAATAGAAACTAATACTGTTGGGCAAGCGTATCTTTTTAGTGGGGGCCACGGCACTGGAAAAACTACTACTGCCAGAGTTTTTGCAAACGCCCTTAATGCACAGATAATTGAATTGGATGCGGCTTCTAATAATGGAGTTGAAAGTATTCGTGAATTAAGAAACGATGTACTGTATCAGCCAGCTGATGGAAAAAGCTTAAAGGTTTATATTATTGATGAATTCCATATGGTAACTACTGCTGGGCAGAATGCGTTTCTTAAAGTTTTAGAAGAACCGCCGCCACATGTAATATTTATTTTAGCTACAACTGATCCACAAAAAATTCTTCCAACTATAATGAGCAGAGTTCAAAGATTTGAACTTAAAAGAATTTCAGAAGAAGATATTATAAATAGACTAGTTTATATTGCTGATTGTGAGAAAATACAATACGAGAACGATGCATTGGAGTATATTGCGAGGACTGTCAATGGAAGTATGCGAGACGCTATTAAGCTCTTGCAGAAGTGTGCTTCCATTGATGAAATAATTACACGGAAAACAGTTATTGATGCATTGGGATCAGTTGATCCGGCACGATTAAAAACACTTGTTGATTTCATTCTTTCAAAAAATATTTCAAATACAGTAAACTACTTTAATAAATTGGTATCCGATGGAGTTGATATAAAAGTACTATTTGGAGACATGATTAGTTATTTAACTGAAGAAATGAGAAAAAGAGTTATCAATCAGGATCCTAATATAGGAGCAGAACTAGATCTAGCAGGTAAACTAGCTGACTTTTTAAGCTCGGCTAGAAATACTACTCAACTGAAAGTACTAGCAGAACTAAAACTAATTCAGCTTTGTAGTGAGTCCGTTTCAGTAGACTCTGAAATAGTTACTGATCTAACATCCTCACTTCCTAGTATCCCAGTATCTATAGATCAGTCTAAAATAGATAATTTGTCCGCCGAAATTAAACCCGAAATAGTACAAAAAATAAAGGAAGATTTAGAAGCTTCCTTCAAAGACAAATTTGATATATTGTTTATGCAAATCGACAGTTTAAAATATAGGCGATAGGAGGCATTGTAGTGTTTGATAATTTAATTGGACAGGAAACACTTAAAAAATTTTTTGAATACGAAATAAAGAACAATGTACTTTCTCATGGGTATATTATCGAAGGTCCAAAGTATATGGGAAAGAGTTTCATAGCTTTAAATATTGCTATGGAAATAACAACTCCAACATATACGACAGTAATATTACCAACAGAAGATAGAAAGCTGTTAAGCGTTGACGATATAAGAGCTATGAAGGAAGATTCATATGCGTCGACTTTTGGAGGATGTAAAAAGGTTTATATTATACCGAATGCAGATGATATGACAGCTCAGGCACAAAACGCTTTTTTAAAACTGTTAGAAGAACCTCCACAGGATTGTATATTTCTTATCCTAGTGCAGGATAGATTTAATATACTTAGTACAATTCGCAGTAGGTGTATTACTTTAAAGCTTGAGAGATATAAAGATGCCGAGATCGAAACATACTTAAAATCCCAGGGTATTGAACCATCGCCTGAGATAATTAAATTATGTGACGGCACTTTAACTAAGTACACATCTTTAATACTTGATAAGAACTACGAAAAGATCGAAGAGCTAGCTTATCGAATATTACTGCATATTAGAGAATTACACATTGCTCGGATATTTGCTATTACAAAACATATTAAAAACTTGAAAGATTACGTAGAAGATATATTAGATATGTTTTTAATCTGGTATAAAGATTTGTATGTGTATAAACAAACCGCCCAAACAGAAAACATTGATAATCAAAGTAGACTAAACGATGTAATAAAGCAAAGCGAATTATACGCTCTAGAGGAACTGGAGGAAATAATTAAACAAATTAATTTTGCAAAATTGAGACTTGAATATAACGGTAATTTAGAAATGACAATTGAAAATTTATTAATGTATATGAGGGGAGGAATATTAAATGGCTTCAGTGCAGGATCTAAATAAGGATATAGAATCAAAACAATTTTCTCCTATCTATTTATTTACTGGGGAAGAAAAAGGTCTTATTACTCAATATTTAAATGAGATAAAAGCTAACTACAAAGATATAATAGAAACTTCAGACGTAGGCGTTGTAATTGAAGATTCGAAGTATAAATCCCTTGTAGCAAAAAAGAAATTGTATATTTTAAAGGACACTGGACTTTTTAATAAAAAAGCTGACGATCAATTTATCAACTTTTTAGCACAACAGTTTAAACAGAACTTAAACTGTTGTATATTCGTGGAAGACAAAGTGAATAGGACGCTAAAACAGACGCAAGCTTTGGGGCAAAACTCTATAATCGAGTTTAAAAAGCTCACAGAAGCACAGTTAGTTGAGTTTGTTTCGTCAGTTCTTGAGAGACACGAAAAAAAGATGGCTAAATCGGTAATAAAAGAATTTGTTGAGCAATGTGATTATGATTATAATACTATAGTCAATGAGTTAACAAAACTAATAAATTACGTTTCAAGAAAACAAATTCTTTTAGACGATGTAAAGGAAGTAGTTTCTAGAAGTACAAGAAGCGTAGTTTTTGATCTAGTTGAGTATATTATTACTCAACAGTACGAAAAGGCACTTGATGTATACGATAGACTAGTGCTAAAAAAAGAACCGCCCCTAGTAATATTATTTCTTATATACAGGCAACTCAGATTACTTTATCAAATAAAATTACTGCAGGCTGAAAACTATAGCGTTTACGATATTGCAAGTGCTTGTGATAGCAAACCTTTTATTATTGAGAAGAATTTTAATATTTGTAACTTCCCAACATCTAAGTTGGTTGCACTAATGGTTAAATGTAACGAGTTTGATTGGAAAATTAAAACTGGACAGATTAAAGATTTTGTAGCTATAGAACATCTTATTATGTATAGCGGTCAAATGTAAAGGAAAATAGGAGGTAAGTAATGATTCGAAAATGGGTAATAGTACTAGTAGGAACAATCTGTGTCTTAGCAGTTTCAACAGAATTTATTAATTTTATTAAACCGAATGAAGTTAATACTACAGTACTTGTAGAAACACAATCTACAAGTATAGAAACTCCAACAGCTAAGCCCACATCTTCACCTACAATAAAACCCACAGCGACGCCTACAATAGAACCGACGCCTACAATAAAACCTACTGAAACAATAGATCCAACACCGATAAGAACAGCTCCAAATGTAAGCGTTAAAACAGATATTGATCCAGAAATCTTAGATTACTTAATACTACGAAGTACTGAAAGTGGTTACTCGCTAGAATTATTGCAGGGAATGATACAGCTTGAATCAAGCTGTACCTGGGATCCTAATTTCATCGATAATCAGGATTACGGGTTGATGCAAATTAATATCTGTAATCATGAACATCTTAGGGAAGCATTTAAAGATAAATATCCAGAATTCGACATATTGAATTATAAAACTAATATAGATTGTGGTATTTATATGCTAGATGTTTTTAAACAATCCTTGGAACAACGATTGGGAAGGAATCCTACAGAATTAGAAGTATTAACTGCTTATAACAAAGGGCCTTATTATGTAGAAACAAAAGGTATCTACAAACCTTATGTAAATAAGGTTTTAGAATATAAAGAGCAATACAAAATATGGAACACATGGAGGGAGTTCAAGTATGAATAGGTCAATGAGAAGAAAAATGGTAAAAGAAAAAAGAAACGATTTGATGAAGAGCATTTCGGAATTTCAACAGACAGTAAAAAAAGAAGCGGCAAACAAAGTACTCTCTATAGCAAAGACTATATCTAGCTTTACAATTTCAGACATTATTATACCGTCTGCTATAGAGGTCTTAAAAACAGAATTTAGTTTTAGCGACGACCAAATCAATAAGTTTATGGAAGCGTTTTCTAAGAAGTCCGATGAACTAATGACTAAAAAGGAGGAAGTTAATAATGCGGAATTGGCAAATAAAGCGTAAGCTGGCTTACGCTTTAAAATGGCAGATGAGTTCGCCGTTAATAGCATTTATCTTATGGGTTATGTCAAACAAGGCCGGCTCACAAAATGTCTTAGTTAATACTATTATAGCTAATATAGTTGGAGCAATTATCTTTTATCCAGTAGATAAAAAAATATTTAAAAAGTAGTAATGGAGGAGATTGGCTTGAAATTAATTAAAGGAATACCAATGAATAGATTTCCTTACAAAATATTTTTAGACAGGTATGCACAAAAGGATTTATCCAAACCCAATATTAAACAGGGGGTAAAAGGAACTGTTGTAGTGGCTACTACTGATAAGAGTGATCCAAAGTACCCGCAGAAAGAAATTTGTACTTTAGAAGAAGTTTTGGACGAAGGTTATTATCGAGTTAAAAATATTTTTGACGATTTAGAAGAGTATAAGTTACACATTAACGATTTAACTGAACCTACTGAACTATACCCAGAACAAATTTGGAGTAGAATTGCTGACGCAATGGAGTGTTTCGAGTCTGTTCAGTACAAGGATGATAATAAAGACGGAACTTACAAAGCGTATTACAAGCTACTTGAGAACTGGAAATTTGTTCCAGCTGGAAGAATCTTAGCTTCTGTAGGAACTGAGTTTCAAAATAAACTTACTCCTTTTAATTGTTATGTAGTTCCGTACCCAAAAGATAGTAGGAAAGGAGCTACTGATATACTCCAAACTATGATAGAAATTATGTCACGAGGCGGTGGAGTTGGAATTAACTTATCTAGTTTACGTCCAAGACATGCTCCAGTATACGGAGTTAATGGAACTAGTAGTGGAGCAGTTTCGTGGGGCGGTGGGTATAGTTATTATACAGGCTTGATTGAACAAGGCGGTAGTCGTCGTGGGGCCTTAATGCTTGGTTTAGCTGTATGGCATCCAGATATACTTGAATTTATTGAGTCAAAAACCCAGGCCGGCAAAATAGAGAATGCTAATATATCTGTATTTATAACAGACGATTTTATGGAGGCAGTAGAAAAGGATGAAATGTGGAAACTAGAATTTCCAGATATTAGTTTTGTTAACTACGACGATGAATGGGATGGAGATCTTAATCATTGGAAGCTAAAAGGATACCCAGTTAAAACATATAAAGTATTACCAGCTCGAGAACTGTGGAATAAAATTATAACTAGTGCCTGGAAAAGTGCGGAACCGGGAATTGTTTGGATGGATCGATATAATAAGCTGTCTAATACTTGGTATTACGAGGATATAATAGGAGTAAACCCATGCCTAACTGGAGATACTTTAATCCATACAACTAACGGTCTTAAAAGGATGAAAGAACTTTATGAAACACAAGAGGAATTCAAAGTAATAGTTGATTCTAGATTGGGTAATATGCAATCCACTACTGCATCAAAAGTATTTAAAACAGGTACTAAACAAGTATACAAACTCGTTACAAACGAAGGCTATGAGGTAAGGCTTACTGGAGATCATAAAGTTTTAACTACTACTGGATGGAAGCAAGCAAAAGACTTATCTACTGGAGATAAAATCCTTGTAGGAGATACTGGAATCTTTAACAGAAGCAACGACAAACAACAATATAACATTGGGCTTTGTTTAGGATGGCTGATTGGAGACGGGTGGATTAATCAATCTGATAAAACTGTGTATTTAGGATTTTATGGACCTAAACGTGAGATCTCACATTATTTTAAAACTGCTTGTGACGAACTTAACTCAACAGTTGAAGGAAATTATAGTAACAATCTTCGTTCAAGTAAAACAAAAGATGTAGAAATTTTATCATCCACTATGTTGTATTATTGGATATCTAGATATGGAATTACTAACACTCAAAATAAAAAACAGATTCCAGATTTCATTTTTAGATCCAGTGCTGACGCTAAGATAGGATTTTTAAAGGCGTTATTTAGTGCTGACGGTCATATAGAATCAGGTAAAGGTTCAAGACATGCTATAGTGTTAACTTCAAATGATTACAGTTTATTACAAGATACTCAAGTTCTATTAAATAGCTTAGGTATATACTCAACCGTTTACGCTAACAGGACTAAAGAGAAAACAAAGCTAATGCCAGATGGACATGGAGGCTACAAAGAATATCATTGTAAATCATGTCATGACATTAGAATAACTGGACAAGATTTAATTAAATTTTATGAGTACATTGGATTCTTGCAATCCGATAAAAATGCTAAATTAAAATCAATTGTAGAATCGTATACCCGAGGCCCTTACAAAAAACAACACGTAGCTACATTTAAAGAATTGATTGAAGACGGAATAGAAGATGTGTACGATATGCAAGTTCCAGGAGTTAACGCTTTTATTGCTAATGGTTTAGTAGTTCATAATTGTGGTGAGCAAGGTCTTCCAGCTTATGGAGTATGTAACCTTGGTCATATAAATTTGTCTAGAATATTACTAGATCCTAATCAGCATTACGGAATTAACTGGGAAGATTTAAGAAACACTATCCATCAAGCTATCCGATTTATGGATAATATAATTGATATGGCATTTTATTTTTTACCTGATAATGAAAAAGCTCAAAAACAATCCAGAAGAATTGGGCTTGGAACTATGGGATTAGCGGAGTTAATGATTAAGCTAGGTATAAAATATGGTAGCAAAACTAGTTTAGACTTTATTGATGCACTTTACAGTTTCATTAGAAACGAAGCATACTTGGCAAGCTCTTTACTTGCTAAAGAGAGAGGATCCTTCCCTGCGTTCGATGCAGAGAAATATTTGAAAGGCAAGTTTATTGAACAACTTCCAGAAGAAATAAAAGCTTGTATACGTAAACACGGCATAAGAAATGCGACCTTGCTAACGCAAGCCCCTACAGGAACAGTAGGTACAATGATAGAAACTTCCACTGGAATAGAACCATTCTTTCAATGGAAGTATCTACGCAAATGCCGACTAGGAAACGATATACGATACGAGCCAGTTGCTTTTAGGTATATAGTTGAACACAATCTTAAGGATGAGAGCGAATTACCAAGTTACTTTGTAACTGCTATGGAACTAACTCCAGAGGAACACACAAAAGTTATGGCAAGTGTTCAGCGATATGTTGATAGTAGTATTTCAAAGACAGTTAATTGTCCAGCAGACTGGAGCATTGAACAAGTTGACGAACTATATAAAATGGCATACAACCTTGGATGCAAGGGTATTACAATTTATAGGGACGGTAGTAGGGATACACAAGTCTTAAATAGAATTGAGGATAACCCAGAAAGCTCATCAGGATCGAAGGATAACCCAGAAAGCTTACCAGATCCATTAGAGGCCGAATTGCCAGAATTTAAGTGGGGTGATAGCCTTCCTGTTCCAGAGGATACTGTATATAAGAAAGTAAAGCTAAACACTGGATGTGGAAAAATAATATTAATGGTGGGGTGGAGCGAGTCTCTTAATAAAGTTATTGATGTATACACTATTGTAAATTCAACGGGAGGGTGTCAGCTAAACATACAAGGCTTAGCAATAACAATTTCACAATACCTGAGATTGGGAGGCAATATCAATAAACTGCTTGAAAAGTCTAAGGAAGCAGGAAACTGTGGATCCTATCAGTTTAAAAGAGGCCAAGGACAAAAAGATTTGTGCGGTAAGTCTTGTTTTAACGGCATAGTAAAAACTATTGCAGAGTTTAAACCTCAAGGATCACCAAGCTTAGTACAAAATTTGTCAGAGGAAGATTTAAACTCTGTCGAATACGAGCAAAAAGGAATTGAACAAACTTTACTAGAATGTCCTAGTTGCAAACGACATACTTTAAGAAAAACAGAAGGATGTTATAGCTGTACTTACTGCGGATACAGTAAGTGTGAGTAAAATTTTAAAAATCAAAGCTCGCTGTATTTTCAGCGAGCTTTCTTTGTATATATTAATGCAAATAATTAATTAAAGGAGGCATTTATATGCATGAAAGAATTATTCAAAGAGGAGATATTGTAATAGCAGACTTACCGAAAACCGAAGGTAGTATACAGCATGGAAGAAGACCAATACTAATTGTTAGTAATAACATCTGTAACACACATTCGCCAGTAGTTACATACGTACCAATCACCAAAGTTCAAACAAAGGCTTCAATCCCTACTCATGTAAAAATCGCCCAAACACAATATAATCACTTAAAATTTGATTCGATTATTCTTTGCGAGCAGATAATGTCCATAGATAAAAAAAACATTATAGAATTCAAAGGACGTTGTGATAGCAATACAATGCGTAAAGTAGACAAAGCTTTAGCTATTCAATTAGGCATTGAGATGTAGTAGGGAGATACTGAATGAAAGTTATTAAATGGGCTAAACTATCAAACAACTATTGAAGGGGGTTTAACTAATGAAGTGGTTTTTCATTTGTATTTTCATCTTAATTGTTCTTAGCGGAACATATAACAAATATGAAAGGAGATTGTAGTTTACAACCTAATACCCAAATAATATTATGAAAGGATTTGATAAGATGCAAATTAAAGAAAAGCTTTTAGAGCTGCCAGACACTATTAAAAGAGTTAAAACTTCAATAGTTGAGTTGACTACTAAATTAGGAGACCTTAAAATGGACCTTAAAAGGTGGGAACTTCAAACACTGAACGAGATAGCATCTGAAGTAGACGATAAGGGAAAAGCTATATACAGCAACGAGGCTAAAAGACAAGGGAGGCTTCTTGAATTACAAAAAAACGATCCAGAGTATCTACAACTTGAGGAAAAAATTAAATATCTTGAACAGAAGATAAATGAATTAGATATCGAGTTAACTTATTATAAGGATCTTCAAAACAATTTACGTTCAATATGTTTTTTGTCCAATGACATTCCTTATAAAGGGCCTCGAGCTTTTAGAAATTATAGAAATTATAGAAAACCTTTGTAAATACCTTGTACTTCAAGTAAGATAGTACACATATATTATGTATAACTTATGAAAGGAGTGATATTATGAAACCACAAGAACAAGTAAACATGTTCTCAAATCCAGAAAGAGGAATAAGCCCTTCAGAGCTCATAAGTGTGTTGAAAGAAATTCCTGACAACGTAACCCTGTTATGTTCAAAAGTACTGAACATAAACCTAGTTAAAAACGGAACCATAGTTGGAAGAGTAGAACTTAACAATCATGTTGCAACATCCGACTCGAGATTAGTTGCTGATATTCCTATGTTACAGGAAACTAAATCATTAGTCACAAAAACAGACACAGGTGGGGCACAAGTTACGTTCGATCAGGATACACTGGTTTTCGGAGGTACGATAGACTATTATACTGCCGACGACGACAATAAAACTCCCCCAGTAGCTGGCAACTATGTTGGAGTAAAGATTACAGCTCCTGAAGGAGTAATAGTGGACAAAACTAACGCCACCTTTACGTATGTGACTGCCCGAGGAGAAAGAGTTACTCTTGTTAACGGAGAAACGAAATGGCTAGATGGGGATGATTTTGTAGTTTATTATCCATTAGTCGAGAGATACAGGAGGGTATTTGAAGTAGAGATAAACTGGAACCCACTTCTTTACAAAACAGAATATTTTAAAATCACAGTAAGCGACGAAGCTAAACTGGCCCCGGCCCCTTCTCAACAATAAAAATGTAGATATAAATGCAGGCATTAAAATGCCTGCATTTTTATGCTTATAGGTTGGTCCATTGCAGGCCAAATTGTCAGAATACATTAGCAATAATAAGTCGGTTACGTTTACTGGATTGGACTCCTTAGGAGAGGAGGAATGAGGTTAATGAAAAAAGGATGCAATACTTGTAAATTTAATAGGAAAAGAACCCTAAAACAGAAAACCTGTTTAAAAGGGTATAGGGCAGTATATGGATTTGGATGTAATGAATGGAGGAGGAAATAAAAATGGAGGTGAGATAATAGATGATCGAATTACTACAAACTATCGCTAATGGAAATACTGATTTATGGAGGGAAACTGAAGTTGCGTGTGAAATTCTTCTAGAGGGCGGCTACGAGGGTCATCAAGAGGACATGGAATATATTCGCGATGTATCGAGTGGGGATGAGCTTGAGCAATTATTGTCACGTGGCGAGTGGCATTTTCAACAAACTGAGAAATGGATGGAGCTAGTATGAATCCGAAATTGAAAAACATGCTTAATCAGGCCGGCACAATAAAACACCTTTGTAACATCACTTACATGACTAATTTTGAAAACTTATCTAAATAGGAGGATTGAGTAGTGTCTAGTGATATTTATCAAGAAAACGGTTATGAAAACAGAAAAGACTACTTAAAAAGTGTTGCTGACGAATACGGAATTGATCTGGGAATAGTGGGCTTATTTGCTGATATGTTAGGGCCAAATGAAGATTTCGATGGATTAATTTCCGTGATCGAAGACCTTGTTAGCAACTGGGGATTCAAGTAAAGAAAGGGGTATTGCAAATGAAAGAGTATAAATTTATCAGTCCATTAACAGGATGGATTTCATCAGATATCGATGAGAGTATAGTAGATAATACAGAGTTGCTTTACAGAATTGATATGTTAAAAGAGGCTTGCGAGAAGAGCATTGATGAAGAGAGAGGACTTGCAGAATACATTAGTGAAGATTACCCAGAGGCTAAAGATAAAGTCAAAGATATACGAATTACAGTTGAAGAGATAAACGGAAAGTTAATGGGAGTAGCGATAGTAACTTCAGATGAGTTGACGAACAACGGCATAGAAGAGGTTAAAAAATATCTATCTGGGCAGTATTCAGACGGTTGGGGCGAAGGATTCGAACAGAATGAAATAGACTCTTGGATTGAAGAAGAGCAATTCGAGGAGTACGATGAAGAAGAGGGAGAGTACTATATAACATCTGCCATGGTACAGTATTGCCTGTACTGTTCGTTCTGGTCACATGATAAAGAGTGGTCAATCGAATTATACGATGAAAGTACTGACGCAAATGCTGATACCAGACCAGTTGCAAAGATGATTGGGCAAGACGGAAATGTTTTCAATCTAATTGGGATAGCGAGTAGAGCTTTGAAAAAGGCAGGGAAGATTGATGAAGAAAAAGAGATGATTTCAAGGATAACAAAAGCAGGAAGTTATT
>LSQX01217385.1_pt1 | contig 14376 bp, 13 predicted proteins | sample 654561 | NCBI WGS metagenome assembly LSQX01 (sample SAMN04489861, study PRJNA283612) | anaerobic digester metagenome | isolation source: 4 biogas reactors fed with cattle manure at either 37C or 55C with and... | place: Denmark: Kongens Lyngby | collected 2014
CTATTTGTTGCTTCAGGAAGCAACGGATCGAAGCATCCATCTATTTCGACGTTATACTTTTTTCTTCATGCCGACGATTTTGTTGGCGGGTGCATTGATGCTATTGTTTCATCCCGTTTCGAGGATTGCTTCATTTGCAATGGGGGTGGCGTATGCGGTACAGATTTTGTGGACTGTCTATATTTGCCGGAAAGAATATTTGGCAAGTCTCCGTGCCATGGAAAATTTTTCCGACGGCACTTTGCGTTTCTCATGGATGAATGGCGTCCTCAATATGACATTAGGATTAGCTTTGATAAATCTATTGAGTTTTTATATCATTGAATTGTGCCTCCCTTTGCGGATCCTGTCGACTCTATTTTATCTCTATTTCGCTATTCGACTGATGAATTACGCTTCGGTATTTGAGCAGATAAGTGAAACGAGAAAAGAGGAGATGAACTGTGAGGAGGCGATAGCCAAGGCGAATATTTCCGATACTGGCCAGTTGTTATCGGCGGAAGAGCAATATTGTGAGAGTTTGGGCAAAGCGTTAGAATTGTGGTGTAAATCGAAAAGATACTGCCGGGAATCTTTGACGATTCAATTGGTGGCAAAAGAGATAGGTACGAACCATACTTATCTTTCGGTTTATCTCAACAAATACCTTGGCTGCACATTCCAGAAATGGCTGCACAACCTGCGGATCGAAGAGGCCAAAACAATACTCCGGATACATCCCTACAAACCGGTAAAAGAGATCAGCAGTATGGTGGGAATCCCTCAATCCTATAATTTCTCGCGCTGGTTCAAACAGATCACCAATATTTCGCCTAATCAATGGAGGAGAATGGATCTGGCTGAAGAGTTGTGGGAAGAGCCGGAATAGGTGAATCTCTGCTGCAAAATCAGGTTGTATGAAGATAACCTTACTTCAGCAAATTATCTCTTCTGATGCATTGAATAACTTTATTCAACAATGATTGGGTAAAATCGTTCAGCAGAGGTTATCTTTGCACTACTAAATTATCACCGAACAATGCGATCTATTCAGGATTATGAGATAATGGCGCCGGCAGGATCTTACGAATCGTTGACGGCGGCCATACAAGGCGGTGCCGATTCCATCTACTTCGGTATCGAAGGGTTGAATATGCGTGCCAAATCGTCCAACAACTTCACCATTACCGATCTGCACCATATTGCGGCTATCTGCCGTGATCACCATATCAAAAGCTATCTTACGGTTAACACGATCATTTACGACAACGACATGGAGTTGATGCGGAAGGTGGTAGATGCCGCGAAAGAGGCGGAGATTTCAGCTATTATCGCGGCCGATGTGGCGGTGTTGATCTATGCCCGGAGTATTGGTGTGGAGGTGCATCTCTCCACCCAGTTGAATATCAGCAATACCGAATCGCTGAAATTTTATGCGCAATTTGCCGATGTGGTGGTGCTGGCACGTGAGTTGAATATGGAGCAGGTGACATCCATCTACCGGGATATAGTCGATCAGCAAATCAAAGGCCCATCGGGAGAGTTGATCCGTATCGAGATGTTCTGTCACGGCGCCTTATGTATGGCTGTTTCAGGGAAGTGCTACCTCAGTTTGCATGAGAAGGAACTTTCTGCCAATCGGGGTGCCTGCAACCAGATCTGTCGCCGGGAATATATTGTGAAGGATAAGAGCAGCGAGATAGAGTTGGAGATCGATAATGAGTATATCATGTCGCCCAAAGATCTCAAGACCATCCACTTTATGAATAAGATGATGGATGCCGGTGTGCGGGTCTTTAAGATCGAAGGACGCGCGCGCGGTCCTGAATATGTGCGGGTTGTGACATCATGCTACAAGGAGGCAGTGGCAGCTTACTGTACCGGCAGCTATACCGAAGAGAAGATAAACGACTGGAACGAGCGTCTCTCCACCGTATTCAACCGGGGATTCTGGGATGGTTACTATCTTGGACAGCGGCTGGGAGAGTGGACACACCGCTATGGATCGGGAGCCACCAAGCGAAAGGTGTATGTGGGCAAAGCCATCAAGCACTTCGGTAATCTCGGCGTGACCGAGTTTCTGGTAGAAACCCAATCGGTGAAACCGGGAGATGAACTGCTCATTACCGGTCCCACCACCGGAGCCGTCTTCCTCACCGCCGACGATATCAGGGTGGATCTTGTGTCCGTTCCCGAAGCGGTAAAAGGAGACCACTTCTCCATCAGGACCAATGACAAGATTCGCCCTAACGATCAACTGTACAAGATGGTAGTCGCCAACCGGCAAGGAACTGCCCACGAACGGTGATCAATTCCGGCATTGATGAACCTCTCTCATGCTATAGAGGCTATTCCGTCTCTTGCTGATAAAAGAAATTTTCCTCTCCAAATTGCATGTCGAACCGTCCGTTGGAAAATGTAATCGGTATGTTATCAATATTCGCTGTGAATGAAAATATCCCCGATAGGACTACACTCTGCAATTCCTTGTCAATATACATATTCTGCGCTTTTTTAACTGTGAATGATCCCTCTTTGGTTTCTAAGTCCAGGGGATGGCGACCGGAAAAAAGAGATATTACACACTTCGATTCGGTCAGGTCAAATTCTCTGTCCTGTAGGGAGAGCAAATCAGTAAAACTGTGGGGGGTATATTCGGGAAATGATACTTGTAAAGTATAGGTCGCCTGTCCGGTAGATCCGGAAAATCGGATATGGCAGGAATCATTTCTCACCATTATTATTGACTGGTCATGAGGCCGGGCAGTCGAAAAGGGAGTTAATCCCCAATATACGCCGAAACTATTATATCCTTTTTCCGAGTAGATAGGGAGACCCGGTTTTTCATCATCTTCAATAAAGACCGAGTTGGAGATACGATAATCAAAATCGTAGGAGCATCCTGTCGCGATGACAAGGATGAAGGTCAATAAAAGCAGGTTGCAATATGTTTGGGGTTTCATAATCAGAATATTTTAGTTTTTAATTGTGCGAGAAAAAATTCAAAGGTACGGTAACAGAGGCTTGTATGCCCGGTATCCCCTCGGGTGAAATCAATGAGAAATTGTTTTTGGTGAGGAATAGGTGGGGCAAACTGTTTTCTATGGTAATACGGAGTTGATTGTCGAAAATAAAGCGAAAGCCGACACTTCCGTAGATACTTGACATGAAGTTGGAAGGTGAGCTTCCCGTTGCGACGAGAATTTCAGATTCATATTTCTCCATCTCCTTTGACACAAAACCGATGCGACTCTTGTCGTGTACTTTTATACCGGCTTGTATGCCCCCTTTTAGGAAAACTTGCCACCTGTGGACCTTCCCGAATATGGCAACGTCTGCTTCCAAAGGGAGGGAGAGATAACCCAGCGATTCATTTATGTCATTGATACGAAAAAGCTCAATCCCTTGTTGAGATGGATGGAAAAGGTAAAGATGCGAATCGCCATAGGTGAATATCCGCTCATTGAAATAGGTGTATCGCAAGCCTGAAGAGAGGGTCACCCAATCTTTTAATAAAGGGAGTTCCGTTTTTAATCGCACGTAAAACATATTCCCTTCACCTTCGGCATTATCACTCCCGTAGTAATAGCTGTCGTAGCCGGAATAGTGATTCCAGGGTTTGCGAAATTCCCAACGGTCGTTCATTTCACCCATCATGGCAGATCCACCCATTTCAAATCCAATCCGTAATTTGGAGACGTTTTGGGCATCAATGGATAAACAAGCACAAAAAATGAACAGTAACAATAGGTAGTTCTTCATAATGATAATTGTTGTTTTTAAAGTGAGGCGATACCTGATATTTTAAGAAAAAATTAAAAAATGCATTTACTATCAAGATGCAAAAGTAGGATAAATGCTGCATGACTTATCGTTAATAAATATGAATTGATGAGATCTGCCGGCTTTTTAAAAGCACTCAATCATTATTTAACTACCTTTGCCGTATGAACAGTATGTTTCATACGACTAAAATTATTTATTTTCAAAGGTGTCGTATGGAACTCGCTTTTAGTCATGTTCTTGTGTGAGAACAATTATCATGCTCGTTTCATATGTAGTACTATAAAATGTCATTTGTTATGAAGAAAACCGTATTAATAACAGTCGTATTGTTTTGTATGGGTGCATTGCAACAGGTGAGTGGCCAAAAAGAAAATTTAAAGGGTATCAGTTCCATCAGTTTCTATGGAGTTGATTTCACTTATGCTAAGGTGTATGGTGCGGTTGAAACCGCCCAGCAGTTTTTGGTTGCCTTCGAAGGGATTAACAATCTGTTAGAGTCGGAGCCTGTCAAGTATAGCGCAAGCAAGACGTTCGGTATCCCAAATGCAGAGCTTTTTAACAGACAGGTCAAACGGGAAATTGACAATATTTCCCGGACTGAATTGTTTTTGGGTGATAACAGGTATGTTGTTACTGATGCGGAGGTCGACGAGGTGGTGAAAAAGATTGAAACAGAGGGTGACAGCCAATATGGTGCTGTAATTATCTGTGGATTGCTGAACAAAACTGCCAATTATGGCACCTTCACTTTCGTGGTGTTTAACCAGGATACCAGGGAAATTATCTTCCAGCAGGAAAAAGCAGGCAAGGCACGTGGTTTCGGCTTACGCAATTTCTGGGCGGGGGCTCTTCTGGCAGCCATGAAAAATGTAAGATAGTTCGCATCGGGAATATAATCCAAATAGGCTTTCGGTATGCTAAAATGCAAACCGGAAGCCTATTTTTATACCCTGTTTTTTGGCGCCGGGCAGTTCGAGATGAGTAAATCGCCGATAATAATCTACACGGAAAACCTTGAAGATATTTTCCACTCCTACACTTCCTTCCATATATATGTCGCCCTGCATCGGGTGTGCCGACTGAGGCAGGATAAATAAACCGTATGTTTCCGACGGATTGTTTTTGACGCTCAGGTTGCCATAATAGCCACTGAAAGTCACCACTTCACGCAACTGCATTTTTTTGATCAGGGGAATACGGTTCAATATCCATCCTTTCAGGAAATAACTTGTATGTAAGGCAATATATTCATCCGACACAAACTCGAAGGGTTGCATCAGGTGGAACCGGTTTTTTTCGATAAAAAGGGAGGGATTCACTTCGGGGCTGGCAAGCATTGGAAACGGGACCTGGTTCCACACTTTCCCGGCGGCGAGATAGCTATCGATATGTCCGAATGATGACAACCAAAATCTATCTGAAACGCTTATCTGTGATTGATGATAGGCATAATTGCCACCCGAAAAACCGCGATAGGCATATTCATGCTTCAGTGTCAGCCGGATATTATCGTTGATAAAATTGATCTTGGCGTTGCGTCCCTCCCGGTTGGCGCCATAACTCTGCATTTTCGGTGTGAATGAAATTTCACCTCCCACTTTCGATAGTGTAAAACCGGGAATATCCGCCACTTCATTTTCGTTGGCCTGTAGGCGATATTCCAACGCGCCGGCCGGTGTGTCTTTGGTATGTTTCCACCACGCCGATAGCCCCAGTCCCGACATCCAGTCGACGGTATATGCCAGTTTATACCGGTGCTGATAGCTGCGGTTGGAAATACCGGCTGTGCCCAGCGCCACAAACAGGTTGTCTTTCAGCGCGTCGTTCATCTGCATGCCCAATGAATATAGATCATATTCGGTGGTAAATGAAAGATCGTTGCGTGGAAATGCATGCAGATAGTTTTCTTTTTTCAGAAAAGAATAAGCTGCGGTAGCCGAATATTTCCACTTTTGGTCTTTGAAGCCGAAGGCGCCATAGCCCGAAAGAAAAATATGGGGATGAAAATGTGCTGTAGTCATGGCGCCCACTCGAAGGCGTTCTCCTTCGATGGGGTTACTACCATAGAATGTCCACACCGGGCCTATGTCGATTTTACTTTTCGACAGCCGCTCGTTCGATGTTTTGATATAACCGGTAATAATTATTTCAAGGAACTTTTCAAACCGTCTGTAGATGGGCACCCCTTGTAGTTCATCCATTAGTTTTGGCAAATCTGATTCGACCCTTTTTAGTGCTACATGTCGATGGCTTTGCCAGAACATCTCATCATATTTTTCATTGTAATCTGGAGTCTCGCCTTTAGAAGGAGCCGAATCCCGGTTCATAGTGTACCCTGCCTCCTGTTTCTCTGAGTAACGGTACGAACGGACCTGATGTGCATACACTTTGGTGAGAAAATCGGTCATGGCGAAATTGGCATATAGCTCTTCTTTTTCATTTGTCCACAATCCGTTTTCCTGTAGGTTGAAATAGTGTATGACCCTTAAATTTTCAAGAAAATTGATATTCAAATTCCGGGGTATGGAGAGGTCGGCCCGTTTGATGGCAAAATTGTTATCGATGGCGATATAAAGATTTCCGTTGAAACTGTAACTCTCAGGATTGAATGGGAAGAATGCCACGTTCACACACCGGATGTTGTCAATTGTCAACGTATCCTGGATAAAGAATTTGTAATAGAGCAAAGCCAATGAAGAGGAGGTGGGACTGACGAACTGATTGAGAAGTATTTCGATATTGTCGTCGTACATATCCACTTCACGGAACAATTGTTCTAAAAATATATCCATCGACCCGTCGTTAAATGTTTCTTCTACACCTACACTTCGTTTGGCAATAATATTTTTTTGCAGCTTGCCGGAAATGATGTCGCTATGTACCCTTGTCATTATTTCCCGCATAGAGAGAGTCAACACCTGTTTCCCGGTGAATATGGAAGTATCCAGATGATGCTCAATAAATCCAAAATTCTTCTTCAGTAAATGTTCTTCCAGCTTGAAATTATCCCAGTAAAGTGTCAATTTATCGTACTGTTCATACTCTATTCCGGATTTGTTGCTTAGCCGGTTTTGAGTTTTATGTGCAATCACCTGCTGCATGAGTTCCACCGCCGGATTGTTTTTACGCGAATAGCGCGGGTTGGCAGCTCTCACCACTACTTCGGCCAGTCCGATGGTAGATGGGCTGAGATCTATCCCGATAATTGCTCCCATATCAATTTCCTCCGGGAGTGTTACTGTTTTTGTCTCAAAGCCGATGGATGAAATGATGATCTTCCGGTTTTCTGCCAAATATTTTATAGTGAAATACCCGTCGATATCGGTGGCGGTACCGATGGTGCTGTTTCCCAATTGTACCGAAGCAAATGAGACTGGCTCGCCGGTAATGCTATCTGTCACAATGCCATGGATAAATCTGGATTGCTGACCCAGTAATGGGGAGGAGACTACTGAAAAGCAGAAAATCAAAAGGATATGATAGAAAGTAAATAGCGTAATTTGTTTCAAAATCGAGCCAGTTTTACAAATAGTTGATGCTATTGTATGAAACGTCTGAGTGCAAAAATACAAATTTCCTTTATGGAATCGTTATTTGACATCAAAAAAAAAAATGAGTACTTTTGTGGGTTATTAAAACTTTCCGTTGTATGCAGTTAAAAAAAGTAGAAATTACTGAGAAAGGTGTTGATATAGATGAAATTGAGCAATTGCTCTTTGGTAGCGCAAAAGTAAAAGTGTCATCAGAGTTAGAAGAGAAGGTTACAAAAAGTTTTCATTTCTTACAAGAATTTTCCGTCGATAAGGTGATCTATGGCGTCAATACCGGTTTTGGTCCAATGGCGCAATATCGCATTAGAGATGAGGAGATTAATCAGCTTCAGTATAATATCATCCGGAGCCACTCTGTGGGTGCGGGTTCAGCCATTGAGCCCATTTATGTGAAATCGGCAATGATAGATCGCCTGTCTACCTTTGCCCAGGGTTATTCAGGCGTCCACCCTGCTCTTATCCGGATATTGACCGATTTTATCAATCTTGACATATCTCCTTATGTGCCTTCCCATGGAGGTGTGGGAGCAAGTGGTGATTTGGTGCAATTGGCACATATTGCGCTTGCATTGATCGGTGAAGGGGAGGTGTTTTACAATGGCACACTGCAATCTACAGCCGATGTGATGAGGCAAACCGGCATCGAGCCGTTCAAACTGCATATCCGTGAAGGGTTGGCACTCACAAATGGCACTTCAGTGATGACCGGTGTGGGGATAGTCAATCTTATTTTTGCGAAGAAACTGCTTCGCCACGCACTTGTGGCATCGGCAATGATGAATGAGATTGCTCAGTCGTACGATGATTTTTTAGCGCCTGAGCTCAATGCTACCAAGCGGCATAGCGGCCAGATAGAGAGCGCCCGGTTTATGCGTGAGTGGCTCAAAGAGAGCCACCTGCTCCGAAACCGCAAAAAGGAACTCTATAACGGGACAAAAGCTTCCCATTTCAATCAGAAAATTCAACCTTTCTATTCGCTCCGGTGTGTACCGCAAGTGCTTGGTCCCGTGTGGGATACAATGATGAATGTGGAGAAGGTAGTTATCGATGAACTTAATTCGGTAAGCGACAATCCGATCGTAGACTATTCCTCAGAGAATATCTATCACGGTGGGAATTTTCACGGCGACTATATCTCCTTCGAGATGGATAAGCTGAAAATTGCCGTCACCAAGATGATTATGCTGATGGAGCGTCAACTCAATTACCTGATGCACGACAAAGTAAACGAAATTCTTCCGCCGTTTGTCAATCTGGGTACGCTGGGGCTCAACTACGGAATGCAGGCCATGCAGTTTACTGCGACATCTACCACTGCTGAAAATCAGACGCTTTCTTATCCGATGTATCTCCATAGCATTCCCAATAATAACGACAATCAGGATATCGTAAGTATGGGCACCAACTCGGCATTACTTGCCAAGAGAGTGATTGAAAACGGATTTCAGGTAATGGCAATTCATTACATGGCTATTGTCCAGGCTATTGATTGTTTGCAGGCGGTAGAGAAATTATCTCCGAAAAGTGAGGAAGTTTATCAAGAAATCAGAAGTTTTTTTCCTACATTTGCAGATGATAAACCCAGATACAAGGATATTAACCGAATTGTTGAATATCTGAAGACAAAAAGTATTGTATCATGACAAAATATGCACTTGTAACAGGCGGTAGTCGAGGTATCGGACGTGCAATCTGCATTCGTCTGGCATCGATGGGTTACCATGTTTTGATCAATTATCACAACACCCTACAAGGGGCGGAGCAGACACTGGCGGCCGTTCGTAATGCAGGGTCCAATGGAGAAATGATCCGTTTTGATGTGACAGACCGAGGAGCGGTGGATGCCGTATTGAATGAGTGGGCAGCAAATCATCCCGACGCCTATATTGAAGTGCTTGTCAACAATGCCGGAATCCGCAAAGACAACCTGATGCTCTGGATGGAACCGGAGGAGTGGGACAGCGTAGTCAATGTCAGCCTCAACGGATTCTACAATATTACTCGCCTGTTGGTGAAGAATATGCTGATAAAACGTTTTGGGCGAATCGTGAATATCGTATCTTTGTCGGGTATAAAAGGGATGCCGGGTCAGACAAATTATTCCGCATCCAAGGCCGGCGTGATTGCCGGAACCAAAGCACTTGCCCAGGAAGTGGCAAAGAAAGGTGTGACCGTGAATGCGGTAGCGCCGGGTTTCATCAAATCGGATATGACTCAGGATTTGGATGAGAACGAACTAAAAAAAATGATCCCTTGCGGAAGATTCGGGACAGCCGAAGAGGTGGCGTTCCTTGTCGGTTTTCTGGTTTCCAAAGAAGCCGGTTACATTACCGGCGAAGTGATTTCAATCAATGGGGGGATTTATACTTAATCGTCAATTCATTATATGAACAGAGTAGTCATCACGGGAATGGGGATCTATTCCTGTATCGGAAAAAACAAAGAGGAAGTTCGCCAATCTTTATATGAGGGGAAATCGGGTATCGGATTTGATCCTGTACGGAAGGAATTCGGCTTTCGTTCGGGACTCACGGGTATACTTGAAGTGCCTGACCTGAAAAAACTGCTCGACCGTCGTCAACGCGCCGGTATTCCCGAGCAGGGGAAATATGCCTTTATGGCTACTTTAGAAGCATTTGAACAGGCAAGAATCGACGATGATTTTTTAGAAAACAATGAAGTAGGTATCCTTTACGGTAATGACAGTTCTGCCAAACCCGTCATTGAGGCCAGTGATATTATCCGTCAGAAAAAGAACACGGCGCTGGTTGGTTCAGGTTCTATTTTTCAGAGTATGAATTCCACCATCACCATGAACTTGTCGGTAATTTTCAAGCTGAAAGGGATCAATTTCACTGTTTCCGGTGCTTGTGCAAGTGGTTCGCATGCTATAGGAATCGGTTACCTGCTTATCAAACAGGGACTTCAGGATTGTATCGTATGTGGTGGGGCGCAGGAGGTAAATCTATTCTCCATAGGTAGTTTCGATGGGCTTTCAGCCTTTTCGGTACGCGAAGATGAACCGGAAAAGGCGTCCCGTCCGTTTGATAGAAGCCGTGACGGTTTGGTGCCAAGTGGTGGCGGGGCTACCCTTATTCTTGAGAGTTACGATTCGGCGGTCAGGCGTGGTGCACCTATTCTTGCCGAAGTGGTGGGATATGGTTTTTCTTCGAATGGGAACCATATTTCAGTGCCCAATGTAGATGGCCCAAAACGTTCTCTGGAGATGGCGATAGGTGATGCCGGCGTTTCACTCGGGGAGATCGGTTATCTTAATGCGCATGCCACCTCCACACTTGTGGGAGACCTGAATGAAGCCAAGGCCATTGATGCAGTTTTCGGCAATTATAAACCGTATGTAGGATCTACCAAGGCAATGACCGGACATGAAATGTGGATGGCAGGTGCGAGTGAAGTGGTTTACTCGATGTTGATGATGCAGAATGACTTTATTGCTCCCACCATCAATTTCGAACAACCCGATGATGATGCCCCGGTGCTCAACATCTCATCAGAGACCGTTCAGCATTCGTTCGATACTTTTTTATCGAATTCATTTGGTTTTGGTGGAACCAATTCATCGTTGATAATCAAGAAATTCAAAAAATAACATACCCAATTATCTTACATTTAATATGGATAAAATAGCACTGATCAAACTAATAAATGAAAATCTGGCCGAGGAGTTCGAAGTGGATGTCGATACCATTACGCCCGAAGCGCATCTGATGGAGACGCTCGATTTGGATAGTCTCGACCTGGTAGATATGGTGGTATTGATAGAGCAAAATTTTCATTTTACGCCGAAAGCAGCTGATTTCAGAGAGATAGCCACTTTTCAAGACTTCTATAACTTTGTTGAATCTAAAATGAATGAGGCACAATAACGACAAGAGATGGAGTGGAAAAACACGCGGAGGATCTTTCGGTTATCGGTTTTTTATTTTTCTGATTGACCGGTTGGGGATACGTTTCGCCTATGTTTTTTTGGCTTTTGTTGTTATCTATTTCATTCCTTTTGCTCCGAAGGCCACTGTGGCATCGTGGTGGTATGCGCGGAATATTTTAAAGAAAAACCGTATCGGCTCGTCCCTGTTCCTATTTGTCAATTATTACCGGTTCGGGCAGACGCTGATCGATAAGGTTGCTGTTTCGGCAGGAAAACGAGAGCGGTATCAGTTTGTTTTTGATGAATCATATTCCCGTTTTCTGGAGATATTGGATCAGGAGAGAGGTGCCATTATGGTGAGTGCTCATGTAGGAAATTGGGAAATCGGTACTCCTTTTTTTGACAAATGGGGTAAGAAGATGCATATAGTCATGCTTGATGCCGAATACCGAAAAATCAAGGAGATGCTCGAACAGCACAGTGAGAGGAGGAACTACAATCTGCTTCCACTCGATGAGACGGACGGGCTATCGAATATTTTTCGGGTGAAAGCTATCCTTGACCGGCACGAATATATCTGTTTCCAGGGCGACCGTTTTTTAGAAAATATGCAGACTGCGGAAGTCCGGTTTCTGGGTAAAACAGCCCGTTTTCCTATCGGTCCTTTTTTGTTGGCGTCGCGTTTACAGGTGCCGATGATTTTCTATTTCTCCATGCGTGAACCGGGCATGAAATATAAATTTTATTTCTATATAGTCCAGCCTCTCTCTAAGGAGTCGGGTCCAAAGTCTGAAATCCAGCTCTTGGAGCAATATGTGCAGGCATTGGAAGGTATCATCCAACAATACCCGTCTCAATGGTTTAACTATTACCGGTTTTGGGAAGAGAGGTAGGATGTTGCAGGTCACACACTAATCATAAATAATGAAATTAGAAACGCCGTTAAAACAAGCTTATGGAAGCGACCATCTCTCTGCCCCTGAGGCACAGCGGATGGCACATCTGATCGCATTTTCTCCGGTGGTCTTTCAGGTAACCCGCTTGATGCATAAATTCGGAATTTTTTCGCTTTTGCGCGATAATGATGTTGGATTGACAATGGATGAGGTGGCTGAAAAGGCAGAACTCTCTCTTTATGCTACGCAAGTATTGTTGGAATCATCACTGACAACCGGAACGGTGTTGTTGAAAGAGGGGCGGTTTTATCTGAGCAAAATAGGCTGGTTTTTCTTGACTGATCCGATGGTTAAGGTGAATATGGACTTCAACCACGATGTGAATTATCTCGGACTCTTCTCGTTGGAAGAGGCTCTGCTGAACGGTAAGCCCGAAGGATTGAAAGTTTTTGGCGACTGGCCCACCATCTATGAAGGACTTTCGTCGCTCCCTGCACAGATACAGAAAAGTTGGTTCGGATTTGATCATTTTTATTCCGACAACTCATTCCGACAGGCACTTGAAGTGGTCTTTACCCATTCTCCCCAAACGTTACTTGATGTGGGTGGAAATACCGGGCGCTGGTCGCTGCAATGCGTAGGGTACTCACCCGATGTGGAGGTAACCATTATGGATTTGCCACAGCAGATCGGTCTGATGAAATCAGAGATAGCGGACCTTCCCGGAGCTGACCGTATCCATGGATATCCGGTCGATTTGTTGGATCCTGAAACCATATTTCCTGCCCCTTTTGAGGCTATCTGGATGAGCCAGTTTCTGGACTGTTTTTCGGAAGAGCAGATCTATAGCATTGTTTCACGTGCAGCTCAATCGATGAGCAGGGATAGTCGCCTGTTCGTAATGGAGACCTTCTGGGACCGACAACGGTTTGAGACATCGGCATTTTGTCTGGCGCAGACGAGTCTCTATTTTACTGCCATGGCTAATGGAAACAGCAAGATGTACTATTCCGAAGATATGATTCGTATTATTGAGAAGGCCGGACTGACGATCGATAAAATTCATGACCATATTGGATTGGGACATAGTATTGTGGAATGCGTGAAAAAATGAAAAGTTGAAAGTGAACCCTTATAAAACTTTTTTTCAGGATCCGGTTTATTCCGGAGATACTATTTTGGAGTTGATCCCGCAACGGGAACCGATGGTGATGGTCGATCAGTTTTTCGGTGTCGATGGTTGCCATTCGTTCTCTGGGCTTACAGTAACGGCAGAGAATCTTTTTTGCTGTGACGGTATATTTACTGAAGAGGGAGTGATTGAGCATTTTGCACAATCTGCCGCCGCCCGTATCGGATTTCTTTTTGTACAAAATAACGAAACCGTTCCCATCGGATTTATCGGTGCCGTAAGTAAGTTCTCCATTTATACATACCCCCGGGTGGGGAGTGAATTGTGGACGGTGGTAAGTATTATCCAAGAGGTGGGAAATATCACGCTTGCAAGGGTGAAGTCGTGGGTGGGAGATGAATTGATTGCCGAAAGTGATTTGAAAATATACTTGAATAAATAATGAAGCGAAAACAAAAAAGGGAAGCATCGCTCATCGACCGAGTAGAGGCCCGGGTGCGGTTTAGCGAAGTGGATGCCTTGCAGATCGTATGGCACGGAGAGTATGTGAAGTATATTGAGGACGGCCGTGAATCTTTCGGTCAACGCTACGGACTTGGCTATATGGATATGAGGGAGGCCGGTTTTGCGGCACCCATCGTGAAGCTGAATATTGATTATAAACTCTCGCTCTCATTCAACGAACAGGCTATTGTAGAGACACGCTATGTGGCTTGTGATGCCGCAAAAATTCAATTCGACTACACCATTTACCGCAAGAGCGATGGTGCCGTGGTGGCAGAGGCATCCACAGTGCAGGTTTTTACCCATCTATATACCAATTTATTAGAACTGAATAATCCTGATTTTTATCTCAAATGGAAGGAGAGATGGAATATCCGGTGATTTATCTGACGGCGGATGCCATGATCAGTTCGCTTGGATTTTCTACCGGAGAATGCCGGGAAGAGATGCTTCGGTATCAATCGGGGCTACACCCTATTTGTGATTCACATTTTTATTCTGAATTGTTCTATGGTGCAAAAATTGATAATGATCGTTTACGCCTATTAGTCGGCGAGCACAATTTGCATGATTTTTCCCGTTTGGAACAACTTTTGATCCTTTCTATCCGTCAGACATTGGTTCAGAGCGGTATAGATG
>LSQX01023714.1_pt1 | contig 14375 bp, 11 predicted proteins | sample 654561 | NCBI WGS metagenome assembly LSQX01 (sample SAMN04489861, study PRJNA283612) | anaerobic digester metagenome | isolation source: 4 biogas reactors fed with cattle manure at either 37C or 55C with and... | place: Denmark: Kongens Lyngby | collected 2014
GCCGATGCGGTCGGTAATCTGGTAGTGCACGCCCATGTCATGGCTGACCACCACCAGGGTGTTCCTGTTTTGCTTTTGAAGCCGGGTCAGCATCATCAAAATGCCGCGCTGCACCGCCACATCCAGCGCGGTGGTGGGCTCATCCGCCAGGATCACGCTGGGGGACATAAAGGTGGCCAGGGCGATGATGGCGCGCTGGCGCATGCCGCCGGACAGCTGGAAGGGGAAGGCCTCCAGCACATCGGGGTTGAGGTTTAATTCCTCCAGGTAGGCCGCCACCCTGTCCAGCACCTCTTTTTGCCCGGCCTTGCCGCGCTCCGTCGCTGGGATGGAATCCAAAAACTGGGATTTGAGGCGCATGATGGGGTTGAGCACGCTTTGCGCGGCCTGCGGGATGTAGGAGATGTCCTTCCACCAGGCATCCTTGATGTTGCCAGTCTGGTACTCAAAGGGCTGGCCGTCCCGCACACCGGAGAGCACCACCCGGCCCGAATCAATCTGCAGCGGGTAGGCGGTGATGTCATACAAGGCCTTGAGCAACGTGGTCTTCCCGCAGCCGGATTCCCCGGCGATGCCGAAGATCTCGTTTTCATGGATGTCAAAATGGACATCATTCACCACGTGCACATTGCCGTGGATGGTGTGGTAGGACGCGGAGAGATGGTCAAGTCGTAACATCTTAGCGCCCCCTCTTCATGGTCTGGTACTCGTTGTAGCCGGTGATAAGCAGGAACAAACTGATAAACAAAATGATGGTCAGCACGACCGGCGGCCCAATCCAGTTCCATTGCCGCAGCAGGATGGCGTTGCGCTCACGCGACCACTGGATCATGTTGCCCAAGGTGGGCAGGTTGGCGGGCGAGAGGCCCAGCACCGCCAATGAACTTTCTGACGCGATGGCGACCAGCACGGCGTTCATGAAGTTGGACAGCGCCCAGGTCCACACGAAGGGCAAAATCTCTGTAAATACCGTCTGGATGGCGCCTTCGCCGGAAAACCAGGCCGTCTGGATGAAGTCGCGTTCCTTTAAGCTTAGCGCCATGGCGCGCACCTGCCGGGCAGGCCAGGCCCAGGCAAACAGCCCCAGGGTGAGCGCCAGCACGATGATGCTGGCCTGCCCCTTCATGAGGGAGGTCATCAGAATCAAAATGGGCAGGGAGGGGATGACCACAAAGGTATCGGTCAAAACCATCAGCGCGCGGTCGGCAAAGCCGCCCAAGAAGCCGGACAAGAGCCCCACAAACACGCCCACCGTGGTACCGATGACGGCGACGATGAGGCCAATCATGATGGAGTTGCGCAGGCTTTCAACCAACAGCCAGAAGATGTCCTGGCCCAGGGCGGTGGTGCCCAGCCAGTTGACGGCGGTGGGCTTTAAATTCTTGGCGAAGGTGTTGTAGATGATGGGGTTCACGTGCGGGAAAAGAGGCACGATAAAACCCAGGACGATAAACAACCCCATCATGATCAACCCGAACTTCAGCCTGAGATTGGCGTTTTTCCAAAATACTTTCATATCTGTTCCTCCTCCCTCAGCTGTAGCGGATGCGCGGGTCGATGAAGGGGTAGATGAGGTCCGCGATCAAGGTGGCGGTGGAAATGGCGATGATGGAGATGGTGATGGTGCCCAGGATCATGTTGTAGTCACTGGACAGGATGGCCTGCTGCACCAGCTTGCCGACGCCGGGGTAGTTGAAAATGATCTCCGTGATGAGCGAACCGTTGAACACGCCGCCCAGGCTGAGGGCCAGCGCCGTCACCTGGGAGAGGATGGAGTTGCGCAGCACGTAGCTTGCGCCAATGCGGCGCTCGGACAGGCCGCGGTAGCGCGCGTACTGCACAAAGTCTTCCTCCGCCACGCTGCTGGCCAGCGACTTCATGGAGATGATCCACCAGCCGGTGCCAACCAGCAACAAAGAAATGGCGGGCAGGATGGAGTTGCGCAGCAGGGAGGCGATAAAGGCGCCGCGGTCGGCTGTGGTTAAAATGTTGGCGGTCATCGGGAACCAGCCTAAGATAAAGCCGAACACAATCTGCAACACCAGCGCCACGATAAAATAGGGAATCGGGTAAATCGTGATGGCGATGCCCTCCAAGATCTTGCTGGAGCGCTTGTTTTTGCGGAAGCCGGCCAAAAGCCCGATGATGTTGCCCAGCGTCCACGCGATGATGACCGCGGTGACGGATAAAAAGAGGGTGTAGGGCAAGAACCGCCCGATGATCTCCCCCACCGGCGTTGGATAGTTCATCAGGGAGGGCCCAAAGTTGAACCCAAACAAACCATCCCGCAAATAGGTGGTGTACTGCTCCCACAGGCTGCCTTCCAGGCCAAACTGCACGCGCAACTGCCGGCGCAGCGCTTCCACCTGGGTCGCCTCCATGGAGCCGGACATCGACGCCATGCGCGAGATCATCGTCTCCACCGGGTCAGAGGGAAAGGCCCGGGGGATAAAAAATACAAAGGTGACGCCAATCCAGATGACCAGCGCCCATGTCAACAGCCGCAGCCCGATATATTTCCACGCCTTCATGGATGCACTCCTAAAATTACAACGGTATACAGCGGTCCCCGCCGCCTTGGGACGGCGGGGACCAGGGATTAAAGGTTTTTGTGTTATTGCACGGGCTCGATGTGCGGCAGGATGTATTTGAACGCGCTCCACCACCACCAGGGGCCGTTGTAGGGGTTCTCGCTGGTGGGATAGTTGGTCCAGTAGGTGTTGTTGGTGGGCACGAACTTGGTGCCGGAGTGGAAGCCGATGAAGGGCAGCTCCTCAACGAAGATCTTCAGGATCTCGGTGCTGATCTCATAGGACTTCTCATCCTGGGAGGAGTAGCGCGCCAGCTCGTGGATCTTCTCGGTCAAGGCGGGGCTGTTCAAGCGCTCGCCGTTGCCGCCGGAGGACCGCTCGCCGATGGGCTTGATCAAGTCAGCGTCCCAACCGTTAATCTGGCGGTACAGGTTGCGGATGATCGCGCAGGAGGGCCAGTAGGCGCCTACGTCAAACTCACCCAGGGAGTTGGCGTTGGTGAACGCGGTGTGCGTCATCTTCACAGGGGTGACATCCAGGCCAAACTTGACCCACTGGTCAACGGCAGCCTGGCCGCCGCGGCCCGCCTGGGCTTCGGTATCCGCCAGGATGTTGCAGGTGAACTTGAAGGGCTCGCCCTCCCAGTACCATTTGCCGTCTTTCAGCTCCAGGCCGGCCTTTTGCAGCAACTTGGTGGCCTGCTCGGGGTCGTGCTTCCAGGAGCCGATGCCGAACATGTCATCCAGCAGCGCGTCATCATCCGGCACCTCGATGCCCTGGGCCTTCAGGATCTCGGCCATTTCGCGGGCATAGTTGGTGTTGAAGGGCTTGTAGCCGTCTTCCAGCTCGAAGTTCTCCAGCCATTCTTCCATGGGCTTGTAATACAATTCCTGCATGGAGGCGGTGGCGGGAATCTGCAGCACGCTTGCGCGGCCGGCGCCGTCAAAGATGTTCATGGACACTTCCTTAAAGTCCATGGCAAGCGCTAGAGCCCAGCGGAAGTTCTTGTCGGAGAAGGGCGGCTTGGCGTTGTTAAAGGCGATGCCCTTGGAGCAGGGATCGTCAAACAGGGCGTAGGGGTATTCCGGATACCACATGGCGGCCTTGGGGTTGGTCTTCATGACTTCCCAGTTCTCGGGGCTCACTTCCACCATGATGTCAACCAGGTTGGAGACCATGGTCATAGTGCGGGTGGCGTCATCGCCAAAGGTCTGGAAGAGGACGTACTTGGCCTTTGGCACCTTGCCGGTGACCACGCCGACGTCAGAATAGATGGCGTCCTCGCGCAGCTCGTACAGAATCCAGTTGCCCAATTCGTCAAACTGCTTGACGGTGTAGGGGCCGGTGACCACGGGGTTGGAGTTTTTGAACATCACCGGGTTTTCTTCCTTGGAATAGATGTGCTCGGGCACCACGCGCAGGTCGTTGCCCCAGATGAGCACGCCGATGGACTCAGCCAAGAGGGGGAAGGACTCCTTGGTCTTGATCTTGATGGTGTAGTCATCCACCAGGTCAATGGACTCAAAGATCTGCTGATAGTAGCCGTGGGAGGGCGCTTCGGGGTTGGTGAGCATCAGATTCATTGTGTAGTGGACGTCCTTGGCGGTGAAGTCCACGCCGTCGGACCACTTGATGCCCTGACGGATCGCGATGGTGTGCTCGGTAAAGTCCTCGTTGGACTTGGGGAACTCCGCCGCCAGGGAGGGGAACTGCTCGCCCTTGACGGTGTCGATTTCATACAGGTTGCCCCAGAGCAGCTGCTGGATGCCGGTGCCCATGTTGGTGCCCTGCATCATGGGGGAGAACTGCCCGGCAGTCTGTGTCGGGTTTTGCATCTCAACAATCAGGGTCTCATTGCGGGGGGTGCCCACAATGGTGGTTTCTGCCGCAAAGGCCGCGCTCACACCTAGCATCATGGCCAGTACCAGCAGAAGGGAAACAAGTTTACGCATAAGATACCTCCTGTTTTTTATATCACAGCGCCAATGCGGGTGCTGTGTTATTCAAATTTCCCGCGCGCCGTCCGCGCTCACTTTGAGTGGGTTGTGTATACCATGTGAACGAAAACTGCGCAAATCTTGCGGCGTCATCATTTTTCTTTGTTTATGACAAAAATATGATTATCATAAAAAATTGTCTTTCTTCGTTTTTATGTGTTTTATCGCAGTAAAAATTGCTCTTTCAGATTCAATATACACAAAACGACAGATGTCCTTTTTGTTTTATTTTCCGACATTTTCAACAATTCTGTCTGCTTTTTACGAAAACGCTGGTCCCGCCTGCGAAACCAGCTGTCCCCCATTCACCGCCGCGATGTACCCCCGCGCGGAATCATGTATAATGGACCTATCCAATTGATAAAGGAGCGCGCGTTTGAAGTTCTTCCATCTGTCCGATCTGCATCTGGGCAAAATTGTACATGAGTTTTCGATGATTCCGGACCAGGAGCACATCCTGGGTGAAATCCTGAATCTGGCGCGGTCAGAGCGCCCGGACGCCGTATTGATTGCGGGGGATGTGTTTGACCGCAGCGTGGCGCCGGCGGAGGCCCTGCGCCTGCTGGACAGTTTTTTGGTGGCGCTGTCGGGGATGGGCATCAGGGTGTTTATGATTGCCGGCAACCACGACTCGGCCGACCGGCTGTCCTTCGCCGCGCAGCTGATTTCATCAGCCGGCATCCACATCGCGCCGGCTTTTGATGGCAGCGTCACCCGGCACACCCTCACGGATGAATACGGGGAGGTAGATATTTTCCTGTTACCCTTCATCAGGCCGGTGATGGTGAAAAAGGCCTTTGAAGAAGAAAAAATCGAGAACTGGACGGACGCGGTGCGCGTGGCGCTGTCGCAGGCACAGCGCGCGCAAGGCCGCCGCAGCGTGTTGCTGGCGCATCAGTTTGTCACAGGCGGGGAAACCTGTGAATCCGAGGAGTTTTCCGTCGGCGGCGCTGACAACGTGGACGCGGCCGCTTTTGCCGGCTTTGACTATGTGGCGCTGGGCCATTTGCACGGCCCGCAGCAGATGGGCCTGCCGCAGCTGCGCTATTGCGGCTCGCCGCTGAAATACTCGTTTTCTGAGGTCAAGCACAACAAATCCCTCACGGTGGTGGAATTGAAGGAGCCGGGGAACATCGATATCAGGCAACTCCCGCTCACCCCGCTGCGGGATTTTAAGGAGCTCTGCGGCAATTATGAGCAGGTGAGCAGCAAGGCCTTTTATGACGCGCTCAAGCGGGATGATTATCTGCGCATCACCCTGACAGATGAGGAGGACCAGCCCGGCGCCATGCAGAAGCTGCGCGTGATTTACCCCCATTTGATGAGCCTGCGCTATGACAACAAGCGCACGCAAAAAGAGGGCGATTTAAGCCTGCCCGCGGGCGGGTTGGACGCCCTTGGGCCGCTTGATTTATTTGAAAAACTGTTTGAGGACCAAAACGGGCAGCCATTAAGCCAGGCGCAGCGCGACTATGTGGCCGGCCTGATTGATGCCATTCGGGAGGACGCGCGATGAGGCCTTTGTCACTCACCCTGTCCGCCTTTGGCCCCTATTCCGCCCAGACCACGGTGGATCTGTCGCGCTTGGGTGATGAGGGGCTCTACCTCATCACCGGGGACACCGGCGCCGGCAAGACCACCCTGTTTGACGCCATCACCTATGCCCTGTACGGCGAGCCCAGCGGCGACATCCGCAAGGTGTCCATGCTGCGCAGCAAGTACGCGGCTGTTGACTGCCCCACCTTTGTGGAGATGCGCTTTTTATACGGCGGGCGCGAATACACCGTGCGCCGCAGCCCGGATCAGTTCCGCCCGGCCCGGCGCGGGGAGAGCCGCCTGGTCAACAAGCCGGCAGAAGCCGTGCTGCACAAGCCCGGCGGGCAGCCCATCACCGGGGTTGTGGCCGTGAATGAGGCGGTCAAAGACCTGCTGCGCATCGACCGGGCGCAGTTTACCCGCGTGGCGATGATTGCGCAGGGAGACTTTTTGAAGCTGCTGGTCGCCAGCACCGAGGAGCGCAAGCAGCTGTTCCGGCAGCTGTTTGATACCGCCATGTACAACGACCTGCAGGAGGACTTAAAAACGGAAACCGCCGCGAAAAAGGCGGAGCATGACAGGCTGGAGACGGAACTGGGCTTCCATTTGAACACCATCGTCTGCAAAGCGGAGGATCCGCTGCGTGACGCGGTTGATCAGGCCAAGGCGCGGGCGCTACCCCTGCCTGAGGTGCTGGATTTGCTTGCCCGGCTGATCGCGCAGGATGAGCAGGAGGAGGCCGCCCTCAACCAGCGGCAAGCCGCCTTGACAGAGCGCCTGCGCCAGATCAAGGATCAGCTGCTGCTAGACAAGGAGCGGCAAAAAATTGTTGCCGACCACGAAACGGCGCAGGCATCCCTGGCGGGATTGCAGCAAAACCTGCCCCTCCTCAAACAGCAGCAGGAGGACGCCCAGGCACAGCTGCCGCAGGCGGAGGCCATGGCCAGGCAGATGGCCGGGATTGCGGCCCAACTGCCCCAGTACCAGCAGCTGGACAGCCAGCAAAGCGCGCTCAACCAGGTCAACCTGGACATTACGGAAACAGAGAACAATCTGGCCAAGCAGGAAAAAGCGCTGGCGCACACCACCCGTCAATTGCGGGAGGGCAGGGAAGAATGGCAGCGTCTGCAGCCCGTCCCCGCCTTGTTGGCGTCGCTTGAAAGCCAGATTGAAAAACTGACCGACCGCGCCCAGCAGGCGGACAAGCTGAACGATCTCATCGCCGAATATTCAACACAAAAAACCGCCTTGCAGCAGGTGCAGGCAGACTATGAGCAGGCCGCCCGCGCGGAGGACGCGGCCCGGCAGGATTATCACGCCAAGAACCGCGCCTTCTTAAACGCCCAGGCCGGCATCCTGGCAAGCAGGCTGCAGCCCGGCATGCCCTGCCCGGTCTGCGGAGCGCTGGAGCACCCCGCCCCGGCCCCGCTGCCGCAGGACGCCCCGACGGAGGACATGGTGGAGGCCGCCAAAACCCTGATGGAGCAAAGCGCCGCCACCGCGACCAGGCACAGCAAGGACGCCGCCGGTAAACTGAGCGCGCTTGCCGCGCGGGAAAGCGACATCAAGGCGCAAGGCCAGGCCCTGGGGCTTGATGGGGAGAACAAGCTGCGCCCGCAATTAGTTGCCCTGCTGGACGCATTACATACGGAGCAGACGCAGAAAAAGGCAGCGCTGGAGGAGGCCAAGGCGCAGGACAAACGGCGCCAGGCGCTGGACACCCTGCTGCCCGGCTGGGAAAAGGACCTGGACAGCGCCCGGGAGCAGGTCAATACGCTCACCCTTGCCCTTACCACCCTCAAAACCCGTCAAGCGGGGCTTTTGGACGCGCTGACAGACCTGCGCGCTCGCCTGCCTTACGCCGATGCCAAGGCCGCGCAAGCGCAGCATGACCTGCTTCAAACACAGCAGGCTGCCCTCATTCAACAGGCGGAGGACAGCAGACAGGCGCTGATTGACCATGATAAACAAACCGCCCAGGCCCAAAGCCGGGTCAACACCTTGGCCCAGCAGCTAAGCGAAGCGCCGGTCATTAACGCGGAGCGGGTGGCTGAACAGGAGCAGGAATTGACCGACGAGCAGGGCCGCGTCACAAGCGCCCTGCTCACCCTGCACACGCGGCTGAAGACCAACCAGCAAGCGCGGGCGGAGATCAGCCGCCTGCAGGCAGGCCAAAAAACCGCCCACGCGCGATGGACCTTCCTCAAAACCCTGTCTGACACCGCAAACGGCACGCTGCCCGGCAAGGAGCGCGTCATGCTGGAGGCCTTCGCCCAGGGCTTTTATTTTGACAGGGTGCTCGCCCGCGCCAACATCCGATTCATGACCATGTCAGACGGCCAGTACGAGCTGCGCCGCACCGATACCGCGGGCGACCTGCGCCGCCAGAGCGGGCTGGATTTGCAGGTGCTGGACCATTACAACGGCAGCCTACGGGATGTCGCCAGCCTGTCGGGCGGGGAATCCTTCATGGCCGCCCTCAGCCTGGCGCTGGGGCTGTCGGATGAGATCCAGTCCACTTCAGGCGGCATCCGCCTGTCCACCATGTTTGTGGACGAGGGCTTTGGCTCGCTGGATCCCACCGCGCTGTCGCAGTCCATCAAGGCGCTGTCCACGCTATCTAAAAGCCATGTGCTGGTGGGCATCATCTCCCACGTGGCGGAATTGCGCGAGAAGATTGACAAACAAATCCTCATCACCAAGGACCGCGCAGGCGGCAGCCGGGTTGAGATCATCGCGTAAGGAGAGGACGATGAGCCAGCAACAGATTGTTATCGCCGTCATACTCATCGCGGGCAGTGTCATCAGCCTGGTTTTGACCGCCCTCAAGCGGCGCAGGCTGCGGGGCCAGCGGCTGATCGCGGACTTTGGCCAGCCGCCCAACCCCAAGGAGTTTGACGAGGACACCCTGCCCCACATCAAGGAATACTGGCGATTGATGCGCGCGGAGGATCACCAGGACAGCCAGGTGGACGACATCACCTGGGGTGATCTGGACATGGACGCCCTGTTCATCCGCATCAACAAAACCATGAGCAACGCGGGCGAAGCCGTCCTCTACGCCATGCTGCGAGAGACCGGCGAGTCAGAGGACACCTTGCGCCGCCGGGATCATTGGATGAGGGCGCTGACAGCGGAAGAAACGCCCCGCGCTGGTTTACAGGCCCGATTGCGCAAACTGGGCAAAAGCCATTTCCACAGCGCCTATTACTTTTTGCGCAACCCCAGCGGCAAGACGCCGGAGCACGCCTGGTTCTATTTGCTGCTGGGCGTTTTGCCCTTCCTCTTTTTAGCCCTGGGCTTTGTGCATCCCGCCTTCTTTTTGGGCATCGCCGCCTCCTTCGCCGTTAACCTGTATATCTTTTATAAAACCAACGCCATCTGGGAAAGCGAGGTCATGGCCATCCGGCACCTCTCCGGCGTTTTGCACACGGGCAAGGGCCTGTTAAAGCACCCGGTGCCGGGGATGGAGGAAGGCTTTCATCGCCTGGACAAGTTGTGCAAGGCCCTCTCCCCCATCCGGCGCTGGAATGCCCTGTTTGCGATGACCAAGGTGAACCACGCGGATTTTTTGACCGATTACCTGCGCATTGCCTTCATGCTGGACATGATCTGCTTAACCCGCCTGGCCGCCTTCATCACCAGGCATCAGGAGGAGGTAAAGGAGCTGTACCACCTGGTGGGGGAGATGGACGCGCTCATCTCCCTGGCCTCGCTGAGGAAAAGCCTGCCCCAATACTGCGTGCCAGCGTTTCATGAGGAGAAGACCGTGCGCGCTGTGGACGCCGCGCATCCGCTCATCAGGGAGCCTGTCACCAACTCCGTCCACTGGACGCGCAACCTGCTCATCACCGGCTCCAACGCCTCGGGCAAATCCACCTTTACCAAGGCCATCGCGCTCAACGCCATCCTGGCGCAGACCATTATGACCTGCTACGCCAGCGCCTTTACCCTGCCCCGCGCCCAGGTGATGAGCTCCATGGCGGTGCGCGACCAGATTCAGGACGGGGAAAGCTATTTTGTAGTGGAAATCAAGAGTTTAAGACGCATCCTCTCCGCCATCCGGGAGGAGCGCTTCCTGCTCTGTTTCATTGATGAGATTTTGCGCGGCACCAACACGATTGAGCGCATCGCGTCCTCCGCCGCCCTGCTTTCCTATTTAAACAACCAGCCTGTTTTGTGCATGGCCGCCACGCATGATATCGAGCTGACACAATTATTAAGCGATTACCAGCAGTTCCACTTTCGGGAGGAGATGACGGAGAACGGCATGGTCTTCCCCTACCGCTTGATGGACGGCCCCAGCACCACGCGCAACGCCATCCGCCTGCTGGAGCAAATGGACTTCCCGGAAACGGTCACACAGCGGGCAGACAACTTGGCCGCGCGCTTCACGGACACGGGCAGCTGGGATAACAACTTGACCCAAATCCCCCTGGAACAATCCGCCGCAAAGGAGAAACATCATGTCTAACGCGTTCATGCATCAGGATTTCCTGCTGACCACCACCATCGCGCGCACCCTGTACCACACGCACGCGAAGCCAATGCCCATCATTGACTACCACTGCCATATCGATCCCAGGCAGATCGCGGAGGACCATGTGTTTCGTGACCTCACCGAGGCCTGGCTGGGCGGCGACCACTACAAATGGCGGGTGATGCGGGCAAATGGGGTTGAGGAACGCTTCATCACCGGCGACGCCTCGCCCTATGAGAAGTTTGAGGCCTGGGCCAACACCCTGCCAGGGCTGATTGGCAACCCCCTGTACCACTGGACGCACCTGGAATTGCAGCGCTACTTTGGCATTTCCGAGCCGCTGACGCCGGAGACCTGCCAGAACATCTGGGAGCGGGCCAACGCCCAGCTGTCCGGGCTGTCGGTGCGGGAGATCATCCGGCGCTCCAAAGTAAAGGCGCTTTGCACCACGGATGACCCGGCGGGTGACCTGCGCTGGCATCAGACGCTTCGAGATGATCCGGACAGCCCCTGCCTGGTGCTGCCCGCCTTCCGGCCGGATAGAACGCTGAATATTGATAAACCAGGCTTTACGGACTATCTGAAAACGCTGGGGAAGGCAGCGGGCGTCCCGATTGACAGCCTGGACGCGCTGAAAACAGCGCTCAACAAGCGCCTGACCTTTTTTGTTGAAATGGGCTGCAAGGCGGCCGATCACGGGCTGGATTACATGATGTGCGAAGCGAATGGGAACGCGGATGCCATCTTCAAAAAGGCATTGAGCGGCGAGGCAGTCAGTCTGAAGGAGGCTGAGGCCTTCAAGACCCACCTGCTGTGCTTTTTGGCGCAGCGCTACCGCGAGGAAGGCATCGTCATGCAGCTGCACTTTGGCGCGGCGCGCAACAACAACCCCATCGCCTTTCAAACCCTGGGGCCGGACACCGGCTTTGACGCCATCTGGGGCGCGCCCAATACCGGCGCTGCGCTTGGCGCGCTGCTGGGAAGGATGGAAAGCCAGGGCGGCCTGCCCAAAACCATTTTGTATTCGCTTAACCCCACAGACAACGCGCAGATCGCCGCCATGATTGGCTGCTTTCAGACGGCGGAGCACAAGGGCAAAATCCAACACGGCAGCGCCTGGTGGTTCAACGACAGCAAAACGGGCATGACCGAGCAAATCGTCAACCTGGCCAACCACTCCGTCCTCGCCCACTTCATCGGCATGCTGACCGACTCGCGCAGCTTTCTCTCCTACACCCGGCATGAGTATTTCCGCCGCATCCTGTGTGACATGCTGGGCAGCTGGGTAGAGCAGGGCGAATACCCCAGGGACATGGCCTATCTGGGGCAGGTGGTGAAGGATATTTCCTATCATAACGCGGTGCGGTATCTGGGTTTGGAAAACAACCTGGAACCATTAAGATGACCATGGATTTTGACAAAGAGGATTTGATCCAAGCCAAACGGCAGATTGACTCCACCCTGCATAAATTAAGAGAAACGGTCAAAACGCTCAAAGCCAAGGAAAACGCGGCGCGGTATCAGTCCCAGATTACCCTGGCCACACGGCGGATAAAAGCGTTTGAGCTTGCCCTTTGCCTGATAGAACAGGAATTATGCAAATGAATAAAGAGGTTTTCTCCTTCGTAAGTGATCTGAAGCAAAGAAAGCCATCTTATGCCTATAAAGCCGATAAGTACATCGAAAGAATCAATGTGCTTATTGCTAAGCAAGAATCAAATAAATAATCAATAATTTTATACTAATTATTTAAATGGCCCTTTACCACCCACAGCCCCAGCGCGGGGTTGCTGATGTAGTAGATCTCCTCGCCATCCGCCAGCGTATTGAATCCGTCCTTTAAGGTATCAATCGGGTAGCGTTTGATCGCTTCCTCATACGGCAAATAACCATAGCCTACGCCCTCAATCTCCGCCTGGCTTAAGTGCTTCGTGGCGTAGGTGATGTTGAAGCGTCCTTCGCTGCTGCCGTGGATTAAATGCGCGGCGGCGGACAGGTTCTCCCGCAGGTCCACGTTGTCCTCTGTCATCTTCAGCACCCTATCAATGCCCTGGTAGCCGTATTTGCGGATGAGGGCGTCCACTGTTTTGTCCTCGCCAAACTTGTCCACGCCCGGCGCCAGCACAATTAATTCACCATTATCCTCGATAGCCATGCGGGTGCGGTAGACGGCCTTGTTGCCCAGCCAGGTGGAGCCAAACTCCTGCTCATCCAGGTAGACCACCACTTTTTTGAGCGACTTGTCCAGGTGGGTGATGTTCTTTTGCTGGGCCAGGGCCACCGCCTCCTCAAACCAGCGGCGGTCCCGCCCCAAAAACAGGCCGTGGGTGCGGATGATGCCGCCCGGCGCGTCCGTCACGGTGAGGATATATTGCAGCGGCATATCCTGGATAAAATGTTCACTGGCGTAGTCCAGCACCGCGCGCACAGGCGTCCTGTCGCGCCCCATCACGCGCTCCATGCCATACACCGCACCCAGCATGTGGCTGGCGTTGATGACGCGGCTGCCGCCGCAGCCCACAAAGATGTTCTTGCTTTGGTTGGCCATGCCCACCACCTCATGCGGCACCACCTGGCCGATGGAGAGGATGAGGTCATATGCGGGATCCAGCAGGCGTTTGTTGATTTCCACCGTGATGGGCGTATCCACACGGCCGTCTGATATCTCGCGCACGTAGTCCGCCGGCACCTCGCCAATTGCCACCACCTCAGTGCGCCAGTTGTGCACCAGCATGTTGGTGTAGGGGATGCCCTCAAACATGACCTGCCACTGGGCCTGGCTCACCGGTACATGCGTGCCCAGGGCGGGCATGATGTCCACCTGGCAGGCAGGTGAGAGCAGGTGGTACAGGGCGCTTGTGATAAAGCCCGCGTTTGAGTGAAAGCGCGTAAAATCCGGCGGGATGAGCAGCACCTTGTTCAGCCGCGGCAAAACGGGCGCCAAGGCGGCCTTCAGCGCGCCCTTGATGTCCTCAGCAGAAAGGCCGTGTTCTTCCTTGGCGTACAGCGCGCCTTCCAGCAAACCCATCAACTCAGGCATTGTAGGTGCCCGAGGCGGTGTCCCCGCCCTCCCCCGTCCAGTTGGTGTGGAAGAACTCGCCCCGCGGGCGGTCCACCCGCTCGTAGGTGTGCGCGCCAAAGTAATCCCGCTGCGCCTGCAGCAGGTTGGCGCCGCCGCGCCCGGTGCGCAGCCCGTCAAAATAGGTCAGCGCGCTGCTCATGGCGGGCAGCGGGATACCCTGGGTGATGGCCGCGGCGCAGACAGCGCGCCAGGCGTCCGCCGCCTGCGCTACCTCTTGTTTAAAATAGGGCGCCAGCAGCAGGTTGGGCAGGTTAGGCTCCTCATCAAAGGCTTCCTTGATCTTGCCCAAGAAGGCGCTGCGGATGATGCAGCCGCCGCGCCACATCATGGCGATGCCGCCGAAATTGAGGTGCCAGTCATGGGTTTTCCCCGCCGCCGCCATCAGCAGATAGCCCTGGGTGTAGCTGATGATCTTGCTGGCGTATAAGGCCTGCTGGATCTGCTTGATAAAGGCCTGTTTGTCGCCCTCAAAATGGGGCTGCTTGCGCGGCATGACCTTTTCTGCCTGCACCCTGCCGTCCTTATCGCTGGACAGGTAGCGGGCAAAGACCGCCTCCGCGATCAGGGTAAGCGCCACGCCTTCATCCAGCGCGGAGGTGGCCGTCCATTTGCCGGTCCCCTTCTGGCCCGCGGTGTCCAGAATCTTGTCCACCAAAGGCGCGCCGTCCTCGTCCTTGGTTTTTAAGATGTCCGCTGTAATCTCTATCAAATAGCTGTCCAGCACGCCCTCGTTCCACTCGGCGAAGACC
>LSQX01399603.1_pt1 | contig 14374 bp, 7 predicted proteins | sample 654561 | NCBI WGS metagenome assembly LSQX01 (sample SAMN04489861, study PRJNA283612) | anaerobic digester metagenome | isolation source: 4 biogas reactors fed with cattle manure at either 37C or 55C with and... | place: Denmark: Kongens Lyngby | collected 2014
AGGGCGACCAGTGCTATCCAGATCAGAACGGGAATACTTTTGCCTTTTCCCAGATTGTTGCTCACATCGCTTTCCTTGGTAGTTATTGTCACATCTTTGGTCTGAGATGTTGTTTCTTCCTCAGACGGAAGCGTGCTGGTCTCTGATGCAGGCGAGCTGACGACTGATGATGCAGTCTCCTCTGATGTCTCTGCTGATGTCTCAGCTGATGTTTCAGTTGATGGACTTATCGTCACTTTCGTAGCTGGTTCTGTGCTGATTGTGCTTGTTGTTTCCGCTTCAACAATAGTGACACCGCCGATAGCAAAGAAACCTTTGTTGTTCCCCTTGAGATAGTTGATACCTGTCTCACTGCCTTTTTGAGCCCATACTACTGATGAGCCTGAATTTGCGCTCAGGTTTGTTGATGTACCCTCTGTAAAAACCGGTTTTCCGCCTGGATTACCCCATACACAGACAACTGCATTTCCACTTATTTGTGGCTGGGCATTGAAATCCATCTTAATGACATTAGGGATGATGGCATTGCCGGTTCCGAAGGCAAAGACAAAGCCGTTGCTGACTTTCGCTGACCCTGCACCTCCGATCTGGACTGCAAGCCCCCATCTGGCACTGACAGTGCCACCTGTGATATCAACTGTCTGCGATGCTATGGCATCGCCTGTTCCGGCAGCTTCTACCCTGCCACCACTGATATTTGCTGTCAAAGCTGCCAGAGTAGCGTCTGCTCCTGCAGCACTCACAGCACCTCCGCTCACATTTGCAGAAAAAGCGCGGATAGCCATTCCATTTGCAGCGTGGACAGAACCGCCTTTGACGGATACATCCATGCTGTTACCCGTTATAACATCTCCCGGTCCTGTGTTTTCAACTTTGGCTGTGCCACTTACTATTATCGTGGAATCTGAACCTTTCATGTATACGGTTGCATAGATTCCCTTAGATTTGATTGTACCGCCACTTAGCTCAAGCCGGCTGTATGAGCCGTCGCTGCAAATGGCATGATTGCTTTCTATTCCCGTTGCGTATACATTGCCGCCAGTGACATTGACCTTTACATTGCCGGCTGCAGAGGCTATATAAATACCGCTGCCAATGTGATTATCTGTGGATGAGACTGTACCTCCATTTACGTTAACAACAGAATTTGCTCCCCGAACTGTAATAGCATCTCTCTTTGCAGTCACAGTACCGTTATTGACCGTCACAGATGCAGTTGTTCCCATTACGTAAATTCCTGATCCTGAAGAACTTACCTCACCATTATTCACTGTAATATTTGCGTTTACAGCATCTGCTCTGATGGCATATCCATCTGTGGCTGTATTCTCCACAACCCCGCCGTTTATGATGATGGAGCAGTCACTGACATAAGGGTTGTAGATGGTGACAGCTTCACTGCTGGAAAGGTAAGCGCCGTCAGCTAGTTCAAAAGTGCCCTTAGCACTCCCGCTCAGGTTCATCAAGCCGTTAACCGGTCCTGAAAGTTCTGCCTTCCAGACCACTTTCACACCGGCGTCGATATTCAGGACCAGTTGCTTCTTTGCATTGACAACTTTGCCTGTAACGGTAACAGTATTTCCTGATTGCACTGCACTGAGCGTACCGCTGCCACCATGGGCATAATTGTGGTTAATTTGGAAGGTCAGATTATCTGCATCAGTTGCATCTGCTGTCTGCGGGGAAAATGCCCAGAGGCTGAGCATCAGTATCGCTAGCAGGAAAAATGACATGAGTTGTCTTTTTAGCTTCATGTTTCACCCCTTTCAAACTTAAAGGTCTGTCTTTACTTCTGTGTGTAAATTCGGGCCTGCCAAGCAGCAATGATTTTTCAATGTTCACTAATGTCTGCACAGCAGATTTTCCTGTTGTGCCACAACAAAGTATTATCTTCATTTTAGTGGGGATAATTTCTTATTAATAGCTACTAGTTCTGGTAGGTTGCTCCTTAATCAGACCATCAGCCTCAAGACCTTTAAATCTCCGAAAAAACGCTATCGGAATAGAGACGGGCGAATAATTCTGAACGTTTATTGATACCCAGTTTTTTATAAAGATTTTTTGTGTGGAAATTTGCTGTGTGCACACTGATAGATAATTCCGCTGCTATTTGCTTGGCATCATTTCCCTGCAAAAGCAGGGCTGCAACTTCTTTTTCGCGGGGTGTGAGTTTAAGATTCTCTAACAGGTTTGACTCCTCAACTTTTCTCACTGCCTCGGTCATATCGACAGAGCTAAAAGCGTCCGACCAGTCAGCAGCAAAAAGATGTTTTGAATAGGCGGGAGAAAGAAGTATAAAGCCGATAAAGACCGCAGCGGTAATCAGGGTGGCGGCAAGAGGCAGGCTGTCAGGTGCGTATGCGGAAATAGTGCCTGGAATCAGATATGAAAGCATGCTCAGAGGCAATATGATCACAAGACAAAGCTTAAAAAGACGAAAATCGCCGTGTTTCTTAAAAACGCAGCCAAGCAAATAATAGGCAGCTATATAGCCCATTTGCTCAAAAGCGTGAATATAGCGGGCCAGATTGCGCAAGGCTGAGCCTTCCGGCATAAAATAAAGACCATAAGTTAAGAGCATGGCGATAAAAAACACATTGCACATATTCCAGACACTGCGCCTGGTCAGAAGTTGCAGCGTTATCGCCAAAAAGACAACCAGAATTCCGACAGAGCCGTTTGCCACCTGTGCAGCAGCTGATGAGGAACCCGGCAGGTAAGTATAGAATATTTCCACGAAGTAATGGGCGACAAAGAAATAGAGCGTCAGTTTAATCGCCGGATTCAAGCTTGCCTGTGGCCGGGCTTCCACTGCTGTAAAGTCTTCCTTCTTATATAAAGTAAGGCAAATTGCTGTCCCCAGAATAAGTGCCGCCAAATAGATTCTGCTGAACTGACCCGATAATAAAGACAGGCCGGCATCCAGCTGGTTGAGCGCAAAGAAGAGAGAAATAGCCGCTGCTCCCAGAAGGCGTTCTGCATTATTCAGAATAAAAGTATAGGCAAAGGCGGCACAGGCAGCACAGCCACCCAGGCCGAAAGCAAAGACTATGGCCAGAAGCAGACTGAGCAAACTTTCCGGCATAAAGAGCCAGACGGCAAAAGCCGCAACAGTTGACAGGGCGGTCAGTCTGGCCAGAAGAGCCATGTTTTTTGTGTTTGTAAAGGCGAATAAGACACCGGCTCCGAGGCAGTAAGCACTTCCCATCAGTGTCATGGCATCCAATGTGAAAAGTTGAACCGTGTCGCTGAACAGCGCTCCCTGCATATTGGCAAAGACTGGCGCCAAAGGAAATATCAGCATGTATTTTAGATAGCCCGCACGCACATTGCCTATGTTGACATTATCTTTAGAGCGGCGCAAAGCAGCAATAGAAGCTGCAAAACTTCTTCTCGGGTCCGCTTTCGCTTTTGCCATATCGTCACCTCCCTGCCCTGCCGCCTGTTAGCTGGTCGCTTCCGGCAAAAGAGCATATTCAGTGATTTTCATATCAGGCAATAAATCTGCACATGCTTCTGATATTTGCATTATAGCTTATGCTGTCAAGACAGGTCTCCGGAGTATGCGGGAACAGACTGGCTCATCTTGTTGTAGCAGGCTGATATTTCTATCGTCAGCTTTTGCATGAGTATGTTAGGCAGTTGAAAAGGATATGGTCTTTTAAAGTGCCTTCCGGAAAATTGTAAGACCACTTTATTAAGTTTTGTATTATGAAATGGCAGTTTATTGAAAAGATTGCTGCTCTATTAGAGTCAGGAGCAACTTTTGGTTTATCCGTTATGTAGTCTAGATATATACTGGTATCAAAAGGCTGGACTGTTTGCCGCTATTTTAGCCGTATTTAGCAGAAAAATGACAGGTGAAATGACATGATTAATGCAGAAAAACTTAAGCCTATACTTGAAAGATATAAGTCTTATTTTCCTGGCCACTGGGATGACGAAAAGTACAAGTGGGAAGCCATCCGGCATTTCCAGAAAAACTGGAACATTGACGCGCCAAACTTTGGAGAAATGTTCGCTGCTGCAACGGACAAAACCTATAATCTTCTTGCCTCGGGTTTTGCCTATCCGAAAGCTATGATTATTAACTTTGCGGAAGCTGACGATGAGTTTACACGGCAAATGTTCCAAGACTTGTATAATGAAACACGTGATCTTTCCAGACGAATTGATGATTTCAAGAGTGCTGCAGAAACACTTCAGGCAACTCACGATGACGGAAGCTGGGGTAATCACTATCAGAACACAAACGCTATAAGCACTTATTTGTGGCTAAAGTTTCCGGATAAATACTACATTTATAAATATGGATACTTCAGGGATGCGGCAATTGAATTGGATTCTGATTTTGTACCAAAGGCAGACGGATCTGCTGAAAGCATGATCGGTGGGTATCGGATGTACAATGGTATCCGTCAGGCAATCGCTAATGATACTGAACTTGTTTCAATGGCAGAGGCTGCTTTCACTGAAAATTGTTACCCTGATCCGAATCAGATTACTCTCACCATAGATTTTGGTCATTATCTGAGCAGATTTTTTCTGAAAGAGAAAAAACAGATGAAAGAGGATGCAGAATGGTTTCCTAAAGACTACACACCAGGCCTTTCCGCGGAAGACTGGCTGGAACTATTAAATGATGAGACTATCTTCACAAACAACAGTCTTAAGATTATGAAACGCATAAAGGATTATGGCGGTCAGGCCACATGTTCACAGCTCTCCATTAAGTACGGCGAAAACTATAACTTTTACAATAATGGCTCTGTTGCCTTGGCTCGCAGAATTTCATACAAAAATAACATTCCACCTATGGAAAGGGATGCCGATAACGCAAGGTGGTGGCCCATCCTATACCGTGGAAAGTATGCCGACAAAGACAGCGACGGGGTATACATCTGGAAGCTAAGAGATGAGTTGGCGGAAGCGCTTGATCTTGTCGATTTATCAAATATTCCTCTTTATGCTGATACCGAATCAGATGAGCAGCACGGATATTGGTGGCTGACTGCTAACCCACAAATTTGGAGTTTCAACGAATCGGCAGTGGGTGAAGAACAGGATTTCACTCTTTATAATGCTAACGGCAATAAACGCCGTATTTTCCAAAATTTTCTTGATGCAAAAACCGGTGATTATGTGATTGGCTATGAATCAAATCCCGTCAAAAAAATAACTACTTTACTTCGCGTCTCCCAGGAGAGCAATGGCGAAAGTGTATATTTTCAAAAACTTGAAGGTCTTCCCTCACCGATTGAATATGCAGCCTTAAAAGAAATACCGGAACTGCAGCAAATGGAATACTTTATCAACCCTAACGGGAGTTTTTTCAAACTAAGCGCGGGTGAATATAACTATCTGATGGATATCATCCGGGATGTAAATCCCGTATTAACTTCAAATATAATCCTCCCCAAATACACGAAAGAAGATTTTCTCAGCGAAGTCTACATGACTGAAGCTAATTATGACATTTTGAATGCTCTGGTTAGAAATAAGAAAAATATAATTCTTCAAGGTGCTCCGGGTGTTGGCAAGACTTTTATTGCTAAGAGATTAGCTTATGCCATGATGGGTGAAGAAGATGGATCCCGTGTGGAAAGCGTGCAGTTCCATCAAAACTATTCTTATGAAGATTTTGTTCAGGGCTATAGGCCTAAAGACGCAGGTTTCAAACTTACTGAAGGTATTTTCTACACCTTTTGCCAAAAGGCTTCAAATCATCCGGACAAGGAATATTTCTTTATCATTGATGAGATTAACAGGGGCAATCTAAGTAAAATTTTCGGTGAATTACTCGTACTGATTGAAAATGATAAGCGCGGACCAAAGCACAAGATAACACTGGCCTATAGTGGCTTATCCTTCTATGTTCCGGAGAATTTATACATTATCGGCATGATGAATACAGCCGACAGAAGCCTTGCCATGATCGATTATGCTCTCCGCAGGCGCTTTAGTTTTGTAGAAATAGAACCTGGTTTCCTGTCTGATGGTTTTCGCAACTATCAAAACAGCCTGACAAATGAAACTTTTGACACTTTGATCGACCAGATCAAGCAGCTGAACAGAGAGATTGCAGAAGACGAATCTCTAGGAAAAGGTTTTAAGATCGGCCATAGTTATTTTTGCGGCTTAGACGCCGATACCTGTACAGATAACCGGATGCAATCAATTGTTAAGTTTGATATACTGCCGACCTTATCTGAGTACTGGTTTGACGAGGCTAAAAAAGTACAAGACTGGGAAAATCGTCTTACCGGAGTTTTTAATGAATAAGAATAAAGGCATCCTGATTAAAAACATCTATTATATGCTTTCTTATGCCTTTAAAAACTTGAAACAAAATAACTATGAAAGTGTTGCTTCAGAGAATTTCGAGAGTGTTCAGGATCTGTTTGCCGCTATATTGTATAAAGGCACAGCTCAGCAGCTAAAACAAGGATTACACCGCGAATATGTTTCGCACAACGAGTCGTTAATATTGATGCGTGGAAAAATTGATCTGCCGGGTACTATTCAAAATCGTATTCAACGTAAACAAAAACTGGTCTGCGAATATGATGAATTGTCGGAGAATAATATCTATAATCAAATTTTAAAAACGACAATCTTATACCTGCTCCAGGATGCTGAGGTGAAGAAGGAGCGTAAGGCTCAGTTAAAAAAATTGCTTCTATTCTTTGACGGCGTTGAGCAGTTGCTTCCCTCAGAAATTCAATGGAGCAGACTGCAATTTCATCGTAATAATATGAATTACAAAATGCTTCTGAATCTATGCTATCTGCTCCTGGATGGAATGCTGCAAACTACTGATAAGGGCAAATATCGTTTAGCAGCTTTTTCAGAAGAGTCCATGTCGTCATTATATGAGAGATTTATTCTTGAATACTATCAACAGGAACATAGTTACCTCTCGCAGGTGAAAGCAGCAAAGATAAAGTGGGATCTGAGCGATGAAGATATAGCGGAGAACAAAGGCATCCGCTTCCTGCCCGAGATGCAAACTGATACTTTTCTAAAAATGAATGAGCAGATACTGATCATTGACGCCAAATATTACGGAAAAACACTGCAGAATAATTATGAAAAGAAAACTCTGCATTCTTCAAACTTGTATCAGATTTTCACTTATGTAAAGAATCAGGATAAAAAGAATACCGGTAATGTATCCGGCTTATTGCTCTATGCCAAAACCGAAGAAGATATAACTCCCGACTGTTTATACCTTATCTCCGGCAACAAAATAGCCGCAAAGACGCTCGATCTGAATACAGACTTCATGACAATCAGAGCACAACTGGATGGTATTGTGGAAGAGTATTTAGTGGAGTGAGGGCTTCATGTTTAATGTATCGCAAATCATAACTGCTCATAACTATATTTCTGATGTGCACAGCATAAAACCTTTCTAATCCCGCATGGCACCAAATTTTCATTCATTTTACGAAAAGCAGTAGGAGAGAATCTCTTTTATTTTCTTACGAGATGACTCTATATCAAATAGAGCCACACTATTTTAAAGGCCCTGCAACTTCTTTAATATACTCTCATCTGCTGGGCAAAAAGCATATTGTGGGATCTCTTCAATGGTAATCCAACGGATGTCATTGTGCTCCAGCTTTTTCAGCGATCCCTCTGCAATTGAGGCATTAAACAGCGTTAAATTAATGGTGATCTCTGGATATTCATGTCTTACTTGCATAAACTCCTCACCGACATGAATTTTAACAGCAAGCTCCTCATGGCATTCTCGAATTAGCGCTTGCTCCTTTGTTTCACCAGCTTCAAGCTTGCCACCTACAAACTCCCACAGCAAGCCACGAGCTTTGTCGGCTGGTCGCTGACAGATCATAAATCTATCCTTATCCCAGATGAGAGCCGCAACAACTTCAATCACCATAATCTTTTTATCCTACTGCCAATTTATTTGTTTTTTTCAAAAACTTAGCGGGAATTGGGCGGTCCAATTTCCAGGTAATGTTCATGGGTCGGGAACCATTATGTTCTATATAGTTGGCGATACCAAGAAAGGTATATACTTCTGCACCACCAAAAGCACGGTTCGTTTTGAATTCACGAACAAACAGTAACACCCGACTACCTTGATCGCGATGATGGATATAGCGCTGTCCTGTTGCGGTATGATCTGCTGTGGTACTCTGGCTCTGCCAGTGAAATAGCTCCTCATTGATGGAATAATCGTTGTACATAGTAGTGGGCGAATAATCTTTATCTGACTTGTTAAGGGTTATGAAAAATACGTCAAGCTTCTTTTCAGGCAGCCATTTCACGCCTTCTCGCACATTGCCTGGAGTCATATAGTCCATAGCAATCAAAAGCTGGTCACGGGTATAGGAACAATGCAGGTCAAGTGGACAATCGAAACCCAGTTCCACAGTTTCATCAACAAAGTCAATCTTGTCAAAGTTATACCTAAGTAGTGTCATTAACTCACCGCGCATTGTAGGACTATCTACAAGACTAGATAGATTACTGATTACCTCCTCGCTATTCCAATCATCTGCCGCCTTGCCCCAAACAGTGATGTAAAACATTTGAAGCATCCGCTGCTCAACCGGAGACAAGGAAGATAAATCTGTATCATGTAAACGCGGCAGAATATCCAACAGAAATGAAATCCAGCGGCGAGAATCTATAGCCGCAATGCGTATTAAGGCCTTTGTCAAAGTTTCTTCGACTTCCTCCTCAAAATCTTTTAGTTTTCCAGCATGCACACAAAGCCGGGAGAAAGAAGAGAACTTAAAAACCGCTCGAGCATCGAGATGCAAATACTTGAGAAAATTAGTCAGCGATAGCGGAAGCCCGCTATCCTCCTCAAATGTCTCAATGCGAGAGATCAGCCCAGAGCTGTTACCATAGGAGGCTCTAATATTATCGAGTATGTGCTTGGCGGCTTTCTTTTCAAGCTGGATGTAACAACCCTTGGGAACTGAAGTAAAGCCATCTCTAATCTCGCGTGGTACACCGCGACTTGCCCCCGAAGAAAGTAGCGCTGCGAACTTGTCCTCAAAATTATACTTTTTGTTTGCCTGACCGATAAAATCTAGTACTGTCAAACATTCTTTATCTTCTGCTAGGCGCAATCCACGCCCGAGCTGTTGCAAAAAAATAGTTAGTGACTCAGTGGGACGGAGGAATAACACCGTATTAACCTCAGGTATATCAACACCCTCATTGTAGATATCTACCACAAAGATAAAACGCACATCACCGCTAATCAGGCGTTGTTTGGCAGTCTTGCGTTCCTCATCTGGAGATTGTCCAATCAAAAACATTGCAGGAATGCCGTGCTTATTGAAATATGCTGACATAAATTCTGCATGTGCAATGGAGACACAGAAGCCTAAACCCTTTACATCATCAATATCGGTGACATATTTGAGTATAGATGAGATGACCATATCTGCACGCCGCTCGGCAATAGCCCCGCTAATAGTATAGACACGCGACAGCTCACTCTTGTCATAACCACCACGCGTCCATTTCAGACCATCTAGATTAACTGTGTCCGTAACACCAAAATACTGAAAGGGGCAAAGCAGTTTACGGTCGATGGCCTCTGGCAACCGAATTTCAGCTGCAATGCGGCCGTCGAAGTAGTCTAAAACACTCTTGCCATCCATGCGCTCTGGGGTAGCCGTGAGACCCAAAAGAATTTTCGGTTGGAAGTATTCCAGAAGATTTTTATAAGATGGAGCTGCAGCGTGATGAAACTCGTCCACTACAATATAGTCATAAAAATCTGACGAAATTTTAGTAGTAAATTCTTGGGAATTAAAGGTCTGAATAGATATAAACAAGTTTTCTATACTGTCTGGATTGTAGCCACCTACCCACATTTCTCCGAAATTGGCATCCTTAAGCACAGCACGGTAAGTGTAGATACTCTGTTTAAGAATTTCCTCACGATGAGCAACAAACAACAAACGACAAGGTCTTCCCGGGTTTTGTTTGCGGAATCGTTTATAGTCTAACGCTGAGATGACCGTCTTCCCAGTACCTGTGGCCGCAACTACGAGGTTACGAGTATATCCTCGTACGTCTCTCTCAGCCTCCAGCTTATCCAAGATCTCCCGCTGATAGGAGTAGGGCCTAATGTCCAGTGTGTAAATATTCCTAAGATTGGAATCAAAATACTTCTCAGCTTTTAGCGCACTGGCAAGACGTTCTTTTTGGCTTTCGTTATAATACTCAAATTCAGTAGCATTCCAATAACTCTCAAATGTAGCAGTGATCTTATCAATGGTCTCCGGAAGGTCTTTTTTTGCTACTTTTACATTCCATTCAAGACCGCTGGTCATGGCAGCATTGGATAGGTTCGAGGACCCAACATAGGCAGTGCTGAAACCAGAATTTCGATAAAACACATATGTTTTTGCATGGAGCCTAGTGCGTTTGGTGTCATAGCTAACCTTAATTAACGTATTTGGTAGTTGACGAAGCTCCTCGATAGCCTTCACATCAGTTGCACCCATATATGATGTGGTAATAATACGCAGCTTACCACCATTAATCGTAAAGTCCCGTAGCTCATCCATAATAAGACGTAAGCCACTCCACTTAATAAACGAAACAAGCATATCAATTCTGTCTGCGGATACGATTTCTTTTTTTAGCTCTGTGTACATCTGCGGCTCGTGAGAAGCACCAGTAAACAAGCTGCTTTGGGCAATAGAGGTCTCCGGTCTGTCAATATCTGCGGCCGTCTTTCCTACAACCAAATGCGGATCATTCTCCTCTAAAAGTGCAAAGAGCTGCTGTGCCTTTTCATTCACTGACCATGCAGCGAATTCTGCCTCTTCTGTCATTTGCCTAATTGTTTCGATAATCCTATTGCTAAGCTCGACCTGGTCTGAAAGTTCCCCGCCCTTGTCTTTCAAATTGTCTAGTCCTTTTTGAACAATATCCGTAAGATACTGTGCTAACACCTTTGAAGCCTCTGCTTCATCGATAGGACCAGTTGCTTGTCGGTCGGCTGAAATTTTAGAGAGCTTAGTGTCAATCTCATTATTGATGACTTGTTCATAAAGGCCGGGATTAAGCATAAATACCTCAAGTTAATTTGCGATAGCTAGCCAACAGTATTCTCTATAGATGAAAGATATACATAATCATCCTTGCAAATCCTTATAATTAGAATTCATGCAAAACTAGCTGCCATTAAGTGTGTATGCTTACATAGATATACGCTGACATTTATTGTTGATTTTGCCAATTCAACACACAAACTAGTGAAAATTATATACTGCATGCTGGATAGACGCAATTAAACAGGCACTACCTCATAAACCCACTATTTCACTGAACCCCCACTCCACTAACAAAATCAAAACTGATTGAAGTGAACCCGCTCTTCAAACGCCTTCTTCTCCTTCTGCTGCCACTCTTCTTCCGGAACACCAAAGGGAATGATAGCGCGGACAGTCCGGTCCTCCGGCACATGGAGTAATTCACCAAGGCGCTCCCTAACATTGTTCAGCTTGACATCACCGTCCATCCAGACGCCGGCATAGCCTTTAGCCGTAATTGCCAGCATGATGTTTTCTACAGATGCAGCGTAATCTTCAATCTCAAAGGCCAGATTTTCGTGAGTCACCTGATGTTTAGACACGGGAATCACAATAACCGGTGCAGTTTTCAAGGCAGCTGTTGGCACTAATTCAGCGATTTTCTTCCTCAAATCTGCATCAGTAACCACAATAAAGCTGGTCGTCTGCTGATTGTAACCGGAAGGGGCTCGAAGGCCAGCCTCCATGATTGCATGGATATCCTCCTCCGGAACCGCCAGCGGCTGAAAAGATCCCCGATAACTATGCCGTTTCCGTATCACTTCAAAAAATTCCATTTCTCCCCTCTCCTTTGACAATAAGTTTGCCAGCCATCATATCTATGCTTCCAGCCGGTATGAAAAAACTATATTTACCGGAACCGCAATCTACCAGGCTGCTCTGACCACAGTTTAAACCTATTTGCCAGCGGCTGCCTGTGAAATCAGCGCTTAATCAGCACATCACCACCAGCATGTAAAATGCCGGCTGTGGCACTGACGGATTAAATTGTAAACAAGGATACTAGCAAAAAGATCCCGCCAGCGACAAGCCCGACCCTATCTGCTACCGCCTCCGGAGCCACCGCCAAAAGAGCCACCGCCCCCGCCGCTGAAGGATCCGCCGCCGCCACCACTGAAAGATGATGCAGAACCGGCGTTCTCTTGTGTCGACTGTATGGCACTGGCAAAGGCATGAGTCATAATAATTGTACGTGCGCTGTAAGGCATCTCATATTCAATTTGGGGATTGGCAATCTTCAGCTGCTCATAAACTTCTTTCGCTATACCCATAAAGGCAGCCCAGATCATTAATTCCTGCCAGAGCACGACATGAGACACTACACGTTCCTCCAGCAATGAAAAGTCCTGCAGATAGTTTTTGAAGGCAGTAATCTTATCACCCAGATCCTGACCTTTAGGGGTGATAAAAAATCTCGTTCGTGTAAAAACTTTGAAGACCTTCTCTGTCGACTTTTCCAGGAAGCCTGCTTGCGTCATCGCTGTTCTCGACTGTTCCTGAACATCTTCTGTCCAGCTGTTAAAGCTGTCAAAATTGCCTTTAACATAAGCATTAAATTCTTTTTCGGCCAGAACACGGTCATCACCGGCAGCAGCTACTACCATCTGCCACAAGCTGCTCTCCAGGGCATTCTCAATCTGCGGCAAGACCGGCATTATTTTAAGTGCAAGTTTATCCCGCTTAAAAATTAATCCAACCTGGTCTACCTGTTCTGTTAAGCGCCCCTCTGAAATCCACTTCAAAATAAAAGCTGCTATCCAGTCTGAAACTTCAGCAGCTGCAAAGTATTGGGTATCTATAAAGTGCTGATCGTATGGGACTTCCCTGTAATATTGATCTTTAACAGTTGGATTAAATCTTTCATATTTTCTTCCTTTAGCAGAAACGCCAAGCACTATCAGGATGGGGAAGATCATAAAGAGGAGGGGCAGCAGAAAAGGCCTGAATACTCCCTTCGAATCAGAAGCATAGTATTCTTCCTCATGGTCGATAAAGGGTCCTTTCTCATCATCCACCCAGGATCCTCCTTCGTCGTCCGGAGAGACTTTGTCCAAAGCCATGTCAATTAAATCTTCACTTGTTATGTCCAGAGAATAGTCAGTTAAAAAGGGAGTCCCTTCAAAAACCCCCAATAAGACTACATAATCACTTTGGTCAAAATAATCTCCACTAGTGAAAGTCAATGCATCTTTTAGAATTTCAGTGTTGCCGCCTTCGTGACCGAAGCCCCATAGCCTGCTTTCAGGATATTCATATTCGTAGGAGATATCATTTTTAACCCTGATCTCTATATTTGCTATCGGTTCCATATCCGGATTGATAAACTGCCAGTAGAAAGCCTGATTGTCATCAGCTAAATTGAAAATAAAATTAGAAAGTTCATATTCAATGGTAAATTCACGCCTGCCGTATGCTCCCAGGCCAAAACACAGCTCAAGCTCATCGCCCGAATAGTTAACCCCGTATTTACCTGCCTTTTCAGAAAAAGACGCATCTAGATCCCAGTCATCTTCATAGTCTAAAGCTGCATCATTCTCATCGTAGACAACAAAAGACAGCAAGTCAGAATCGCCTAAATTGCCCAAAGAAATATAGTGTTCAGTACCTACATCCGCATAAAAAACACGATGATCTCTGATAATAACCGAGCCATTCTCCTGAAGCTTGGCAACTATTTGAATGGATTCAATTTCATTGTGGGCCTGAACCTCTGTCGGCAAAAGAAAGACAAGCAAAAACGTGGATAATAAGAGTATCCCCAGAATTCGCTGCCGGAGATTTCGCCTTCCTGTTAGCATTGTGTCAGGCCAGCTCTATTGCCGGAGCTTTCAAAGTAAGCTTCCTGAACAAAGCAAACTCTGACCTGAATACACCACATTTTCATTCACTCTTTTCTTATCTGCTGCTTCCATATTTCTTGATCATTAATCTATTTTATACTTATAGCTTATTTTAACAATAGGATCTGTTTGCAATTTTACCCTTTGCACTTATCAGTCGACATAAGTTAGAATTATAAAAAGAAGGTATTCTTTTTCGGATTTTGAAAAACAAGCTTGATCTATGTGCCAAGGCACTAATAAGAGAAAGAGGAATCATCATGAAAGAAGAAATGCTTACTATTCCGCTAGAGAGAAACCCGTCAATAAGTGTAAACATGATTCCGGGGCATTATGCCACCAGCCACTCGCATCGTACCCATTATCTTGCTGTCAACCATCTGAAAACCAGTGCTTTACTTGCCCGGGAAGTAGCTCGTGAACTGGCAGCACCTTACC
>LSQX01093440.1_pt1 | contig 14373 bp, 14 predicted proteins | sample 654561 | NCBI WGS metagenome assembly LSQX01 (sample SAMN04489861, study PRJNA283612) | anaerobic digester metagenome | isolation source: 4 biogas reactors fed with cattle manure at either 37C or 55C with and... | place: Denmark: Kongens Lyngby | collected 2014
CCCCTGATCCGGGTCATGATCGAAGGCCAGGACCAGGAGGAGATCCAGGCCTATGCCAATGAACTGGTGGCTGTCATAGAGCAAATCAGCAGGGGAGAAAGGTAGAAGGTCCGTGCCAAAACGCAAGGGATCCACTTTTGTCTTTGTTATGGTGCTGGCAAGCAGCCTCCTGCTTTTGCTGTCGGCCTTTGGCATTACCCAAAAACCCATCCGGGGGGCCAAGCGCTTCCAGCTGGCAGGGGAGCTGATGACCCCCTCTCCCAACCTGCCCACAGATCCGGACCCGACAGAGACGCCCGGCAGCAACCTTTCCAGTCCCGATCCTTCCGATCCCACAGATCCGATCGATGAACCCATGGATCTTTTGGACCTGCCCATAGGCGATAACGATCCCCAGGCCCTGGCGCCCGGGGGGGAATCTCTCCGCCTTTGGCCCCAGGAAATGGCCATCCCCCTTCTTTATGATCCCGACCTGACCCGTTATCACGGTCAGGCGGCCTCCACTCTTCCCCTCCAGGGGATCACAGTTATCCTGGACGCCTCCCGGGGCGGGGCGGACACAGGGGCTGTCTGGGGTTCAGGCCCCGAGGCGGTCATGGAAAAAACCCTCCTCCTCCAGATCGCTGAGGAGGCAGAAAAAGCCCTGGCCCAGATGGGGGCCACGGTGGTCATGACCCGGACCACTGATGAGGAATTTTCCCTTTTCAGGACAGTGGCCAAGGCGGCCGACCTGGCCCTGATTCGTTATGGGGAAGCGGCCCTGGTCAATGGTTATCAGACCGACCTGGTCGACAATCTCAGGCTGCTCATGGGCGACATCATCCGCATTAACCAGAACAGTCCTTCCTCGGGCGGCCGGGGCCTTTTTGGTTCCATCGGGACCCCGCCCCAGCTTCGGATCCTTTACGATATCGAATCCCAGTTCACCGACACCCTCTTTATCAATCTGGCCCTGGGCAATGATCCAGACAACACCATGACCCGGGGTTGCCAGGCCTATTTCATGTCGGCTGATTTTGTGGCCATGGTCAACAATGGCTATGCGGCAGGCCAGGACGCCCAGACCCTGTCGCCCAACTACAGCCTGATCGACAGCCAGGGCCGGGCCAGGCTGGCCGGCCTTTTGAAATCAGCCCTGGCCCGGATGGAGCCCTGGCTGGCAGCTGAAGATGGGCAGGAAGAGGGGCAGGAGCGGGATATGGCGGTCCTGAGATTGACCAACTATGTGTCGGCGTCTTTTGTACCCGGTTATCTGTCAAATGAGGGGGACCGCCGGATCCTGACCTCGGAAAAGGGCCGGGAGACCATCGGCAAGGCCATGGCCAATGCCGTTCTCCAGTACTATGTCACCGCCCGGCCGGCCCCCTGAGGGGCCGACTCTTTAAGGGCATCAGTCAGTTAATTTTCTGAATTCATTGACGGCCAGTTTGGCCAGGACGATGGGACGCCTGCCTTCCCCGTGGAAGTTGGCAATCAGATCTTCCTTGATCCTTCTGGCCACAGCCCTGGGGGCCAGGATGAGGACAATCTCCTTTTCCAGGTCGCCCAGGCGGCTGTACCAGCCCTTGGTGTCTGCATCGGTCTTGCGGCAGTGGAGGATGGTGGCCCCGGTCCCCCCTGATCTTTCCATGGACTCGACAATTTCCCCCGTGTGGCCCCGGTCGACAGCTGCCACCAGGGCGACAAAGTCCTGGTCGGCGGGGACAGGGTCCTCACTTGGCGGGGTCTGGCTTTCAGGGATCTCGGGGCAGGGGCTGGCCATGTCCAGAATCCCTTCCACCCTTTCCAGGGAATAGGAGAAGAGGATGCCCCGGCCCGGCTGGTCGGTCCGCATGGCCTCATAGATGGCCTGGCTGAGCTTGGCTGCATGGCAGCTCCGGCTGATGATCAGGACCAGCTCCTTTTGAGGGATGATCTCAAAATCAAAGCTTTTATGGCTGTGGTCGGCGGTACCCAGGGCCTTGAGGATGGTGGCACCCACGGGTTGGGAACGGCGGGCGCTGTCAACCAGGTCCTCCCCCTCGCCCTCATTGACCACGGCAGCGATCATGGTAAAGGCCGCTTCTGAACTGCCCTCCAGATTTTGAAGATAAGCGATGCCATTGCTGTCGGAGCCGATCTTGAACTGCCGGCAGAGGGCGTCCATGAGGGCATGGCCCTTGGATTGGGGTAGGGCCAAAGAGACCAGTTCCCGCCTGACACCTGCCAGGCCCAGGAGGGAGAGAAGATGGCCGGGGACGGTCCCATGGGCATAAAAATGATGGGCTGCCAGGGCGCCCTGCTCCAGGAGGAAGCTGGCCATACTGTTAGCCTTGCCGGGGCTGGATATGACGGTCAGAAGACTCAGGCTCTCAGCTTCTTCGCCTAGTGACCGGTCTTCTCCCTTGAAAATATTATGATTCGACATAATCGTCCTCCTCTTGGGCACTTGAGATGACCTCGACCACAGCCGTCTGGTCCTGGTCTGTCAATTGGGTCTGCTGTCTGCCTCGGATGACAGAGATCAGGCCCAGGATCTGGAGTGTGATCAGGGGGGCCATGGCCACCAGGGCCACCACTCCGAAGCCGTCCAGCAGGAGATCTGCTTCAGGGTTACCGGCGGCAATCCCCTGGGTAAAGGCCAAGATAAAGGTGGCCGTCATAGGGCCGGAGGCCACCCCGCCTGCATCAAAGGCAATCCCCAGAAAAAGATCGGGGGTAAAGATACTCATGATCATGATCAGGGTGTAACCGGGCAGGAGGATATGCCAAAGTTCCAGACCCGGGGTATAGATTCGGATAACGGCCAGGGCCACCGAGAAGGCCACCCCGATGGACAAGAAGGCCAGGACCACCTTGCGGGGGATGATGCCGTCGGTTTCCTCTTCGACGGAGACGGTCAGGACGTGGACAGCCGGTTCGGCAATAACCGTCACCATACCCAGAAAGAAACCGGCAATGACGGTGATCAGGGGCTTGCCCTGGGAGACCAGGTTGGTCCCGATCAGATGGCCGGTGGCCATGAAGCCCCCCATGACGCCGATGGTAAAAAGGACCAGACCCAGATAACAAAAGAACATGCCGATATAGATCCGGGTTTTTTCCCGCCGACGCAGGGCCAGGACAGTTACATGCAAAAGGAAGAAGATGATGACCAGGGGGGCCATGCTGAGGACTGAGTCCCGAAGAGCCAGCCAGGAGGCGTTTTTGAAGGGTTCCAGAAAGGTCGCAGATGACTGCCAGCCTGACTGGGGAGGGGCGGTGGCATTGAAAGATTTTTGGATGGCCCCCTGGGCCAGGACGGCCAGGATAGCGCCCGCTGAAGCCAGGCCCACAATGCCAAATTGATCCCGGGCGTCCTCCTGCCGGGAAGCAGTTACCTGGGCCACCCCTGCGGCCAAGGCCAGGATGAAGGGGGTGGTGATGGCCCCGGTGGTGGCGCCTGACGCGTCAAAAGCAAAATCGTGGAAGATGGTCTTGGACAGGATGGCCAGGATGAGGATGGCCCCATAGGTGAACCAGATGACCGTCCGGTAGCGGACCTGACGGATGATCCGCCAAAAGCCCACCATGACCAGAAGGCCCACCCCCACCGAGACTACAATGACCATCTGCCATTTGGTGATGGCCTGGGAGGTCAGTTCCTGGACTTGACTGGCCAGGATCTGCAGGTCCGGCTCCGCGATGGAGATCAAGAAGCCCAGGACCAGGCCGCCCGCCAAGAGGAGGGGCAGTTTGCCGGTTTTGACCAGGTAGCCGCCGCTGTGTTTGCCTATGGGCGTTGCCCCCAGGTCGACCCCTACAAGAAAAACCGCCAGACCGATCAGGACCAGGACGGCGCCCAGGATGAACTGGCCCAACTCCAGACCTGCCAAGGGTGTGACAGTAAAATGCAGGATGATGACGAAGAGGGTGACGGGCAGGACCGAAGCTCCCACTTCTTTCAATTTTTCGTTAAATAACCCCATGACTGCTCCAATGATGAATAATATAATTTATTCTATCCGAAATGGATAAATATTGCCGCTTGGCTTTGAAGGGAGGGGGTTTGACAGAAAAAGCCCCATCCGTTATGATCGATTTTGCGCCTGCGTAGCTCAGTTGGTAGAGCAGCCGCCTTGTAAGCGGCAGGTCGGGAGTTCAAATCTGTCCGCAGGCTCCAGAAAGTCGCCCCCTTGATTGGCCCAGGGGGCGACCTTTATTTTTGGTGAAGGGCCCTTTCGCCGCCGACCAGTTTGGGCCGGTACATGAGGGAAGTCAGGCGGGCCTGGCCGATATGGGTGACTGCCAATCGGACCGGCCTTTGGACGAAGCGGATATGCATGCCGATCTCCGTGTCCCCGATATCCATACCCAGACTGCCCTGGGCAAACTCCACCATGACCGGATCCTTCATGAGTTGGTAGGCGGCCACAGCCGCCGCACCCCCGGCATGGAGGGCAGGGAGGACATTGACCACCTCCAGGCCATCCCTCAGCATGATCTCCCGCTCAACCACCAGAGAACGGTTGATATGTTCGCAGCCCTGAACGGCCAGATGGAAACCATGGCGGGCCAGAAGGGGGAGGAGGGTTTGGATCACGGCTTGGCCAGCCTCTTGGCTGGAACCCTTGCCGATCTCCAGGCCAACAATTTCACTGGAGCTGCAGCCCAGGATGAAAAGGTCACCTGGACGGCTGTAACGGGCCTCCCGGATCAGTTCTTCCAGGGCATTTTCCAGATCGCTTTTGATCCTGGTCAGGTCAAATGTAGTCATGATGGGGTACTCCTTTTTAGATAAAGCGTTTATTGGCCCAGTTGGCCCATGTCATTGTCATCTTTGATCAAAAAACCAATATTGCGAAGGACAAAAGAAGTGGCCAGTTCCACCACCTGGTCGATCGGCTCCTTCATGTCTGAGCTGATCCAGTATTCGATCAGGCCCCGGATCCCTGAGATGACAAAGATGTAATAATACTCGATCAGACGCACGCTCATCTCCGGCTGCAAGGAGGCCATGCGCTGGATCAGGACGTCGTGACCCTCAGACCAGATCTTGTCCAGGAAGGTAGAGTCGGGATTGCTGAGCAGGACCAGGCTCAGGTCCCGGTTGTCGTAGATGAAGCGGAAGACCTCTTCCAGGGCAGGCATGGCAGCCCGTCCCTTGTCATCAAACTCGACGTGGAGGAGGCTATGCTCATCGGCCATGCTCAGATGGATAATCTGTTCGAATTGCCGGTAAATGGCATCCTCCATGGAGACAAAGAGTTCGTTGATGTTCTTATAATGAAGGTAGAAAGTGGTCCGGCTGACGTCAGCCGCATCGGTGACCTCGGAAATGGTAATCTCCCTCAGGGGTTTTTCCAGGAGAAGTTCAACCAGTCCCTGTTGGAGGGCCATGGCTGTCCGTCGGCTCCGTCGGTCTGTCTTGCGTCCGTGTGCGGGGGCAGTCATCCTGATTCACCTCTTTCTTTCAGAAAAACCATCTGAAATTTTGTGTTTTCCTGTGACAATTCTAACACAATCGCAACAGTTAAGCGACATCTGTCGCCTAATGGACAATTGTTGAAAGTGCGTTACTTGCAGTCTGATATCAGTCCTTTTTATACTGCAGTATATGGATTATAGGGCAGGCAGGAGCACTTGAGTGAAAAAGCTGGCAGACATGATCATTAAGCATAAGGGCTTGATTTTAGCCCTTTTTATCCTGCTCGCCCTTGTCAACACCTTTCTGGCCACCCGGGTCAAGACCAACTTTGATCTGGCCTCCTATTTGCCCAAAAGTGCCCCCTCCACCATTGCCATCGACAGCATGATGGAGGCCTATGAACAGGACATCCCCAATGCAGAGATCGGGGTCCCGGTCGAGTCCATCTCCCAGGCCCTGGAAAAGAAAGAAGCCATCCTGGCCCTCCCCTATGTCAAGGAGGCCCTCTGGCTGGATGACCAGGCTGACCTGGCTATCCCACTGGACCTTTTGGACCAGCAGCTGGTCCAGGGTTTTTACAAGGAGGGCATGGCTCTTTTCCATGTGACCCTGGATGGGGAAGTCAAGGCCATGGACGTCTTAAGCGAGCTCCAGGATCTGGCCGGGCCCGATGGTGCGGTCAGGGGGGCCGTGGTGGAGACGGCCAACATGCAAAAAGGCGTGACGGTGGAGATCACCCAGATCGTAATTGTGGCCGTCCCCCTGGCCTTTATCATCCTCCTCATTGCCACCAAGTCCTGGTTCGAGCCCGTCCTCTTCATGATTGTCGTCTTTGTCGGCGTCCTTCTTAACATGGGGACCAATGTCATCTTCAAGGATGTCTCCTTCATTACCCAGGCGGTGGGGGCTGTCCTCCAACTGGCCGTCTCCATGGACTACGCCATCTTCCTCCTCCACCGTTTCAGCGACTACCGGGAGGAGGGTTATTCGATTGAAGAGGCCATGAAACTGGCCATCGCCAAGAGCTTCTCTCCTGTCTCCTCCTCAGCCCTGACCACCCTCTTTGGCTTCTTGACCCTCATCTTCATGCGCTTCCAGATCGGTCCCGACCTGGGTATTGTCCTGGCCAAAGGGGTCGTCTTCAGCCTGCTCAGCGTCTTCTTCCTCCTGCCGGTCCTGGCCATGTATACCTACAAAATCATTGACAAGACCACCCATAAGTCCCTCCTGCCTACTTTCAAGAAGTTCAGCCGCCTAATCGTCCGTATCGGCATCCCGGTCATGATTGCCTGCGCCCTGATCCTGGTCCCTGCCTATCTGGCCCAAAAATCCAACCACTTCCTCTATGGCTCCAATACCTTCCCCAAGGGTTCCCGGGAGGCCAGAGATGTGGAGATGCTGGACCAGCGTTTCGGAGAGATTATGCAGATGGTCCTCCTGGTTCCCCGGGGCCAGTGGGCGGTGGAGGAAAGGCTGGCCCAGGACCTCATGGACCTGCCTGAGATGCGGTCGGTGGTCGGCTATGTCAACCAGGTGGGGACCAGTATCCCGCCGGACATCCTGCCTGAGCGCATCATCTCCCAGCTGGTGTCTGAAGATTACAGCCGCCTGATCCTGATCGCCGAATCCCCGGTGGAAAGCCCCGAGACCTATGCCCTGGCAGAGACCATCCGGGAGATGGTGGACCAGGCCTACCCGGAGGGGGGCACCCACCTGGCCGGGGCCAATTTCGTCCTCTTGGACATGAAAACCACCATCAACCAGGATATGATCATCGTCAACGGCCTGGCCATCCTGGCCATCGGCCTGATCATCATGATCGCCTTCCGGTCCATCGCCCTCCCCCTCCTTTTGGTCCTGACCATAGAGCTGTCGGTCTGGATCAATCTGGCCATACCCTATTTGTCCGGTACCCCCCTCAACTTCATCGGCTACCTGGTCATCTCTACGGTCCAATTGGGGGCCACGGTGGACTATGGCATCCTTATGGCCCAGCACTATCTGGACCACCGCATAGTCCACAATCGCAAGGAGGCGGCCAAGCGGACGGTCCAGACCGTGGCCGGTTCTATTATCCCGCCGGCCCTGATCCTGGCGGCAGCAGGTTTTACCCTCTATGCCGTCTCCAGCATCTCCGTGGTCTCTGAGCTGGGTTCGGTCCTGGGCCGGGGGGCCCTGACCTCCCTGGCTTCGGTCCTCTTCCTTTTACCCAATCTTCTCCGGCTCTTTGACCGCTTCATAGAAAAGACCACCTGGAAGGCCAAATTCCTGCCCGACCGACATTCCTATGGCCGGCCCAAAAAAACGGCCGATCCCCTCGAAACCCTATCCACCCACGAAGATAAAGCAGCTTAGGGAGGCTCTCTTGAACAGACTTAGACAAAACAACTGGAAAACCCTGGCCCAGTCCCTGGCCGGACTCCTGGCCATCCTCTTCTTCCTGGTCCTCATCCCCGGCCTGGCCCAGGCTGAGGACGCCAAGGAGCCTCTGATTCTGCCCGGTAGCGACAAGGCCAAGCACGAGGTCATCTACGGCAAATTGGATGCCTCGGGGGCTGTGGAGCAGATCTATGTGGTCAACCACTTCCAGGCCGACCAGGTCACCGACCTGATTGACTACGGCGACTATTCCAGCGTCATTCAGCTGACCGGTGACCAGGCTCCCATCCTGGACGGGGACCAGGTCTACCTGGATGGGATCCAGGGCCCCTACTACTACCAGGGAAACCTCATGTCAAGAGACCTGCCCTGGATCATAGGCCTTGATTACCAGCTGGACGGTGAGGCCGTCAGTCCCCAGGAACTCTCTGGGGCATCCGGCAGCCTGGAAATGACCCTGGATATCCGCCAGAACCTGGATCTGGACCCCTTTTTCTTTGACCATTACGCCATGCAGATCGCCATCCCCCTGGATCCCGACCGGGTCATCCTGAGGGCGGCCAGTCCGGGTTTTGTCCTGGCCCTGGCAGGCACTGAACACCAATTGAATTATGTGGTTCTGCCCGGCCAGGAGACAGCCATCAAACTGGTCATGGATGTGGAAGACTTTGCCATGGGCCCTCTGACCCTGGCCGGTGTCGCCATGTCCTTTGACCTGGACCTGTCTGAATTGGAGGAATCCCTGGCCCCCCTGGATGAACTGTCATCGGGGATTGCTCAACTGGCCGACGGCAGCAAGGAGCTCCAGGCAGGCTACCGGGAACTCATGACTGCCTTTCGGGAGATCAAGGAGGGGAGTGGCCAGCTGGCTGACGGGGGCAAGCAGATTGAAGGGGGCGTCAAGGAACTGGCTGATGGGGTCTCAGAACTGGTCGAGGCCGGCCAGGCACTCAAGGAGGGATCCGAGCTCATCTTCGGGGCCCTGGACCAGATCTTTGACATGATCCCCTCATCCGAAGACCTGGAGGGCATTGAGCTGCCCGACTTTACCGAAGAGGATATTGAAAGGCTGAGGGATACCCTGGAATTCCTCCGTGAGCTGGAGGCCATCTTGGAACTCCTCCAGGAATATGAGGATGAATTGGAGGAGGTCCGGGACGACCTGCAAGAGATCATTGAATGGTTGCGGGAGCAGGAAGCGCCGGATATGGAGGATGTCCCGGTCAGCCCCGATGGCTGGAAGGACCTCCTGGAAGGTCTGGGGGTGGAACCCGACCAGGGCCTGGACAATCTCTATGAAACCCTGGCCAGACTGTCTCAGATAGCCGCCCGCCTGGAGGCCATGCAGGATCTTTTGGATGCCTTGTCGGATCTTTTGGCCGCCATCCCTGATCTTGACATGACGGTGGCCGAGGTCATCGAAGAGCTGAGCTGGCTCCTGGATCAGGCTGAAGAGATGCTGGAGCTCCTGATCGAGCTGGGGCCCACCCTGGCCGGTCTGGGTGATATGGGAGAGAATCTGGACGACTTGAAGGCCGGTTACAGTGAATTTCGTCAGGGCCTCCGCCGCTTCATTGACGAAGGCATCGGGGGACTGGATCAAGGCCTGCAGGGAACTGATTCAGAGCCTGGCCTGGTGGACGGCCTGCTGCAATTTACCGGAGGGGTCGTGGCCCTGGACCAGGGCCTTGGTCGCTATTACAGGGAAGGCATGGTGGCCTTTGGCAAGGGCTTGGATCAGCTGGTCCAGGGGGCCGGCACCATGAAAGAGGAGACCGGTGATTTGCGTGGCCTCTTCGAAGAAGGGATCAAGGAGAAACTCAGTGAATTTACCAATGAGGATTTCCAGGCCGTCTCTTTTGTCTCAGAAAAAAACACTGAGGTCCTCAGTGTCCAGTTTGTCATGATGACGGCAGAGATCCCACCGGCCTAGGCCCGTGGGATCCCTGTCGTTTTTATCAGGTTTTATTTGCTTCGTTTCAGGACGGTGATGTCTGACCCATCATGGAGGGTCAGGGTGTCACCTTCCAGGGTGAAGCGCATCTCCGTCTCATCTTTCTCACCAAAGAACTCAACGGTCAATGTTATCTTGTCGCCGCTGACCTTGTACTTGGTCTTGAGCAGGTTCATCATCTCGTAAAGGCCCTTGAGCTCATCCGGTGTCCCCTTGGGGGCCTCATAGGACAGGGTCCCGTTGCTCTTGAAGTTGAAGATGATGCCTTCTTCGTAGTCGCTCCAGCCTTCAGTATCGACCACTACCCATTTGCCGCCGATGCCGGACTTGCCTCCGCCTCCTCCTCCAAGGACCAGGATGAGGACGACAACCAGGATGGCAACCGCTGCCACAGAAAGGCCGATGATCAGGCCGGTCTTCTTCTTTTTAGGGGCAGGGGCCTGGGGTGGATAGGGATAAGCCGGCTGCTGAGGCGGATAAGCCTGAGTCGGGTAGCCCGGTTGAGGTGCCTGAGGGTATTCAGGCGGCGCTGCATATTGGACTGGTGCCGGTGGGGGTGGGGGTGGGGGTGGAGCCTGAGCCTGAACCGGCTGCTCTGGCGCATCACTGGTCAAGGGCGTGCCACAGCTGGTGCAAAAGGCTGCTCCCTCCGCATTGAGTGCTCCGCAATTTTTACAATACATTTTTTTCCTCCTCTAAGGTCTCTTGAACGTCTTCCTTATCCGGGCCTGTGGGTGGCCGGCATGGTCCGGGCAGGTCAGGCCACAGGCACGGGGTTCAGGTCCAACTATAGCGACCGTGTCGGGTCCTTGAGTCCAAGGCACCTCTACGGCGGTCACACTTTACTTGTCTTCCTGGTCCAGAAGACGGCGGATGTCCTTGAGAAGATCGATTTCACTTTCTTCTGCAGGGGCTTCTTCCTCAGCCTCTTCAGCTTCTTTCTTGCGGCGCATCTTATTGACGCCTTTGACGACCAGGAAAAGAAAGAAGGCCACGATCAGGAAGCTGATGATACTCTGGATCAACTGGCCATAAGTGATGGCCACTTCTTCGGCGGCCTCACTGGCCTCTTTGAGGACAATTTTAAGATTGGTAAAGTCAATACCGGCTGTCAGATAGCCGACGATTGGCATGAGAATATCATTGACGGCACTGTCGACGATGGCCTTGAAGGAAAGGCCCAGGACAAAACCGATGGCGGCATCCAAGACACTGCCGTTGGCGATGAATTCCTTAAACTCTTTTAACATAGGCTGTCACCTCTTTCTTGCTTACCGGCAGGAGGCCGATGCTTTGCGAACAGTCTATCAAGTCAATGGCGGCGCTTGGGCACTTAAGTTACGGCCGCCCAAGCGCTGGCCCAGGGCTCATCTGGCGTAACGGGCGTAGGGTTTGATCTCCTGGGGAATCTGGTCGGGATCATAGCTGAGGGCCACGGTCATCTTGCAGTCAACCTGCCTGGCCAGGGTTTCCAGATTCTTGATAAAGGCGATCAGCTCGGATGCCGTGCCGGCTCCGGCGATTTGGAAAACACAGTCGATATAGATATGGGAGATGTCATAGTCCTTGGCGTTCATCCCCGCCAAAAAAGCGATCAGCTGGCCGTAGCCGCGCACAGGGTATTCTTTGATATCGATACGTCTGACCGAGTGGGGGACCAGATGCTCCACACCCTGTCCGTATTCGATGAAAACGATATTTGCGTTCTTGTCCGCCGCTTCCTGCTCCATTTGATCGAGCATAATCGGCGTCTTTCCCGACCCCTTGCCTCCGACAATCGCTTCAAGGTACATGCACACCTCCATTGGCCTTCCGGCTGTCGCGGTGGTCCGGTCAGGCCCGGCCAACCACCTGCTTGATTCCCTATTTGCCCCGCTCAGGTCAGCCTGAATCCGGCAGGGGACTGAGAGTTATACTGTTCCCATCATACGCTATCGGGCCGGATTTTGTTAGAGCCGGCCCATTTTTGTTTCAGACCTTTATCAGCTTTCTCTGGTTGTATGTCAGCACAAGTTAGGCTATTGTGTATACACAGTTGAGAGGAGGTTCCAGATGACCATTCGATCATTTGATGTGGCGCTAATTGAAGATGCCGTGGCCCGGATGTGTGGCCCGCTTGCCTGTATTATGCCGACGGATGTCTGGTCGGCCATGGAGGGGGCCTTGGACAGGGAAGACGGTCAAAATGCCCGATCGGTTCTCAAGGAGCTTTTGGAAAACTATGATGTGGCGGCCAAGGAGTCTATCCCTATCTGTCAGGATACCGGCATGGTCGTCGTTTTTTTGGATGTGGGCCGGGATGTCCACTTCCTGGGGGATCCCTATGAAGCCATCAATGAGGGGGTACGGCGGGGCTACCGGGAGGCGGCCCTGCGGATGTCGGTGGTAGGGGATCCCCTTCGCCGGGTCAATACCGGTGACAATACGCCGGCTTTGGTTACCACCCGTCTGGTCCCAGGGGACAAAGTGACCCTGACCTTGCTGACCAAGGGCTTTGGCAGCGAGAACATGAGCCGCCTGGCCATGCTGCGGCCGGCGGATGGCCTGGAGGGGGTCAAGCGATTCGTTCTGGACACGGCCGCCAAAGCCGGTCCCAACGCCTGCCCCCCCCTGGTCCTGGGGATCGGGATCGGAGGAACCTTTGACCAGGTAACCCTGGCCGCCAAGCGGGCCCTGGCCAGGGAGCTGGGAGAGCCCCATCCGGATCCTTTTTATGCCCAACTGGAAGCGGAAATCCTGGAAGAAGTCAACCAGCTTGGTCTGGGGCCCCAGGGCATGGGTGGACGGACCACGGCCCTGGCGGTGGCCATTGAGACCCTGCCCACCCATATCGCCGGCCTGCCCGTGGCCTGTAATATTAACTGCCATGTGGCCCGCCACTATAAGGAGGTCTTGTGATGGACGCCTTTATCCGCCTGAAAGCCCCCTTTGATGAGGCCCAGGCCCGAAGCCTGAAAAGCGGTGACCGGGTCCTTTTATCGGGCACGGTCTATAGCTTGAGGGATGCCGGCCATAAGCGGCTCCTGGAACTTTTGGAACGGGGAGAGGCCCCCCCCTTCCCCCTGGACAATGCCGTCATCTATTACGTGGGTCCCTCGCCCGCCTCGGGAGGCCGGCCCATCGGATCAGCCGGACCTACTACTTCCTCCCGCATGGATCCCTATACGCCAGCCCTTTTGGCCCGGGGGCTCCGGGGCATGATCGGCAAGGGCCACCGGGACAGTTCGGTGGTTGAGGCCATGAAAAAGGCCGGCGCCGTCTACTTTGCGGCCACGGGGGGGGCCGGGGCCCTCTTGTCCAAGTGCATCCTGGAGGCCCAGGTCATTGCCTGGGAGGATCTGGGGACCGAGGCCCTGCGCAGGCTGGTGGTCAAGGATATGCCCCTGACCGTCATCATCGACAGCCAGGGCAAGAATTTGTATTTTGACGGTCCCCGCCAATGGCGCTGCCAAAGGGGCCTTGACAAATGACCCCTCCCCAGGACAGGACGGAACCGGTCTACCAGCAGATCTTCTCTGAAATCCGGGATAAGATCGCCGGAGGTCAATTGGAAGCAGGCAGCCGCCTGCCCTCCATGCGCCGCCTGGCCCAGGACAAGGCTGTCTCCCTGGGCACCATCCGCCATGTCTACAGCCTCCTGGAGCAGGAGGGCCTGATTGAGCTGAAAAGAGGCCAGGGCTCCTTCATCGCCTTCCCTCAAAGTGCCCAGGACCTGGAGGGCCGCAAGGACAAGGCCCTGGCCGCTATTGACGCCATGCTGGACAGGATGGCTGAGCTGGGTTTTTCCAGCCGGGAGTCCCGGATCTTTATTGACCTTCGCCTGAGACAAAAAGAAGATGCCATCCGGCCCATCCGCCTGGCCGCGGTAGCCGATACGCCCGAGGAGAGGGCCGTCATCGGCAGCTGCCTGGACCAGCTGGGGGCCAGCTCTGCCTACCGGCTTTCTTTTCAGGATGTCATGTCCCGGCCGGAAAGGCTGGCGGCAGACTTTGACCTGATCGCTGCCCCGGTCCCCCTGGCTGAAGAGCTCAAGGCCCTGGCCCCCGACCATCTGCCGGTCATGCCCCTGGCCCTGACCGTCAGCCCCGAGACCCTGGCCGACTGCAGGCGGATCCCCGATCAAAGCCGGGTGGGTATCCTGACCGTCAGCCCGGCCTTTGGTCAGGTCATCCGGGAGTCCTGCCGGGGTCTTTTGCCCCAGGGGCCGGTCCAGGAAGCCGTCCTGGGTGATCTGGACAGGACTGCCGCCTTCCTGGACAGCCTGGATTATCTGCTCCTGTCACCCAACTATGCCAATCTGGTGGAAGCCGCTGAGCTGGCCCTCTTAAGGTCAGCTGAGGCCGGGGGCAAGGTCTTTATCCGGACCGCTTTTACATGTGACCAAGGGTCCTTTCTCTATCTGGAGGAGGCCATCTCAAAACGATATCGTGAAATGCGCGGCTCATAAAGCCAGGGGCTGAGGGACGCCAAGGAGGTAATATATGCAAGCAGGCAAGGGCAAGACACTGGTGATCGGGGTGATCGGTGCGGATGTGCACGCGGTGGGCATCCGGATTCTGGAGTTCGCCTTCCGGGAGGCCGGTTACGATGTGACCAATCTGGGGGTCATGGTCTCCCAGGAGGAGTTCATCGGGGCCGCCCTGGAGACGGGGGC
>LSQX01262221.1_pt1 | contig 14372 bp, 12 predicted proteins | sample 654561 | NCBI WGS metagenome assembly LSQX01 (sample SAMN04489861, study PRJNA283612) | anaerobic digester metagenome | isolation source: 4 biogas reactors fed with cattle manure at either 37C or 55C with and... | place: Denmark: Kongens Lyngby | collected 2014
TTGATGAGCATTTGCCAGCTTAGCGCACCGAATTTGCCATAACTGTAATATATGTCAATCACCTCAAAGCCGGCTTCATTGAGCTTTTCTTGCAGTTCATTCTTGTCATAGCCGGGGCGGACATGCTCGGCGGTGAAGCGTGCAGCCTCATCGAGATCGCTGGGACTGGAGATGATCAAGATGCCATTTGCTGCAAGAGCTTCGTGGATATTTTCGAGTGCTGCGCGGTCGTCGATGATGTGTTCAAGGATATCAATTGCAATCGCCATATTATATTTCTGTTTAGGGACAAATTCTTGCAAATCAGCGTGCTGAAAATAGAATCTGTCGTCGGCACTATGGGAATATTTACGCAGATAATCGTCTTTGAGGTCCACGGCAAAAACCTTAGTTTTGGGATAGTTATTCAGAACAAAATCGCTGTATTGACAAAATCCCGCACCGGCATCATAAAAGAGATCACCATCGGAGATATATTTCCTAATCTCTCTTTTGACATACCTTTGCCTGAGAATAAAGAGGTCTAAACCGGCATAGAAAAGCTTGCGAAAAGGCGGGAAAAAGCCTATCGCTTTGTTGAAGATATCTTTTATCGGATCATATTGCATTGTCGTCTCCAAAAAATTCTGTTGACTATTAAGACGGATGCCACATTTTAGTCAATAGAGAAAAATAATAAATAGTGAGAGAAGGAAAATCAGGAAAATTAAATTGATAAATATGCACTTGCATACCAAAGCTTCTGATGGAATATTGAGTCCTGAAAAGCTGGTAAAAAACTGCATGAGCTTGGGCTTGGATCTGATCTCAATCACGGATCACGACACCTTTGAAGCTTATAAGTCAATCCCCGAAAGCACTATCCCGCTGAGGATAATGCCGGGCATAGAAATCAGTTCTTTCTATAAGAATGATGACGTGCACGTTTTGGGTTATGGCTGTGACATTCATGACAAAGAGCTCGTGCGTTTGGCAAGTATGTATCTCGAAAATCGGAGAGATCGTGCCTTGAAGATGATTGAACTTCTAAGGGAATACGATATTGAAATCACCTGGGATGATGTTGCAAAACATGCCGGGGATGAGAATCTCATCGCGCGCCCGCATGTAGCTCATGCTATGGTAGAGAAAGGATATGTGCCATTTAAAGCAATGGCATTTGATCTTTATATTGGAAACAATGGCCCCGCTTATGTGGCCAAAGAAGAGGTGCCAACTCAAGATGTGATCCGCATGATTCAAAATGCCGGCGGCTTTGCAGTCGTTGCGCATCCGGGCAAACTCAGAAATCAGGATTATGTGCACGATTTTATTAAGATGGGCTTGGACGGCATCGAGGTCTGGCATCCTGATCATAGCTTTTTGGAGATTGAAAAGTTTAAGGATATCGCGCGTAAGAACGGACTCTATATGACTGGTGGAACGGACTTTCATGGCGATCTCGAAGGAAAGATCAAGCTCAGCAACGCCAATGTTGGGCAGGAAGTGTTGCAAAGCGTTTTGGAAATGTATGAGGAATATAAATGTCGAAACAAGTAAAAATTGAATTGATCGCCGATAAGCTGCCCGTGAAATATCGCTATCGTCAGTTTGTGCGCTTGTCAACCCTGTTTTTGTCTTTGTTGATAGTTGCGTATTGTCTCTATTTTATGAGCTATTTCTTTTTGCCGGATACTCCCACGCTGGCAAAGCTTATGACTATTGCTGTGTTATTTGTTGCCATTCAAGGCATTGTCAACAAACTTATGGATGTCAATTCCCTCACTTTCGAGGAAGCGGGGCTGGAGATTGGCTATATCGGAAGGATGAGTAAGTCTGTGGATTATAAGCATATCACGGAGATACGCCTCGATGGAACTCGGAGCTTTAGCATAGTTGTTCATTATCTGAATCATAAGGGAAATAATAAAAGTTTCACGCTAAAACAGAGCTTTCCACATAAGCCGGAAATACTCTTGAACATAGTTGAATTGTCACCTAACGCAAAGACGTCTGAACAAATCAAAAAGGTTGTTGAAGTATTAAAACAAGGAGCTTTACAGAGTGTTCAATAAAGTAATATCGAGAAAAAATAGTGGATGCTTTAAGCATGATGGTTTGAAGACTGTCTATGGACGTGACGACATAGTGCCGCTCTGGGTAGCGGACATGGATTTTGCCGTTGCGCCCGTGATCACCGATGCGATTGCGCGCAGGATGCAGCATCCTATCTATGGCTATAATTTAATCCAAGATGAATTCTATCAAGCGGCAATCTCATGGCAAAAGAATAGGCACGATTTTGATATCGCAAAGGGGCATATTATCGCGGTTCCGAGCTTGATGACAGCGCTTGCCATCGTTGTGCTCACTCAGACTACTGAGGAAGATCATATCCTTATCCAAACGCCGGTATATCCGCCTTTCTTTAGCTCTGTGACGGGGCATAATCGAAAGCTTTTGACCAATGAATTGAAGCGTAAGGACGGATATTATGAGATTGATTGGGAGGATTTTGAGGCTAAGGCAAAGTTTGCTAAGATGTTCATTCTATGCAATCCGCATAATCCTGTGGGACGGGTGTTTACGGTTGATGAGCTAAGCCGTATGAACGAAATCTGTGCCAAATATAATGTCATCATCTTTAGCGATGAAATCCACGCGGATATCGTCTATGCTCCCAGCCAGCATTTTCCCATTGGCAAGCTGGGGTATCAGCGCGTGATCACCGGTATCTCGCCGGCAAAAAGCTTCAATCTTGCCGGCATGGCGACGGCGATTATGCACACTCTTGATGGTGAAATTGCGGCTCAGCTAAATGAACTCAATCGTGGATTGCATACCTTTATGGGCAACAGCTTTGGGCTTGCTGCTTTCACTGCTGCATTTGCTGAGGGTGGAGAGTGGTTGGATCAATTGACTGCATATCTGAAGGGAAATCGTGACTATCTTGGGGAGTTTATGGCTTCTGAACTTCCTCAAATCAAGGTCAGAGACTGTGAGGGAACTTATCTGGCGTGGCTGGATTGCTCGGCGCTGGAGATGACTGATGAAGAGATGAGCAAGTTTTTTATTGATAAGGCGCGAGTTGCTCTCAATCCCGGAACGAGCTTTGGTAAAGAAGGTAGCGGCTTTATGCGGCTTAATTTTGCCACTCCGAGAGTTGTCCTGGAAGAGGGATTAAGTAGGATTAAAAATAGCATAAGAGAGATATTGTGATGGAACTTAAAGATAGAATTATTCAGCTTTATCAGAATCCTAAAAAGAGCTATGATGTCGCTGATTTCTCGCTTTTTGAAAGCTTTGTTGATGCCTTGAATTCTGGCGTGGTCAGGGCTTGCGAAAAAGAGGGCGAGATTTGGAAGGTGAATCAGTGGGTGAAAATGGGGATACTCATCGGCTTTCGAATTGGTGAGCTTTCTGCAATGCCTGCTTGGGGTGAGAATTGCTTTTTTGAGAAGCATACCATGCCGCAGAAAGGCTTTGGGATCGAAGATCAAGTGCGTATCGTGCCGGGTGGAAGCTCTGTCAGGACTGGCGCATACATCGCTGCCGGTGTAACGATTATGCCGCCTTCTTATATCAATATCGGTGCATGGGTGGATAGCGGAACAATGGTGGATTCGCATGCCTTAGTAGGCTCTTGTGCTCAGATTGGCAGAAGGGTGCATCTCTCTGCCGGTGCGATGATTGGTGGTGTTTTGGAGCCTATCGGGACAAGGCCTGTTGTGATTGAAGACGATGCTTTTATCGGTGGAAATACCGGCATATATGAAGGAATTTTGATCCGAGAAAAGGCTGTTATCGCCGCCGGGACAATACTTACGAAAGCTACAAGTGTATATGATAGCGTGAATAAGACCTATCTTCCCAGAGATGAAGATGGGGTCTATATCATACCTGCAGGGGCGGTGGTGGTGCCCGGATCACGCGCACTCAAAGGCGATCTTTCGCATCAGGTTTATTGTCCAATCATCATCAAATATCGTGATGAAAAGACGGATGCTTCGCTCAGCTTGGAAGATGAGTTGCGCATATTTGGCGATTGATCGTATTGCGTGAATCTCTTTTAGGTATATTTCTTGTTTGCTAAGATAAAATGGATTAAGAAAGCACGGTTAATCTATTGTAAATAATGCTGATATACGGCTCTTAAGAAATGAGAATGGACACGATTTTAAATAACGCAAAAGTATTTGGGAATCCCACTGCGGATGCGGTTTTGCTTCGAGATGGAGTCATATTCCACGTCGGCAGTTTTGATGATTGCAAGCACTATGCAAAGCCCGGTGCCTTGTTTATCAATATAGATGGCAAGAACTTACTTCCTTCTTTCACAGATGCTCACACTCACTTCGTGGAATATGCCAAGCAGGGGCTATATCCTTTATTATCAGAGTGTTCGTCTGTTGAAGAAATTGTAAATTCACTAAAAGCATATCGTGATAAGAAGCCAAAGGGGCTGAGCTGGATTCTTGGGGGAATGTGGGATCAAAACAAGTTAAATGATCCTTCAGTACTGAACAAAAAGCTGTTGGATGCAGTCTTTCCCGATATCCCGGTTGCGCTGTGGAGCAAAGATTATCACATGAAACTCTGCAATTCGCTTGCGCTTAAGATAGCGGAGTTTTCTAAGGATAGTAAAGATCCTGCGGGCGGCAGATTTGGGAGGTTTTCCGATCAAGAGCTCAGTGGTTTGCTTATTGAAAAGGCAACCGAGCTAATTGATCCCTATGTTGTGCAAGCTGATGATGAAGCTTTGATCAAAGCAATAGAAGAATCTGTGCAACAAGCATATAGATATGGCATCACCGGCATTCATTCGATGGAATATTTACAGAGCATCAATCTATTAAGAGCTGCCTTCGAGAAAGGATCACGTTTAAGACTTTGTTGGCATTTTATGCTTCAAGATTATGACGCGGCTTTGGGTCTCGGGCTCAAAAGCTATGAAGGTGACGAATGGTTCAAACTCGGTGGCTTAAAGCTTTTTGCTGATGGCACCTTGGGTTCAAAGACTGCCGCCATCTTTGAAAGCTATCCGGGCGAGCCTTATAATCACGGTATCTTGCGTTATCAGGAAGATGAACTCATTGATATCATTGGGAGAGCTTCCAGGGATGGCTTCTATCTCACGATACACGCAATAGGGGATAGGGCTGTGGCGCAATCTATTAAGTGCCTTGAAGCCTATCGTTCATCGCAAAGCCCTACGTTGCATAGGATTGAGCATGTTCAAACCATCAGAATGCAAGACATCGCAATGCTTAAAGAGCTTGGTATATCTCTAAGTATGCAACCGGTGCATTTGATGGCGGATATTCCACAGATAAGATCAAACTGGCCTCATTTCAGCGAAAGAGTTTATCAGATTAAGAGTATTATAGAAGCTGGTGTGCCCTGCGGTTTTGGCTCGGATACTCCCATCGAGACTATAAATCCTTTCTTGGGAATTTTTGCAGCACTTGAACGCAAGGACTATGCTGATTTGAGTGGGGCTGCACTTTCTAAGAATGAAGCAATTACTTTAGAACAGGCAATAAATGGCTATACCAGCGGTGCTGCATGTCTTTCCAGATCAGAGCATCTTAGAGGCAGATTGCAAAGAGGCCTTCTCGCCGATATCTTTGTCTTGGATGAGTTTGACCCGCGTGATAGTAGCTTTTGGCTTGGTGCAAAAAGTCGGCTTACCATGCTCGAAGGTGAGATCGTGTTCCGGGAATTGTGATCGAATAGCTGCTTTTTCATTATTTCTATAGATTTTCAAAAATATTTCCAGCTTTGTTTTTCAATTACTTAGGAGTTTGCCCAAAAAATAGTTGCTCATTTTGTCACCTTTTTCCAATTTTGTCACCTTTATAATAGTAGAGTATCTTAATTCTGGGAATCGAATATTAAAACTGTGATTTTCATTTTGGGATGCTCTAATATTAAAATGTATCATAAAGGAGATGATATGCTGATATTTATCGTGTTTATACTTGCTCTTTCGATTGCCATGAAGGGCTTTTGTATGAGCTTGGGTAGAGATATTTCAACATTATGGAGGCAAACAATGTCTGAAAGTGAGATTATTATTGACACAGATATTGATTTTAAAACCATTGAATATTCTAAGACAAATAGGAGAATCCGATGCGAAAGAGAGTAATGCTCTTGTTCTTGGCCTTACCGATCTTGTGCTTTGCCAACGATATAGATGATAAGTTGCGCGAGCTTCATCAGATCAATACGCAAGTGGAAAAGACCGAGCAAGAGTTAAAAGCGACAGCCGAAAAGAAAAAGAAAGCCGAAAGAGAACTTAGTCGAACTTCATCTTTGAAAAAAGAGACCGACAAAAAGTTGCAAGGTTTTCGCGTGATGGAACGTGCTGTTAAAGATTCTCTTGATCAAGTGGGGGCGAAGCTTAACGAGACCAATGAGAAGCTTGGATATCTGAATCAGGCTCAGTCAAGAGAGTTGGAACTATTGCTCAAAATTGATAGAAATTTCAAGGTGAGCGATGTTAAACACAAGTCCCACCGCTATCTTTGTAAGGTGTTGCAAGAAGATTACAATGTGCAAATGTCCACAATGAACTATCGTCAAAACTTGGAGAATAGCCAGGAAATGCATAGTCGGAAAGCAAGTGCCATCTCTCGCAATGTTCAAACTGAAGACAGAAAGAGTAGAAAATATCAAAGTGATATCCGCAATTATAACACTCAGACTGCAAAGCTTTCCAAAGAAGAACAAGCTTTGCAACAAAAGGTAAATAAACTCAAACAGGATGCTGCCGGCTTGCAAGACCTTATAAACAGGCTAATGGCACAAGAAGGTAAGACCATACCCTCCTATGAATTTACTGAGATTAAGATACTTTGGCCATTAAAAGGAAGGATAATTCGCAGCTTTGGGCAAGAAACCAGGGCTTATAACACCAGCGTGGTTAGCAACGGTGTTGATATCGCCGTAAAAGAAGGTACAAATGTTGTAGCTGTTGATGATGGAGAGGTCGTCTTTTCTGATCGTTATGGCGGACAGGGCAAACTCATTATCATCGATCATAAGAATGGGTATTTCAGTCTTTATGCATATAATAAAGACCTAAAAGTAGCGCGAGGCGCGAATGTGCGGCGTGGACAAGTCATCGCCCAAAGTGGCATGACGGGCTCCGCAAGTGAACCTTCACTGCATTTTGAATTGAGGAAAGATGGGCGTGCGGTGAATCCGCTGCCTTATTTTGAGTAACAATCATGAAAAGGATCACGCTAAATAATCCAAGCCTCAAGAAGCTCAGCAAAGCTGCCGCCAAGCTGAGAAATCAAGAGAGCAAGATATTGCATTTTACGGGCAATATGTGGGGTATAGGGGCGAGACTTTCGGACAAGAACTCGATAGAAGAGATCATCCGGCTCAAGCATAGAATCAAAAACGGGATGGTGGCTTTGATCCCAGATATATCGTGGTTTGAGGAAAACGATATGAATGTTCCTCCCAGGCTTTATCGACTTATGCAGCAATATTATCCCGGCAATGTCAGCTTTACTTTTCAGACAGATCAAGATAGGTTTGAACATATCTCTGTGGATGGCAAGACAGCGTTTCGGGTTCCGAGTGATCCACTACTCCGACAATTCATCCAAGCGTTAGGCGAGCCAATTGTATCCACGAGCATCAATTATAGTGGACTCCCAGCAGAAGAAGATATAGACCGCATCGAGTGCAACTATTCTTCGTGGTTTGACTTTGCTTTGTATCCCGATAAAAATAGCATAAACAGGGAGCCATCGGCATCCACTCTCATAGAATATATTATTAATGAAATAGATAAAGAGGAAACATTGAATTGCATTAGAGAAGGCTCCGTGCCCTTTCATGAAATCAAAAAGTCATTTGCCATGCCTATGGTGATGTTTGTGTGCACGGCGAATATTTGTCGTAGTCCTATTGCAGAAAAGCTCTTTCGCCAGAAAGTGGTTGAGGAGCAACTTGCTATCGATACAGACAGTAGTGGCTTGATGCAGGGCGGACACTTGATCTCGCTGTCATCCATGCAGCTCTTGATGGAGCGCGGGATATTGGAGGCTCAAGAGCATGTGTCAAAACAGATTACGCCTGAGATGGTGGATAGCTCGTGGTTAGTTCTGACCATGGAAGTTCGCCAAAGAGACATCCTCAGAGAATCATATCCCCAGCATAGAAGAAAGATTCTCACTCTCAACGAGATAACCGGCTATGATGGCGATGTCGAAGACCCCTATGGCTCTGATAAACCTCGCTATCAGGAAACCTTTGAAATCATTGAAGATAGACTTAATATATTGATCGATATGATCAAAAATGAAGAGATTTTAATATAAAAAGGATATAAAATGGATAAGATTACCGATCAAATCATTGAAGAACACGGCTTAACACAGGAAGAATACCAGTATATTTTACAGATTTTAGGGCGCGAGCCAAACATCGTCGAACTCGGCATTTTCAGCGTTATGTGGAGCGAACATGCCAGCTATAAAAACTCTATTTTACAGCTTAAGAAATTACCGAATACCGGAGATATGATGCTCACGCTCGCTGGCGAAGAGAATGCCGGCGTGGTAGATATCGGCGAGAATTTGGCGATCAGTTTTAAGATCGAGAGTCACAACCACCCCTCTGCTCTGGAGCCCTATCATGGTGCTGCAACCGGTGTGGGCGGCATTCTTAGAGATATCTTTACCATGGGCGCACGTCCGATTGCTGCTCTTAATTCTCTTAGATTTGGCAATCCTGAGCTGCCGCATGTTAAAGCTCTCTTGAAAGGTGCTGTGAACGGTATTGCTGACTATGGCAATTGTTTTGGCGTTCCCACTGTGGGCGGAGAGATATACTTTGACGACTGCTATGAGGGCAATCCCTTGGTGAATGCCATGGCAATCGGTGTGTTGGAGCATCATCAGCTCGCTAAATCAGCCGCCGAAGGTGTCGGGAAAGCTGTGATCATCGCAGGCGCAAAGACTGGACGTGATGGCATACACGGCACGACTTTTGCCTCAGTGGAACTCACTGAAGAATCCGAAGAGAAGAGAACTGCCGTGCAGGTTGGCGATCCTTTCTATGAAAAGCTGCTCTTGGAAGCTACTCTTGAAGTGATTCACAAGGGGCTGGTTATCGGCATTCAAGACATGGGTGCAGCGGGAATTACTTGCTCTACCAGTGAGATGTCTGCCAAGGGTGAAGTGGGCATTGAGATCGATGTCAGCATGGTTCCCCAAAGAGAAAAAGGCATGACCACCTATGAAATTATGCTCTCTGAATCTCAAGAAAGAATGCTAATTATCGTTGAGCCGGAGAACATTCAGAACGTGATAGATATTTTTGCAAAGTGGGATCTCGATGCGGTTCAGATCGGCGTGACTACCGATGATCAGATTCTCAGAATCAAATATGGTGATAGAATTGAGGCGGAGATCCCCTCTGATTACCTCGTTTTGGGCGGGAAAGCTCCCGTTTATAAGAGGGAGACATTGCGCCCTGGACATCTGGACGAACTGCAAAACTTCGACTTCAGCGGCATGAAACATCCTGAGGATATGAACGAGATTCTGCACAGATTGATGAGTACTCCGAATATTGCTTCCAAGAGAAACATCTTTAGGCAATATGACCATATGGTGGGCATTGGAACAGTGGTTGAACCCGGCAGTGATGCTGCGGTGCTCAAGCTTCGTAATAGCAATATCGCAATCGCTACGGCAACTGACTGTAACAGTCGCTATTGCTATCTTAACCCCTTTGAAGGTACCAAGGCAGCCGTCGCCGAAAGTGCCAGGAATGTGGCTTGCAGCGGAGCAAAACCTTTGGCTGTCACTAATTGCCTGAACTTCGGGAATCCTTATAAGCCTGAAGTTTATTATATGTTTGAACAATGTATTGACGGCATGAGTGAAGCCTGTATCGCGCTGAATACTCCCGTCACCGGCGGGAATGTGAGTTTCTATAACGAGAGCCCCAGGGGTGCGATTTATCCCACTCCCGTGATCGGCATGCTCGGCAAGCTGGATCACTATGGCAAAGCACTTACTCAATCATTCAAAAAAGCCGGCGATAAGGTCTATCTCATAGGCAAGCCAAAGCCCGTCTTTGGTGGGAGCGAATATCTTAAGGTGTGCCATGATCTCGTTGCAGGAATGCCGCCCATGATTGATCTTGATGCAGAAAAGAACACGATTGCATGCTTGCTTGAACTCAATGAACAGTTACTTTTAAACAGCGCGCATGACTTAAGTGAGGGTGGACTCGCTGTAGCCCTCGCAGAATGTTGTTTTACAAAGAACGAAATCCTTGGTTTTGAAGGAAGCTTTGAGCTCGGTGAGGACAAAGTGTTGACTTATTTTGGGGAAACCGGCGCCTCTGTCGTGGTCTCTATAGATGAAGCCAATGAAAAGCGCTTCAAAGAGATAGTGGCGAAACACAACATCGATTGCAGCTTACTTGGCGAGGTCGCAAAACCGCCCTACATCAAGATTAACGATGATATCAACCTAAATGCCGAAGCATTGCGCGAGGCATACGAAAACGTACTAAGTCTCTGATTAAAATGGAGGAGGAGATGAAAATGAACTTCTTTTTTGGTTACCCGTTTTGGGGACTATTACTCATCCTTTGGGGTGTGTCCCTCGTCTTAAAATCCTTTGGTTATCACATCCCATTAGGAAGAGTGTTTCTGGGGATAGTTATCATTGCCTTCGGGATACAGATATTGGTGACAAGCGGCAAAGTAAGTGTCAGAAGTAGAACTACCAAACATGGTAAGAGCTATTACAAAGCCGGTGGAAGTGGAGAATATAACCTCATCTTTTCTTCAGGAACTATCGATTTGAGAGAGCTCAATGAAGACTCTGATGATATCGAGATATCTGTTGTCTTTGCCTCTGCGACTGTGATCTTGCCTGAGCATCTTTTCTTTAAGATCGAACAGACTTCCGCATTTGGAACTACCTCTACACGCAATGTAACAAACATTGCAAAAGAAGGTGTTAAAGCAATCAAGATCGAATCTTCCTGCGTGTTTGGCTCCTTGGAATATGTCACAGAAAGTGTTGAGAATGCTCCCTTTGAGCAAGTAGATGAAGAAAGAGAGGCAGCGGACGATCCTGGCGAGTTTTGAAAATGAAAAGACTTTTGCTGATTCTTTTAATCAGCTTACTAATTTGTCCAATCTTTGCACAAGGGCTTGGATATGCTCTCTCAGGCGGAGGTGCGCGCGGATTTGCACACATCGGCATACTTAAGGTTTTAGAAGAAGAAGGTTTGCGCCCGGATTATATCGCCGGAACCAGTCTGGGCGCTGTTGTTGGCGCATTATATTCACTGGGTTATAACGCTGTAGAAATTGAAAATCTCGTTATTGATCTCGATTGGAGCATTCTTTCCGCTGAAAATCTGCCACGCAATGATCTATATATCGGTCAAAAGCGTTGGACACCGGTTGGAAGCTTAGAATTTGAACTTGAAGAAGGTTTTAAGCCAATAATACCAAGCAGTGTAATGCGGGTTAACGGCATCAATCTCAAGCTCTTTGAAATCTTCTCATTAGCGGCCCAAGAGCAAGATTTCGATTGTTTTCCCATTCCTTTCCGGGCTGTTGCCACAAACATCGAAACAGGCGAGGCTCGACACTTTTCAAAAGGTTCTCTGATGCAAGCTGTTCGTGCCTCGATCTCGGTTCCCAGCATACTTATTCCTTTTAAGATTGGTGACGACACATATATTGACGGAGGCATCAGCCAGAACTTGCCTATCGAGGCATTGCAGGAAATGGGCGCAGATTTCATCATCGGAAGTAAAGTGAATTCATCTTTGAAATCCGTCGATGAATTAAAGAGTATTGTTGATATATTGGATCAGACGATTAACATCGGCATGACGCGCAACTTGACAGAAAACATAGATTTTTGTGATCTTTTGCTCGAGCCGGACTTGGGGGATATCTCATCCACAGAGTTCAAAAACATCAAAGAAATCATCGCAATCGGCGAAGCTTATGCCAGAAAAAACATCGATATGATCAGACATGCTGTCTCTGAATATCACAGCACTGCAAGCTCAAAAGAAATCAGACAGTTACAAATGATAGATAAATATCATATCAGCCGGATTCAGGTGATAAACAACGAAAGCATCAGTCCTGCTAAAGTGCGTGAATATTTGGGCTTGCAACTCGATAAAGAATATAGCGTTGCGGACATCATTGCAGCCTCAAAAAGACTATGGAACTCTGACTATTTCCATGTGGTCTATCCCGAGCTTATTTCCGCTGATGAGGGCTCTTATCTCCTAAATATCCACGTTCAAGAAAAGAAGAATAGACGCATGGTGCTGAGTAATTCTTATAACGAGCAAGACAAGCTCACAGTGAGTTTGATCCTCATGTCAAATAACGAATTATTCAAGAATTCGAAGTTTCTCTTGCAACTTGGTGTGGGCGGAAGAAACGAGCTTAATGTTGATTATGTCAAGAACTTCGGAGAGCTTTGGGGTGTCTATTACCGCATTTTTGCCTATGTGAATGAAAAGCTCTTGAACGTCTATAACGAAGATTATATCAAAACCGAGTCTGTCAAATCGCTTGAATATGGGGGAACCGCTGGGCTGGGTTTATTCACAAAGCACCACGCTATTATGGAGCTTTTTTTATATAGTTCAGACACAGGGCTATATCACGATATATCCGAGAATTATCTGCTACCTCAACATTTTATCGTGACTGGCGTAGGGCTTAAAGCTTATCATGAAAGTATAGACGATTTTGTTTTTCCTAAGCGCGGATTGAGGAGTATCGGCAAGCTAAACTTTGCGCGTGCGACTTCTGTTTCGGACTATATTTATAGCAGTTTCCGCGGAAGCGCTGACGCCTATATCCCGCTTACTAAGAACATTAGCACCCATCTTGGGGTTTCATTGGGCACATATTTAGACTCTGTTAATTCTGATCAATTTGACCCCTATCCGATAGGCGGTATAGATGGCTTTCGGGGTTACTCACGATATGCCATCAGCTCGCCCCACTATCTTATTTCAACTCTTTCTTTGAGCACAAATGTCCATTCCAAACTTTTTATTGATATTGGTGCTCAAGCTCTGAAAAAAGGAAGCGATCATCTTTTTAATGGTAATATGTTTGACGAATATTGCTATTTCGCCGGAATTGGATTCCGTTCGGACTATTTACCGCTCAGAGCTTATATAGCATTCAATGATAATAAAAAGATAAACACTATGTTTTCTATTGGTTACGACTTCGACGTTTTTGAATTCTCAAGAAAGTAGAGCATAGGCTCACTCCATAATCTACTCATAACACCTTGCATTGCTGTGTCTTACTTATTGGGTTCAGCTCATCGTATGGTCATGATATGCTCATGGTGATGACCNNATGACCAGAACCATATAAGGAAGGCGCTTGAAAGAGATGAAAAATCATGGTGAAATTCTTAAGGAAAATGTGGCTCTTTTACAGAGCACAAGTAGATCAAGATGAAAATCATATTCAATTAATCGAGCATAATATCATAAATCACTTGTTTTGCCTTGACAAAAGGGCATAAATCAGAATACTGGTTATAATTCTCGATACTGTGAGGAAGTGTTATGACAGATAATTTTGACCTTAGCTCCTATATGTCCCCAAACCGGGTGCTTAGTTTTGTGAAAACCACTAAAGAACAAGTAATTAAAGCTTTGATAGACAATATAAATAAAGATATGGACGAAGACCATGCCGAATCTATAAAGGCTGCCGTTTTCGCTCGTGAGAAGGAAACGAGCACGGGCATCGGCAACGGAGTCGCCATTCCTCATGCGAGAATTGCAAATATTAAACAGAGTATAATCTCTATTGCGCGAATTGAAGAGGGTTTGGATTGGAATGCAATAGACAAAAAGCCGGTTCACCTTGTGTTTATGATCGTCACCAATGCGGTTGAAGATAGAAAATATATCAGGCTGCTTTCGCGGCTGATGTTGGGGCTCAAAGAGGAAAGCTATATAAAGAAACTCATTATGGCACCTGACACTGATGATATCTATAATAAATTAGTGAGCAAATAAGCAAAACAACATTTATGAGAAACATATTGATAAATCACATGAGATCAGCGAGCGCAGTTCCTTCTAATACAATAGTATTGAGGGTGTTCTTGAAAGGACACATTGTTGCCACACCTTGCTTGAAAGCATAAATAAATGAGAAGATAAATGGATTATACAGATTATAAACGAGAAAGCTTGGAGCTGATTGATCAGGTTCGAGAGATACGCAAACTTTTAGATAAGAATAAACTGCAAAACGAACTCAAAGAACTTGAAAACACTATGAATGATGCTGATTTCTGGAGCGATCAGGCAAAGGCAAAGAGCGTTAGCAA
>LSQX01399515.1_pt1 | contig 14372 bp, 9 predicted proteins | sample 654561 | NCBI WGS metagenome assembly LSQX01 (sample SAMN04489861, study PRJNA283612) | anaerobic digester metagenome | isolation source: 4 biogas reactors fed with cattle manure at either 37C or 55C with and... | place: Denmark: Kongens Lyngby | collected 2014
AGATGTGTATAAGAGACAGGAAGTCTACAATGTCGATCGTATCGAACGCGGCTACGAATTTTTCATCGATAAATTGAAGGGGCTTGGCGCCCGCATCCGGCGTTCACCTGCTCTTTGACGGAGAGTGGTATGCTGTCGTTTTCGCTTTGTTCAGGATCATCCGGCAATTCAACATATGTCGGCACGTCGTCTGCGTGTCTTCTCATTGACTGCGGTTTGAACGGCCGTCAACTTGCGCGTGCTTTGAATGCCTATGATCTTGATCCGGGCGAACTTGATGCGATTCTCTTGACGCATGAGCATGTGGATCACTATTCCGGTGTCGGTGTCGCTATGCGGCGCTACGATATACCGCTTTATCTTACCGAGAAAACATATCTAGCCGTTAAGTCTTCTCTTGGAGAAATTGATGAGGCGCGTGTCCATTTGATTACGGCGGGGCAACCTTTTGCAGTGCGTGACACCGAAATACTTCCCTTCTCAACACCTCATGATGCGGCTGATCCGGTCGGTTTTCGAGTGATTGACCGTTCCGGCGACATTGGTGTATGCACGGACCTGGGATACTTTTCAAGAGATGTTCGCACAGCGTTACGTGGCTGTCGGATTATTTTTCTTGAGGCGAATTATGATGTAGAGATGCTCGAGACTGGTCCTTATCCGCGTTTTCTCAAACAGCGTATCGCGGGACGCCAAGGGCATCTGTCCAATGTAGATGCCGGAGAAGCCGCGGCATGGCTTGTTCGTTACGGAGCAGAGGCCATATCGCTGTCGCACCTTTCGGAAAACAACAATCGACCTGGTCGAGCGATGGTAACGGTGAGAGAAGCGCTTCTCAAATACGGGATTCGCGCGGGAAGGGATTGTCTTATCCAAACCTCACCAAGGTACACGTGTTCGCCCAGTTTTGAAAGCGAAGCGCCGATGATCGAACATACGCGATTTCAGTGTGAAAAAGCATCGAAACAAAGAGGGGAACAGATGTCTTTCCTACCTCGGGAGTACACTTCGTCAGATTGCCGTTCATTACAGATGGGCGTGGAACAAGACACAGATTCAATATGTACAGAACAAAAACGGTTTGCAAATGATACGCCGGAGTCGTCTGATGTGTCGTCCGGTTGCGCCGAGAGTCGAGTCGGCTGATGAGGACGTCATGATGTCGTGTGATAGTGATCGCTGGCTTGTCGTTGGTCTCGGCAATCCCGGTGCCGGGTATGCCGATACATGGCACAATATGGGGCGTATTGCCGTTTCAGTGCTTGCAGAACGCCACGGTCTTTTGCTAAGCAAGCGTCGCTTTCAAGGGATCACGGCGGAGGGCAGGATCAGTAGCGAACGCGTTTTGTTGCTCCAGCCTGAAACGTTCATGAATCTTTCAGGCAATAGTGTCGCTTCTGCTATGGCTTATTATGACATCGCACCGGAAAGACTCATCGTCCTTTACGATGACTTCGATCTTCCTTTAGGTTATCTTCGTATTCGAAATCAAGGCAGTGCCGGCGGTCATAACGGTATAAAATCCATTCTCAATCATGTGCGCGATGAACATTTTTTGCGCATCCGTATCGGCATTGGACCTGTGCGCGGCGGTGACAGTGTTGCCTTTGTGCTTTCCCGTTTTCCAAATGAGGACAAAGAGACTGTGTCAGATGCCTTGAGCGATGCAGCTGATGCGGTGGAACTGCTGCTTGCAGGAGAAGTTCAGCGTGCCATGGAACGATTTAACAGAAAAGGCCCGCCACAACTCCGACTTCAGGAGCCACAGCGTGATTGACGGGGATCACGACGAATTCGCAGATCCCGTTTGGTGGAGTGCGGCAGCAAGACTTCTCGATTCAAAAGAGGGACGTCAAGTTGTGCGTATCGCAGATGCGGAGTGCGCACTTAATGTAACGTCGCTACCTGACACGGCGAAATCTTTCCTTGTTGCCGCCTTGATGGAACGTTGCAAGCGGCGCGCCGTCATTTTTGTGCCGGACGAAGCGCGGGCTCGTACGATGGCGCACGAGCTGTCCAGTTTCTTTAATAAAAATGAAATTTTGACCTTTCATGCACGTGACTATGTGCTCTATGACGCGCGTGCTGTCAGTCGCGATCAGGAGCTTCAGTCTTCATCAATGCTGACGCGTGTTCTTTCTGATGATTATTCCGTACTTCTTGTCACGGCTGATGCCTCTAAACAACGCTTGATGAACCCCGATCGCTTCGGTTCGTATGCGATACGCTTGACTAGAGGTGAAAAAGTCGACACGGATCAATTGGAAAAAGCGCTCATATTTTGCGGATATGAACGTGTTCCGCAGATAGAGTGTCCCGGCCATTTTGCGCGGCGTGGAGATATTGTCGATATTTGGCCTTCCGGAGCGGATAGCAGTTCTGACGTATCAAGTGCCATCCGCCTTTCCTTTTTCGATGTCGTACTGGATGAAGTGAAGACACTCGATCCTGAAACACAGCGATCGACCGCAACACTAAAAGAAGTCGTGATTCCGCCCGCTCGTATTTTTCTGCTTCAAGAAGAAGAGCGACAGAGAGCTTCTGCAACATTGGACGACGCGACATTTGATGCCGTGGATCGCGCTCGAAAAGCCGGTGCTTCCCGCGATGTCATTGAGAAAATCAGACGGACGGGCACTCGTGATGCTGAACGTTTTCGCGAGATGCATTCCTTTCCTTCGCTTGATCGCTGGTTGCCGCTTTTCCTTAATGATGTTTACACCGTATTGGATTACGTTCCGAAGGAAAGTCGTCCATTTTTCTTCCTCGATGAGCCGCTCCATTTTTCTAAAAGGCTCCATGCGGCGCACGAAGGATTTCTCGCAAGGCTTACCCGCTACGTTGAGACAGGTGACGCCTACGCGCTTTCCGAAGCATGTGAAGTCGTGCCGGAGGATGTGCTTCGCAGGTTGGATCAGCGTCATGCCCTGATTGCTTTTGCCGGTATGGCGCGATCCGGCAATGGAATTCCCGGAGCAGAGCATGTGGCGCTATATGCCCGTCCGTCAGATCGTTATCGAACTGACCCCGCACGGCTTGTTGAAGATTTAAAGAGTTTATTTTCGAAAGGCGGCGAGGCGCTTCTTTTTGCGGGCGACGACGCGCGTGCAGAACATCTTTCCGGTTTTTTGGCGGAAAACGGCCTTCCTGCAGCGCCGGTGCTTACTAATGATTATCCTAGGGGATTTGCAGTCGACCATGCTTCAGTTCTCATTCTTGGTTCTGAGGATTTGTTCGGCACCAGAAAAGTGCGCGGCACCAAACGCAAACCCTCCAGTCGCCGGACTTTTTTCAAAGATCTTGAGCCCGGTTCATTGGTGGTACATGAAGATCACGGTATTGGACGCTATGAAGGCACGAAGACCATCGTGACAAGCGACGGCGCACGTGATTACCTGACGATTGCTTATCAGGATGCTTTGCTGCACATGCCGGTGGATAGCATTGATCTAATTTCTCCTTATATTCCTGCCGGCGGAGGGCGTCCCCGTCTTTCAAAAATGGGAGGCAACGAGTGGCATCGCCAAAAGGAACGCGCCCGCATATCTATCAGAAAGCTTGTGACCGATATTGTCGCGTTATACGCTAAAAGGCGAAAAGTGAAAGGGCATGTTTATCGCCCGGATACGATGTGGCAACAGGAATTTGAGGATGCGTTTCCCTATGAGGAAACTTTTGACCAGAAGCGCGCGATCGCCGAGATTAAAGCCGACATGGAAAGCGAAAAAGTCATGGATCGGCTGGTGTGCGGCGATGTGGGTTTCGGAAAGACAGAGATCGCATTCCGTGCAATGTTTAAGTGCGTGATGGAAGGCAAACAAGCTGCGATGCTTGCACCGACGACGATTCTTGTACAACAACACTATGAAAATCTGACGAACAGAGTTGCGCATTTTCCTATTCGTGTGAGTCCGTTATCACGTTTTTCTCCGGAATCAGAGCAAAAACGTACTGTCAAAGAATTGGAGGCAGGCACGCTCGACATCGTGATCGGAACGCATCGCCTGCTGTCCAAAGATGTGCGCTTCCATGACCTCGGTTTGCTCGTTATCGACGAAGAACAGCGCTTCGGTGTCGACCACAAGGAAATGATCAAAGCGCTCTCCCCGACGGTGGAAGTGCTGACGCTTTCAGCAACGCCCATTCCGCGGACGCTGCACCTGTCGCTTTCCGGCATTCATGACATTTCGATTCTCGAAGAAGGGCCGGAGGATCGGCTTCCAATTCAGACGACAGTGATCGAATACGACGAGGAGCTTGTCATCGACGCAATCGCGCGCGAGCAGGCACGTCGCGGACAAGTCTTTTATGTCCATAACAATACGCATACGATTGACCGCTGCGCTCGCGAACTATCGGAAAAGATGCCTGGCGTTCGATTCGGCGTCGCGCACGGTCGCATGAGCGAGAAGAACCTGGAGACCGTGATCAACGCTTTCATTAACGGGGAGTTTGACGTGCTGGTCTGTACGACGATCATCGAGTCGGGGATCGATATGCCGCGCGTGAACACTTTAATTGTTGAAAACGCGGATCGCTTCGGATTGGCGCAGCTCTATCAGCTCCGAGGACGTGTCGGTCGATCAGGTCGGCAGGCATACGCACTGATTACTTACCGACCGGAACGCGTGATCGGAGAAGAAGCGGAAGCGCGGCTGGCTGCTATCCGCGATTATACTGAGCTTGGTTCAGGTTTTAAAATAGCCCTTCGCGATCTTGAAGTCCGCGGAGCGGGAAATCTTCTCGGAGCCGAACAAAGCGGCCATTTGGATGCCATCGGGTATGACCTTTACAGCAAGATGCTGGAAGAAGAGGTCGTCCATGTTACCGGTGAAGAGAAACCGTCGCCGCGGTCTGCCACGGTGATTGATCTTGTGACGGATGCGACGCTTCCTTTGACGTATATCCAAGAGGGTGAGGATCGTCTTGAAATGTACCGTCGAATCGCGGCGATAAAGACGATCGATGATTATCGGGATGTATATGACGAGTTGCTCGACCGTTATGGCAATGTGCCTGATGAGGCGGAGGCGTTGCTTGACATTTCTTATCTTAGAGCATTTGGCGAGTGCGTCGGATTCGCGAGGATACGAACGGAAGGACAAGACGTTGAGATGATTCTGGATGAAGAAATGCCGGTGTCGATGGAAATTGTTTCAAGGCTTGTCGCTGTGGCAGGTGAACGCGATCAAGTGACCTTTATGGCCGGATATCGTCCGAAAGTTGTCATGTCCGGCGCCGCCGACAAGCCTAAAAAAGTGCCCGCGCGCTTACGCGAACTGTTTGCTGCTGCGGAACGCATGGGCAGAAAGCGGTAGAGTTTTTTGCGGTGCTTTGATGGCGTCCCAGACAGGAATCGAACCTGCATCAACAGCTCCGGAGGCTGCCACCTTATCCTTTAGGCCACTGGGACGTGCTTTGTCATTTTAGCGCAGGAGTGCTGAAAAGACAACGACGGACGATTTCAGCCAGTGCCGGGCAAAGCTTTTCTGATCGGCAAATCTCTATTCAAAAAAATATCGATATACGGTTTGGCAGCACTGCGATACTGTTTTCAATTTGATAACGCATCATTGAAAATAACAATTTTTGGATGACGTTGGTCAGAATTGCGATATTGTTCTTCCATTTGACAAAACACCACACCATTGAAAATGACAGTAACGGACGGCTGATTACAGTGCTGCAGCGCTGTTTTTCTTTTTTTGTTCCAAATTGTATGGTTTTGCTTGGTGATGGGGATGTGACGATGGGTCGATCATGTTAAAATGACGATTGTCGCATGACGAATCTTTTTCTCGGAGGTAAGATCTTGCCTGGAAAAACTGGAGCTCGTGCCTACCATCTTGATCAGACAAAGCAACCACTTCGCGACGCGCTAGATAGATTTCGACGTAGGCGAATTGTGTCGTTTGACGTTCCCGGACATAAACAGGGGCGGGGAAATGAACCTTTAGCCGCTTTTCTCGGTCGACAGTGTCTTTCGGTCGACGCCAATTCGATGCAGATGCTTGATACGCTGATCCATCCGACGGGCGTTATCTTGGAGGCGGAACAACTCGCCGCGGACGCGTTCGGTGCCGATAAATGTTTTTTTATGGTGAACGGGACGACGTCGGCGGTTCAAGCGATGATTCTTTCAACGTGTGCGCCGGGAGACGAAATCATCATGCCTCGGAATGTGCACCGCAGCGTCATTAACGCCTTGATCTTGTCGCAGGCGATTCCGGTTTACGTTAATCCGTCCGTCAATTCGAAATTAGGTATTCCGCTCGGCATGTCCGTGGATGATGTGGCGAAGGCTATTCGTGAGCATCCTAACGCGAAGGCGGTTCTGATCAACAATCCTACTTACTACGGTGTATGCGCGAACATGAGAAAAATTGTCGAACTTGCCCATACCGCAGGGATGCGCGTGCTGGTCGACGAGGCTCACGGCACACACTTCTACTTCGGAGAGGATCTGCCCGTTTGCGGGATGGAAGCCGGCGCCGATATGAGTGCTATATCGCTTCACAAAACAGGCGGTTCGCTGACGCAAAGTTCGATGCTTCTTTTGGGGCCTAACATGCGCGAAGATCAGGGGTATGTGCATCAGATCATCAACTTGATGCAGACGACAAGCGCGTCGTATTTGCTGTTGGTATCGCTCGATATCACGCGGCATCACCTAGCGCTGAACGGACGGGATATTTATGCTCGCGTGGTCGATTTTGCAAATTATGCGCGCCGAGAAATCAATGAAATAGGCGGATTCTACGCTTTTTCGCGCGATGCTTGCGACGGTGACGCGTTCTTTGATTTTGATATGACGAAATTGACGGTCAACACGCGTTCGACCGGTCTGTCCGGTATAGAAGTTTACGATTTGCTCCGCGACGAATACGATATTCAAGTGGAGTTTGGTGACTTGCAGAACTTCTTGGCGATCATGTCGGTCGGCGACCGTCCGGCGGCGATCGAACGTTTGATTGGCGCTTTAGAAGACATTAAACAGAATTACGGCACTGAACCGGCGGATCTGGTCGTCAATGAATACATCTCGCCTGAAGTGGTCATGACGCCTGCAGAAGCATTCTACAAACCGTCTGAGCTGCTTTCTTTAGAAAAGTGTCGCGGCAGGATCGCAACGGAGTCTGTCATGTGTTATCCGCCGGGCATACCGATTCTCGCGCCGGGCGAGCGCGTGACGCCTGAAATCTTGGAATACATTCAATATGCGAGAGATAAAGGAAGTCTCTTGACGGGTACGGAAGATCCGGAGGTCAGGCAGTTATACGTCATGCTGGAGTAACGTCGCGGCGCGTGTAAGTGGCGTGCTTTTATGCTTTAGTAACGGCACGTTATCTTCGTATGACGTCGCGCTGCGCTCGAATGATATCAGATTATGATCGTGTGGCGTCTCGTCATGTTCGAGTAACATCGTGCCATGCTTTATGTGATATCGAACCGCGCTCGAGCGACAACGGGTCATGTTTGTACGGTGCAGTGTCAGGCTGAAATATTGTCGCATCGTGCGAGATCACACTGCGCATATGCGAGATACGTCCGGCAAAAATGTGCCGTTAAGGGGGAGGGCTGAAATATGGAATTGTGGTTTAGTGAGCATCATTCTGCAGATGTGAAATTGAGCCTGCGTGTTCGCCACCAACTTTTTTCGCGTCATTCCGATCTGCAGCTCATTCAAGTGCTGGATAGTTATGAATTCGGTCGTGTGCTTGTGCTTGACGGCGTGATCATGCTCACGGAGAAAGACGAATTTATATACCACGAGATGCTGGTGCATGTGCCAATGGGTGTGAATCCCAACGTGAAACGCGCACTTATCATTGGAGGAGGTGACGGAGGGGCACTCCGAGAACTCTGTCGTTACCCCGGCGTGGAGGAAATCATCCTTGTTGAGCTTGATCCGATGGTGGTTAGTGTCGCAAGGCGTTTTTTGCCGACGACGGCCTTGTCTTTTAGTGACCCGCGCGTAACGGTAGTCTATGAAGACGGACTGCGCTATGTCCGACGCGCCAACACACCGTTTGACTTGATCATTGTTGATTCTACCGATCCATTCGGTGTAGGGGAAAGTCTTTTTTCTCGCGAATTCTATGGCAACTGCCGACGCGCTCTTGCTAAGAACGGCATACTCGTCAATCAGCATGAAGGACCATATTATCGCGAAGAATCAGAAGAAGCGGCGACCATATTTTCACGCACGTCTAAAATCTTTCCGGTATCTCGTGTATACCAAGCGAATATTCCAACATATCCGGGCGGTCACTGGCTTTTCGGGTTTATATCAAAAGGTCTAGATCCAATCGCGAATTATGATGCAAAACGCTGGCTTTCTTTGGGTATCGAAACACGCTACTATAATCCGGAACTGCACGTGGGAAGTTTCGCTTTGCCTACTTATGTGAATAGACTTCTCGAAAAAGGCGAAATCCTGGATGACGTATTCAAGCGTGTGATTCAAGGGCAGATATGGCCACCGGATCACGATAAAATTGAAAAGTCTGAAGAAGCTGTTGATAACCGTCCACAATAGAGCGAGGAATTATCCGATGAAAGAAAGCATTGAACAAACACTGTTGGCATGGAAAGCAAAGGCCATGGAACCGTCGACTTTTTGCGGTTGTGAAGCATCGGAAGAGATAAGTCGTTTTACGCTTTTCGGCGCTCCATTTGACGGCGCAACGTCGTTTCGACCGGGGGCGCGGTTTGCGCCTCAAGAGATGCGAGACAACTCATGGGGACTTGAAACCTACAGTCCCAGATTAGATCGCGATCTTGAAGATATTCTCGTTGCTGATCTCGGTGATCTGGCACTTTCTGCCGCATCGTCGGAAGAGGCGTTGGCGCGCGTAGAAGCAGCGGTATCTTTTCTTTTAGAGCACAAAAAAATACCGGTCATGATCGGCGGCGATCATTCGATGACATTAGGCGCGATCCGTGCCGTCTTTCGCACATATCCTGATTTGCATGTAGTGCATTTTGACGCGCATACGGATCTTCGCGACAGTTTTTATGACAATCCGCTGTCACATGCGTGCGTGATCCGCCGCGCCTATGAACTGCTCGGAGATCAGCGCATTCACTCGTTCGGAATACGCGCGGGACTGCGCGAAGAATTTCTCTTTGCGCGAAGGCATCTCGATTTTCATCCATTTTCACTGAAAGAGGTATCCCTCTTGTCGGATGCAATCGGCAAGGCGCCCGTCTATGTCACGATTGACCTAGATGTCCTTGATCCTTCGCTGTTTCCGGGAACCGGAACGCCGGAACCGGACGGAGTATCTTTCGCGGAGTTGATGTATGCGCTTTCCATCGTCGGAGAACTCAATGTCATTGGAACGGATTTGATGGAGTTATCACCTCCTTGTGATGTTTCCGGCGCGTCGACTGTGACGGCCTGTAAAGTTCTTCGAGAGTGGTTGCTGATGATACAATAGACATTAGAGACAATGGAGAGACCGAGAAGATTATATATAAGAGAAGATTGCATTTAAGGGAAAGGGATAACTATGGCAAAAGCGTTGATCATTGGAGCGGGCGGCGTTGCGCAAGTAGCGGCGCATAAGTGTGTTCAGCACGGTGGCGTTTTTACCGATCTTTGCATCGCAAGCAGGACGAAAGCGCGCTGTGATGAGCTGAAAGCAAAGCTGGATGCGAAAGGAACCGACGTTCGCATCTCTACAGCAGAAGTAGATGCAGATTCCCTGCCGGAGTTGGTCGCGTTGATCCGGCGCTATGAGCCGGAGATCGTGATACACTTGGCGCTGCCTTATCAAGATCTTACGATTATGGACGCATGCCTAGAGACGGGCGTCCACTACATCGATACGGCAAATTATGAGCCGAAGGACGAGGCGCGTTTTGAATACAAATGGCAATGGGCGTATCAGAACCGATTCCGTGAAAAAGGTTTAACCGCCATTCTCGGTTTAGGCTTTGATCCCGGTGTTACAGGTGTGTTCTCAGCATATGCTTTAAAGCATGAATTTGATGAAATCAACACCATCGATATACTCGACTGCAACGGAGGCGATCACGGGTATCCTTTTGCGACGAATTTCAATCCCGAAATCAATATCCGCGAAGTAACTGCCAACGGTCGCTACTATGAGAATGGCGCCTTCGTTGAAACGGAGCCCATGGAAATCAAACGCCGCTACGATTTTGAAGGCGTTGGCGAGCGCGATATGTATCTTTTGTATCATGAAGAGCTTGAATCTCTCGCAAAGCATATTCCCGGCATTCGCCGCATCCGTTTTTTCATGACGTTCGGTGAAAGTTACCTGACACACCTTCGCTGTCTGCAAAACGTCGGCATGACGTCCATCGAGCCGCTGATGTTTCAGGGGATGCCCATCATACCGCTTCAGTTTTTGAAAGCGGTCCTCCCGGATCCTGCGTCGTTGGGTCCTAGAACCGTCGGAAAGACAAATATCGGTTGCATTTTTGCAGGTAAGAAAGATGGTTGCGATAAGGTGCTGCGCATCTACAACATTTGTGACCACCAAGAAGCGTATCGCGAGGTCGGCGCGCAGGCAGTCTCATACACAACCGGCGTACCTGCCATGATCGGAGCGTCGCTTGTTATGGAAGGCGAGTGGAAGAAAGCCGGCGTGTGGAACGTCGAGCAGCTCAATCCCGATCCTTTCATGGATAAGCTCAATCGCTATGGCCTGCCGTGGATCATCGATCGCGATCCGGTTCTCGTCCCCTAGAGAGCCTCAGAGCAGCAGAACCGGCACGAAGATGTGGGTTAAAAAGGACTAGGTGCTGAAATAATCGCTCGTGTTGAAGCGCTTAAGGTATCTTCGTTCAAACATCTTAGATCCTTTCGACATGTCTCAAGATCATGTCTTGAGAGTTGTTGAATTGCCAAGATCTACTCGATCTGTATAATGGTCTAATTGTTTAATGCAAAAAGAGGAAATAACGTTGGATAAAATCGCTCAGCCTGCTCTGTCCAGGCTTCCATTGTCGAGCATCATAACTCCAAGCTATGTGATCGACGAAAATATACTTGTGGATAATCTGCGTCTTCTCGGCGAGGTCGCCCAACAAGCGTCCTGTCGGATTTTGCTGGCGCAAAAGGCGTTTGCTTGCTTTGACTTCTATCCGCTCATCGCGCAGTATCTTGATGGTGCGGCTAGTTCCGGTTTGTTTGAGGCACGCCTTGCGCGAGAAGAAATGGGCGAAGAGCACGAAGTCCATGTTTACGCGCCCGCGTATAAAGACGATGAGTTCGCGGAGATCTTAGATATCGTTGATGTCGTTGTCTTCAACTCATTCGAGCAGTGGGAACGCCATCGTGACCGCGTGCTTGAGCATAATCTTTCAGGTGACCGGCAGATCTCCTGCGGACTTCGGATCAATCCAGGTTATTCGGAGATTGAGGTGCCGCTCTACGATCCGGCGCGAGCTGACTCCAGACTCGGCGTGCCCGCTGACGTGTACCTTCGTGAAAAAAAAGCAGGACGGTTCGATGGGTTGAAAGGACTCCATTTTCATGCACTTTGTGAGCAAAATGCGGATGTCTTGGAGCGTGTTTTGGGCGCGGTTCGCCTATCTTTTGGTTCTTGGCCTGCCGATATGCATTGGCTAAATCTTGGCGGGGGGCATTTGATTACGAAGCCTGGCTATGACATTGATCGACTTGTGCGCGTTATTCTTCAGCTTCACGAAGAAACAGATGCGGTGATCTATCTGGAGCCGGGCGAAGCCATCGCTCACGATGCCGGCTATTTAGTTGCGTCCGTTGTCGATCTTGTCCAAAGCGACCCGCCGGCAGCTATCCTGGATGTCTCGGCGACGTGTCATATGCCGGATGTTCTCGAAATGCCGTATCAGCCGCGCTGCTTCCTTATTCCTTCGCCGGAACGTCGAGGAAAGGCTTCGACTATTTATGCCGGAGCTCCGCCCGATGCGTGCCCCTACAAGGTGCAGCTTTCGGGACCGACGTGTCTTGCCGGAGACATCATCGGCCAGTATTCTTTTGATTGCCCGCCTCTTCCGGGAGATCACATCGTGTTTACCGATATGGCGGTGTACACGATGGTCAAAAACAACACGTTTAACGGGATGCCGCTTCCATCCATTATGCGTGTGGATCAGACAGGCAAGGTTTCCACACTAAGAACCTTTACCTACGACGATTTTAAAGGACGACTCGGAACAATCGCAGTATAACTTGTCTTGATCATCACTCTTTGGCCGTTGCATATGACACTTTAGAGAATTACTTGGATAAGTTAGCGTATAGACAGGCATGACCTCCATGCATTAATCGTCGCATATGACATTTTTAAAGATTAACTTGGATAAGTTAGCGTATAAACGGACGTGATTACCGCGCTTAGATTATTGCATGTGACGATTTAAGGGGACGACTCAAATCAGTTAGAGTATAAGAAAAGTAAAAAAAGAGCAGGTGTAAAACATAGGTTTGCTATGATGAGAAGAAAGCGCCTTCCTCGGCGCAGAGCCAGCAGCATAAATTTTACCGAAGGACCGATTTTGAAAAATGTGGTTCGGTTTGCGTCGCCGCTGCTTTTAATGAATTTAATTTTCCAGCTGTACTGTGTGCTGGATCTGATCATCGTCTCGAATTTCTGCGGGACGGATGCCATGGCCGCTGTCGGTGCAACGGTCTACATTTCACAGATGATCTCCGGTCTTGCGCTGGGTTTGGCGACCGGTTGTTCCGTAATTACAGCACAAGCATGGGGAGCGGGTAATTATGACCGTCTCTACAAGACGGTGCATTCCGGTTACGCGACCGCTTTTCTTGTCGGAACGGTGCTAAGCGCCGCAGGGATTTTGTTGGCGCGTCCTATGCTGACGTTCATGGGCACACCTGCGGACGTACTAGCTGACGCTACGAGCTACCTGCGTGTCTACCTGATCAGCATTTTGCCGGTTCTTGTTTATAACATGGGGGCAGGCATTTTGCGCGGTGTCGGCGATACACGGCATCCCTTTTTGTTCATGACCATCGCAGTTATTTTTAATCTCGGTCTCAGTTTTCTATTCGTCGGCGTTTTCAAGTGGGGCATTATTGGAGCAGCATACGCGTATGTTATCGCGCAATTCTTATCGGCCGTACTGGTTACGGCAAGCCTTATGATGAGTCATGAACCGTTCCGTCTCTTTTTGCGCGACATTGGATTTCACAAAGATGTGCTGCAACCGACGATCAAACTCGGTGTGCCCGCCGGGCTGCAGTCCTGCGTGATGTCGCTATCCAACGTATTCGTTCAAAGCAACATCAATAAATTCGGCAAACAGGCGATCGCGGGACTTGCTGCGGCGGGCAGACTTGATGGTTTTGTTTTCGTTATCATTAACGGTTTGGCATTGACTGCAATGTCATTCATGAGCGCCAACATCGGCGCACAAAAGAAAGAACGCGCAAAAAAAGGACTTATGCGCATTATCCTTTTCTCAATTGCGGTTGTTTTTGTGCACGCCGTGATTTTGCTTTTGTTTCGTTATCCGTTATTGCGCTTGTTTAGTGATGATCATGAAGTGATTCGCTACGCAAGCACGGCGATGTTTTATGTGCTCATACCGTACGTATTATTTGCAATAACTGAAATTCTAGGTGGTACTCTGCGCAGTGCGGGTCAGTCGGTTCTTCCTATGGTCATTACAATAGGGATGTCCGGCGTCAGAGTGGTTTGGATTCTTGCTGTGTTACCTTTCTTTAGGACTTTTGATGTTTTGGTCATGAATTATTCAGTATCGTGGGTTTTTGCGCTTATCGTATACTTAGTGTACTTCAAGAGACAGGGTGACCGCATTTTCGAACGCCAGATGTAATCACTTCGTTCATCCGGTAGAGCGGCATTAAAGGAGGCACATTTTGGACTCGACACAATACGATCTCGGAGAAGATCAGACCGTCAATAATAACGACAAAGAAGTAAAACAGCCATCTGATCTTGTCGGAGAAAGCCTACGGCGTTTCCGTTTCTTTCCGCTCAAACATGAAGAGCGGGAAGGAGACCGATTTTTACTTCTTTGGCTGACATGTCAACTTTATTCGGCAGACGTGCGAAGAAAAGGGCGTGTTCGCCGGGCACGTCTCGAACTTTGCCGTTTTTTTGAGCAAAAAGAACTGACAAATGCGCTGGAGGAAGCAGGCGAGTACCGCACCGAACTTTTGGAGGAGGCAATCTTCGATTCCGCCAACGTTTATTTGACGATTTGTCGCGACGATGATAACTATGGTCGCAAATTCTTCGGCGTTGTCAAGATGAAATCTCAAGACCGCGAAAATAAAATACTCTCTGAAGTTTATCAGGGAATGCTTCCGTTACTAGCCGCTATGCAAGATTTCCCTATGCGTGCCGTAATGGCTCGTGCTATTC
>LSQX01385343.1_pt1 | contig 14370 bp, 17 predicted proteins | sample 654561 | NCBI WGS metagenome assembly LSQX01 (sample SAMN04489861, study PRJNA283612) | anaerobic digester metagenome | isolation source: 4 biogas reactors fed with cattle manure at either 37C or 55C with and... | place: Denmark: Kongens Lyngby | collected 2014
GGCCAGGTGATGGGCACCGTGCAGTACCTTGCGCCCGAGCAGGCCAGCGGCCACACGGCGACGCCATCAACTGACATCTATTCGCTTGGCATCGTCGCCTACGAGTGCCTTGCAGGCAAGCGCCCCTTCACTGGCGAGTCGCAGGTCGCGATTGCGATGGCACAGATCAACGACACTCCCCCGCCGCTGCCCGAAGACGTGCCGTTGCCGGTGCAGCGGCTCGTGCAGTCTTGCCTCGCAAAAGACGCGGCGGGCCGCCCCGCGACGGCGGCAAAGCTCGCGCAGGCAGCGACTGCCCTGCACCGCGGTAACGTGCAACTTGCCGCGAGTTACGTACCGCAAATCGCTGGCCCGGCCGTTGCCGACGCGACCCGGGTCATGAATGCCTCGTCGCTTGATGACGCGCCCACAACCGCACTGCCGCAGACCTCAGCCCTCGTGGGCGCTGCGCCACTTACGGCAGAGGGCGAAGAACCCGGCGAGGTCGTCGAAGAGAAGAAGCGCAGTCCTTGGACGTGGCCGCTCATCACGCTTGCCGTGTTGCTCTTGCTCATTGGCGGTGGCACTGCCATCGCGCTGTTCGGTGGCGGCGGTGGCGGTGAAGAACCGACACCCACGACGTCTCGACCGACTACTTCGACGACGACCACCGCAAAGGATTATGCCGAGATCGATAAAGCCAATTTTGTGGGCAAGAATGCCGACGAAGTCGTGGGCATGCTCACCGAGATGGGCTACACCAATGTGGTGAAGCAGGCAGGCAACCCGGCGCCCGACGATCAGGCAAACCTCGTGACCGATGTCAGCCCGACCGGCAAGCAGGTCAAGTTCAGCCAGCAAATTACGGTCACCTACAACGTGCCGTACGGTGATGCCGGCACACCAGCCGCACCGGCGAACGCGCCCGCTCAGGTTGAATCTGGTCAAGATTTCACCGTCACCCTGTCGTCGGCGAGCGTCTGCCCCACTGGGCTGACTGCGGGCGATTTCAACGTAACGGTCGAAGGGGACGGCTCGCTCGCGAGCCTGTCAGGTTCGACGGCAAACCTACGAGCTGCAACACTTGAACCTGGCGCTGCTGATGGCGCGATCACCGTGAGCTACACCGTAACCTGTACTGGCGATGGTGTGCAGCGGGTCTCACCCACCTCTGCGGCGACCTCAGTCGTGGTGAAAGCACCCGCGGTAATCCCGACGCCGGGTGATGAAGACGCAGATGCTGACGCTTCGTGACCACAACTGCACGTAGAAATCACGACTCGACCCTAGACTAGAGAAGAATTCACACACTTCAGGAGAACACATAGATGTCGCAGACTGCCGCTCCAGGGGCTGAGCGCATGTTGGCTGGTCGCTACGCGATCGGTGAACTGCTTGGTCAAGGCGGCATGTCCACGGTCTATCGCGGCACCGATGTGAAGCTTGGCCGGCAGGTCGCCATCAAGGTCATGCGGGCGACCCTCGCCAATGATGAAGAATTTCGATCGCGTTTTCGCCAAGAGGCGCAGTCGGCCTCGCGCCTCGCACACCCGAGCGTGGTACGAGTGCTCGATGCGGGTGATGACCTGATTCAAGCCCCCGAGGGTCCGCAGCGCCTGCCGTTCATTGTCATGGAGTTTGTTGATGGCAAAGACCTGCGGCAGCTGCTCGCCGAAGATCAGCTGAGCCCGACAGAGGCATGTCGAGTCGTTGATGCCGTGTTGAGCGCGCTCGAGTATTCGCATCGCGCGGGCATTGTGCACCGTGACATTAAGCCAGCGAACATCATGATCACGAAGGCCGGCCAGGTCAAGGTGATGGACTTCGGCATCGCACGAGCGGTGTCTGAAACGTCGTCGACCGTGCAGCAGACAACGGCGATTCTCGGCACTGCTGCCTATTTTTCACCCGAGCAGGCCAAGGGCGAGACGGTCGACACTCGTACCGACCTCTATTCGACCGGTGTGTTGCTGTATGAGCTGCTCGCGGGAATGGTGCCGTTTCGTGGTGACACGGCGGTGGCAGTCGCCTACCAGCATGTGAGTGAACGCCCACAGTCACCGAGCACGCACAACGCCGAAATCACCCCCGAAATCGACCGGGTCGTATTGCACTCGCTCGCAAAAGATCGCAATCGACGTTTTCAGACGGCATCTGAGTTTCGTGAAGCACTTCGCCTCGCTGCCTCGGGTGTGATGCCGAAACTCGACGACGGCTCTGACCAGGCGTCGGTGTTGTTCAGTGCTGGTGAAGAAGTGTCTGAGTCAGACCTCGCTCTGCGCCGGCTCTCAGAGACTGGCGGTGCAACCAGATCGCAGAGCCGCCCGCCAGTGATGTGGGTGTGGGCCGCGATTCTTACGGTTGCCGCGATTATTGCTGCCGTCGCGTTTTGGGTGGTAACCATGGTGCCGGGCTCATTTGTGCCCGAGAGCAGCCGCGAGGTGCCCGACCTGATCGGGGTCAAACAAGATGCGGCGATTGAGCAATTGCTGAACCTCAACCTCGTGCCTATTCTCGAAGAGGTCGCCTCTGACGAGGTTGGCGCAGGCGGTGTGGTCGGCACCGACCCAGAAGCTGGCATTCGTGTCATGAAAGAGAGTGAGATCACCCTCTTTGTGTCGATCGGCCCCGAAAACCCTGAGGTACCGGCGTACGATCGGTTGTCGCTTGAGCAATTCACCGAGCAGGTCGAGGCTGCAGGGCTGATCGTAGGCAGTGTGACCGAGCAAGATGACGCGCGTTTGCCGGCAGGCAGAGTCATTTCTTCGTCGCCCGGGCCGGGCAACCCACTGCACCGCGGTGGCGCCATTGATGTAGTCATTGCGAGCGGCAAAGTGGCCATTCCCGATGTCCGTGGTCAGGCCCTTGCCGCAGCAACACAAATGCTCGACGGGTTGGCGAGTGTCGTGCCTGTGCCGCGAACCGACTGCACAATGGAAACTGGTTTTCCGGTCATTGAACAGTCGCTGATTGGTCAACAGCCCCAGAGCTCGCAGATCAACCTGACCTACTGCACCGGCTAGTTGCCCGCGAGCTGACCGCCCCCTGCATTGGCTAGTCTCCCCCTGCACCGGCTAGTTGCCCGCTGCATGAGATCGCACTCCACAATCCTGCGGTCGGAGATCCTTCTTCGGTCGGAGGAATTGTCAAGAAATCCACCGACTGAGTGCTGAAATCCGACCGAAGCGGCGGCGCCCAGTTGGGCTGGTGTGGGTTGAGTGGGCTGGCCTGCGACTGGGCTTCGACAGGCTCAGTCGCTTGCAAGCAGCGGCGAGATGGGTGCCGGGTTCAGTCGCCTGCGAGCAGCGGTGAGAGGGTGGCGGCAACCGCCGCAGCGTTGGCAGCGCCACAGACTTGCAACCAGTTGCCGAGCTGACGGTAGCCACCCTCGGTCAGCACTGACTCGGGGTGGTATTGCACCCCATAGATCGGCTGCTCGTGGTGCCGCAAGGCCATGACGATGCCGCCGTCAGTCTCTGCGGTCACGTGCAGCTCGGCTGGCACGGTGTCGCGCACGACCGCCAGCGAATGGTAGCGGGTGGCACGAAACTCTGGGCTGACACCGGCGAAGAACTCGTCGCCGCCGTGGCGCACGACCGACACCTTGCCGTGCATAAGTTCGTCTGCGTGGGTGACGGTCGCACCCAGTGCTTCAGCAATGGCCTGGTGTCCCAGGCATACCCCCAGCAGCGGTACACCGGTACGCAGTGCCAGATGCACCATCGCAATCGAGACTCCCGCGTTTGTCGGGGTGCCGGGGCCGGGAGAGATCAGCACACCATCGAACTCTGCGACGAGCTGCTCAAGGCCACCAACGCTCACGTCATCATTTCGAATCACCATCGTCTCGGCGCCGAGCTGCTGCAGATAACCGTTCAGTGTGTAGACAAAGCTGTCGTAGTTATCAATTACCAAAATGCGGGTCATTATTCTCCACCAACCGTCGCAATCTCTTCGGCCTCAATGAACTGTGCCGCCCACGGGTAACCATAGAAAACGAGCCCGTACACCAGCGCCGCAAGCACCACCAGCATAAGCAAGACGCGCACGACCGCGGGCCCCGGGAAAAACCGCCATATCAGCGAGAACATAACTATACCGCCTCTATCGCAGGGTTGAACTCGAGCAGCTCTGCCGGTGGTCCGTCACTGCTCGGCTGAAAGTCTTCTAGCACGGCGTAGGCGATGGCGCGCTCTGCGATGCTCCAATTCTCAGGATGGCAGGTCGTCAATGTCAGCACCTGATCTTCACCGGGCACCCCGTCAAGTCTCGGAAAGGGTGAGAGCACATCGGTCTCGTGCGGCCACACATATTCCAGCGAACGGAACCGGTAGGTGTACCACCCTTGGGCGGTCTCAATAAAAATCGCATCACCCACCCGCAGACTCATAATGTCTCGGAACGGGGTCGTAAACGGCCCCGACCGGTGCGCTGCCAGACCCATGTTGCCCGGTTCACCGGGCATCTGGGTCGAGTCGTAACGACCGATGCCCTTATCGCCAGCGTTCAGCACCTGCCGTGACGCCGTGCCCTCTGAGATGACATTTGCGAAGGTGTTGCCGAACGTCGGAATGTAGATCACCCCAAAGTCTTCGTTCGCACCCACCAGGGCGGTGGCCGGCACGACACCCGGTTCAACGGGTGCGGTGGGTTCGGGTGACGTCGCCCGCAGCTGCGCAGACACCTGTCTAGAAATCTCGACCTGTTCGCCTGCAACCACGACGGTGGTGTACCACGGCTGCCACAGCAGATAGCCGCCCACGATGAGCCCCGCAACAAACAACAACTCACCGATTACGGTGAGCGGGCTGAGTCTCGCTCTCGCGCGACGCCTCTTGCGATGTCGACCACTCATGGGCTCAATTCTAGGTGTGATCGCTGAGAGCACACCTGAACCGTATAGAATCATTGACATGGCTGCAGCAGGTAAAGATGTGAGCAAGCAACGCTCAAAGCAATTGGACGATCTCAGTAAAGAAGAGGCCGCAGCGCTGCGCCGCGAAGCACCCAACCCCGTGTGGTTCAAGCCGCTCATGTTTGGCTTCATGTTGCTCGGGCTGATTTGGATTGTGGTGTACTACATCACCAGTACCACTGCCACCCCGCTGCCCATTCCGGCCTTCGGCCAGGGAAACATTTTCGTTGGGTTTGGCCTCGTGCTTGTGGGCTTCATGATGACCCCATGGTGGAAATAATTTCGAGAATCACATCAGTGTAATTCTCCCCAGGTGTTGATAAGCCTGTGGATAACTTTACAACGTGACGCTACAGCGGCGACACCACGAAGAATGCGAACGACAGCGCCACAAGCGCGGCAGCGACGCCCACCACCGACCACACACGCAGTTGCTGCTTACGCGGCCCTCGCGTCGCCAGCAACACCCACATCACCAGGGCGCCAGCGAGCATGCCCCCAAGGTGGGCTTGCCAAGAGATCGATGATCCTGGCATAAAACCAATCGCAAAGTTGATGCCGATCAACACCGCGAGCGACGTAATATTCACCCGGTGTGCGCGATACGCCACCAGCGTCGCCATCAAGAGACCGAAAATTGCGCCCGACGCGCCAACCGTCGACGTCGCAAGCGCGACGATCGTCTGCGGCGCAAAGTACACCCAGAGCATTACACCGAGCGACCCGCCTAGGCCCGCCAGCACATAGAGCACCGCGAAATACACGCGCCCAAGCATGCGCTCAAGATTTGGGCCGAACAGCCACAGCGCAAACATGTTGAACAAGATGTGCAGTAAGAAGCCAGTCGAGTGGGTGAACATCGCCGTCAACATGCGCCACGGCTCAAAGCTCACGCCAGAGAACACCTGCGACGACACCTGCTCAGGCAACGAAAATGCGGGTGCGTAGGCCAGAGCCGCGGTCACCGCGTTGCCACCGAGCCACGAACCAAGCCACTGGGCGATGAACACGACAGCGCAAGCAATCATGATGCCGTAGGTCACCACGGGCTTTTCGTGATCGCCGAGCCGACGCGCAGTGACTCTCATCGAACGCCCCACACGGGCAGAGGTGCTGGGCTGCGAAGCCTTCACACACTCAGGGCAAAGCACCCCAACCGCAGACACCTGCTGGCACTCAGGGCAGATCGTTCGCCCGCAACGCTGACACAGGGTGAAGCTCGGGCGATCCTTGTGCCGATAACACACGTCTTCGGGGCCGGGTTCAGCTCGCTCACCGAACTGCGCAGCCGACCCGCCCCCAAACGACACGCTTACGCCTCGACGATATCGACGCCAGTCATGACGACGTCATCGACCGGACGATCCATTGCACCAGTGGGCACTGCCGAAATCGCGTCAACGACAGCCTTTGACGCATCATCAGCAACCTCACCGAAAATGGTGTGGTTGCCGTTCAACCAGCTCGGGGCCGTGGTCGTGATAAAAAACTGCGAGCCATTGGTGCCCGCCATGCGGCCCGTGAGATCAGGGCGCTTGCCAGCGTTCGCCATTGCGAGCTGGTACGAACGGTCAAACACGAGTTCTGGGTGAATCTCGTCATCGAAGTTGTAGCCTGGGCCGCCGGTGCCGGTGCCGGTCGGGTCGCCACCCTGAATCATGAAGCCGGGAATAATCCGGTGAAAAATGACGTCATTGTAAAAGCCCTTCTCAGCGAGATCGATGAAGTTCTTCACCGTCTTCGGGGCATGATCGCCGAACAGATTCAGCACAATGTCGCCGTGATTTGTATGAATGGTCGCAACTGCGGTGTGAAGTGTCATAACAGTCATTGTATTCGGCCATCAACTCAGGTGCGCACACGGCCGCATCGTGTACCGTGGAGTGAGAGGGTACACCCCACAATCCGATGGAGGTTCTGATGTCTCTCTCACGTAAACGCCGCCGCGAACTCAATAAACTGCGCTCACAAGCCGAGAACCTGCTCGACGAGCAACGCGAGATTCTCGGTCATGCTGGGGTGCTTGCGCAAGAAGGTGTGCGCCAGGCAAAACATCTCGGCAACGAATACGTTGTGCCCCGTGTCAATGAGGCAATCGACGGCGTGCGCCCCACCATTGATCGGGGCGTATCAGCTGCCCGTCGCGCTGGCGACCAGGCTCGCCTGTTTGTGGCGCCGATTCTCGCTACGGCACTCGCAAGCACCGTGCGCGGTCTCGAGCGCATCGACAACCAAGACGCAGCTCGCCAGGTGCGTGCGTTTGGTGTGCAGCAGGGCTTGCTGCAGCCCGCAAAGAAGAAGTTTGGCATTGGTCGCGTGCTCGCGATCGGTGCGGGCGTGGCTGCGGCCGTTGCCGTCGGCTACACCCTGTGGCAGGCGTTTCGCACTGACGACGAGCTCTGGGTTGCCCCCGACGAGTCATAACAAACTGACTCACTGACGGGCTGGCTGCTGGCTCACTGTCGGGGCGCAGCTCGCGACACGTGCGCGCCGCCACGGCGCTCGTCCGCATCGCCGACCTGCTGTGCCGCGTGTGAACTACTTGCTTTGCTTCGGCGGCCGTGCGGCTTGCCTACGAGCACCACCACGCCCACGCGTGTCGATGCCTGCCATGCGCAGTGACGCCTGCACCAAGGACAGCGTGCGCAGCGATCGAATCTCTCGAATCGGCACCCAGCGCGCCTCATCTGAACTGCCACCCACTTCGTGTCGCAGCGGGCCATCCTTCGCACTCGCCCGGTAAATGATGCGAATGGTGTGCAGCTCAGGGTCGGTGCCCTCGGGTACCTCTTCGCGCACCATGACACGCGAGTCGACGCCGATCAGTTTGCCGACGCGAGCTTCGAGACCGGTTTCTTCGTAAACTTCGCGCACGACAGCGTCTCGCGGGTCTTCGCCGGGTTCAAGCCCACCGCCCGGCAACGTCCACCCGTGCAAATGGCCCCTACGCCAGTGTGTGAGCAGCAGTTTGCCACGCCGCTCAACCACCGCATAGGCGGCTACCCTTATTTCCATTTCGCAGCCACCTTGTAACGCACTCGACCGGCGGCTGGCGTCAGCCTACGAGCATGCGGCACTTCGACGCCAGCTGGGTCAGTGCCCACTGCATCGTGCTGCGCACGCGCCACCGATTCTTCCATGCATTGAGCCTACCGGCTCGTGACGACCTCAACCGCTTACTTGGCGTTGCCTATGACAGCGTTCCAGCCGAGCAACCAATTCTCCATGCGCACGAAAGCCTCAGCGCGGGCCTCAGCTTGTGAAAGAAATACGTCGTGCAGCGCGCCGTCAATGCGGTGGACGGTGACTTCTGAGCCGAGCAGCAACGAGGATCGCGCCACGCCCTCAACTTCGAGCACCGTGTCGGCGGCCAGCATCGCGTCGTCCCACTGAATACCAAACTGCGATCTGGCAGACAAGAGTACGCACACGGGTATGCCGACATCTAGACGCTCGCTCACCAGTTGGTGGCCGGCGAGCACCGCGTTCAGCCATCCCGCGCGCACCTGCGGAGATCGTTGTGGGCGCCATTCGTAGTTGATGCCAGCAATCTCTGTGTCGTCGCAGGTGAGGCTCTGTGCTTGCGCATAGAAGCCCATGTCGAGCTGGGGCAGTGCGAGATCGTGAGGGGTGAACTTGGCGCGCAAGCCGACGACTCCCGCGAGCGCTTTTCGCGCGACACCGGTGAGCTGCAGCTCAAGCCAAGGGCTGTTCAGGATCAATGCGTCTGCCGCACCTGGGTGGCGGTCTGCCCACAGGCTGAGTATGAGGCCGCCGGTCGAGTGGCCAAGCAAGAGCAACCTGCGATGTGTCGGGGCGATCCTCTCGCCACTTGCACCCTGCCTGTCACCGGTTCGTATGATCTCGAGAGCAAGGTCGATCTCGGTGTCGTAGTCGCTCAGGTGATCAATGTAGCCGTGCGTCTGACCCTCGCGCAGGCTGCGACCGTACTTGCGCAGGTCGAGCGCAAAGAAACGCGCGCCCCGATCGGTATAGAAACGCGCAAGGTGCTTTTGAAAGAAGTAGTCACTCCAGCCGTGCACATAGAGCACGTCGACGTCTTCGAGCATGCGTGTGCGCCCCACCAGGCGCTGCCACCATGATCGTTCGGCAGGCAGTGCCCGCACCAGTGTCGCGGCAAGTGGCCCCTCATCGTCTTCACCGAGGTCAAGATCGGTGCACTCGAACTCATCGCCGAGCACATCTTCACGCCATTCGATCATGCATACATTTTGTCAGCAAGCATCAACGACTGCCTCGCCTCTTCAAATTCTCGCCGCAGTTTCTGCACCAGTTCGAGCGTCGAGTGCTGCTCAGTGATTGCGCCGATGCCCTGACCCGAACCCCAGATGTCCCGCCAAGCCTTCACATCGCTAATGCTCTCAGAACTGAAACTCATTGCAGACGGGTCAGAGGTTGCAAGATTCTCTGGGTCAAGGCCCTGATTGATAATGCTGCCACGAAGATAGTTGCCGTGCACACCCGTGAAGAGGTTGCTGTAGACGATATCTTCTGCCCCACTGTCGATGATCATCTGTTTGTACGATTCTGGGGTGTTTGCCTCGGCAGTTTGCAAGAACGGCGAACCGATATAGGCGAAGTCTGCGCCTGCTGCAAGCGCGGCAAGCACCGAACGACCGTGCGCAATGGCACCCGATAGCAGCAACGGGCCGTCAAACCAACTGCGAATCTCTTGCACCAGCGCGAATGGAGACAGGGTGCCCGCATGCCCGCCGGCACCCGCTGCGACCGCGATAATACCGTCGGCGCCGCGTTCCACGGCTTTGCGCGCAAACGTCGAGTTGATCACATCGTGCAACACGATACCGCCATACGAGTGCACCGCATCGTTAATATCTTGGCGGGCACCGAGCGAGGTGATGACGATCGGAACCTTGTGGTCAATGATCGTCTGCATGTCTGCCTCAAGGCGATCGTTCGAGCGGTGCACGATTTGGTTCACAGCGAACGGAGCAGCTGGGTTGCCCTCGAGTGTGGCCACACCATCAAGTCGCTCAGTGATCTCGTCAAGCCAGTCAGACAGCTGTGACTGAGGCCGGGCGTTCAATGCCGGGAACGAACCGATCACCCCTGCCTGTGATTGGGCGACCACAAGGTCAGGCCCTGAAGCAATAAACATCGGTGAGGCCACGACGGGCAGCGTGAGTGGACGAGACAGCACTTCAAGTTGAGACACGTGTGGGTTGCTCCTTTGCTTAGCCTGATCTGCCCCCATGCTATTCGAGGGTGTCTGCCCGCGCACATTCATGGCTTTGTGTGGTGGTGCGCATACTAAATTTGTCACGGCATAGTGTGACTGTGCTGAGACGGCCGCGAGTGACAATGAGCCGCGGGTGAGCGTCGGCCTTCGTCAGAGTCGGCCGCGCTTACCCACGTTGGCGGCGAGCCCGGCAGGCACCACACGGGCGACCCCGGCAAGCACTTTGTACTTCAGCGAGGGTATTGACAGCGATTTGCCTCGCTCAATGTCACGCAGTGAGGCCGAGACTACTTTCTTCGCATCGAGCCACATCCAGCTGGGCACGCCTTCTTGACCAGGTGGCAGCCCAAGACGTTCGTGAAAGTTAGTGTGGGTGAAGCCAGGGCACACCGCAGTCACGGTGACGCCGCGCTTGCGGTACCTTGCATTGGCCCAGCGTGAGAACCCAACTAACCATTGCTTCGCAGCTGCATAAGTGCTGCGAGGAATGAACGCGGCCACCGATGCCATATTGACGATTCTTCCGTGACCCCGGGCAAGCATGACCTGCAGTGCGGCGTGGGTGAGGCGCATTGGTACCTCGTTGTGCAACCGCAGATGCTGGGTTTCTGCTTCGATCTCGTTGCTTTCGAACGACAGGGGCAGACCAAACCCTGCGTTGTTGATCAGCATGCCGATGGGCGCATTGTCGTCGCGCAGCCGTTCAATCACCTGTGCAAGTTGGTTGTCGTCAAGCAAGTCAACCGACAACACCTCTACACGGCCGGTTGCCGGGACTCCCGCGGCTCCCCTGGCTCGCAATTCTGCCGCCAGCGTGTCAAGCGCTTGCCTATCGCGCGCAACGAGCACCACACTGTCACCGCGCGCGGTGAGCTGGCGGGCGTATTCTGCGCCAAGGCCCGAACTTGCCCCGGTAATGAGTGCAGTCAGTGTCTGACGATGCGCTGTGCCCTGATGTGCCATAGTTCGATGCTATCCAGGGGCGACATGTCGCGTGCAATTCAAAATGGTGGAACCTAGGAGATTCGAACTCCTGACATCCTGCTTGCAAAGCAGGCGCTCTACCAACTGAGCTAAGGTCCCGCAACAGAAATACTATATCGATGCTCGCGTGCGGGTGCAAATCGGCGAGCTTTGGGCGAGTTTACAGCTGCGTCCAGGCACAGCCTGAATTGCCATCAACGTTCACGCCGACAAGCTTCCAGCCGGGATACCCGTCACGAAAGATCTGCCATTCCTCAACCGGCCAAGTATTGATTTGAGCACCGACAAGCGGCGCGGTGTCAGCGTTCGGCACCGCAAAATGGTCAGCAACTGCGGGGTCACCGTGGAAAGCCACCGAGATCGGGCACGCTCCACCAAACGACGCGAATGGGGCAGTCTGCGCGGGCCACAGCTCGCCATTCGGGCCGTCTGCACTGATGGCCACTGTACGGGTGCGCCCGTCACTGCCGGGTGCACCACACTCGGTATAGGTCTCCTCACCGGAGCGCAGATGAAACTCGTGAATCTCGAAGCCGCCAGCTACCGCCGTGACGCTCTCAACGACAATGTCACAGTGACTCAGCGCTGCAGGAACTCGGGCCTGCACCGCAGCACCGTCCACGTCGGCCCACAAATACCAGGCCGTGCCAAGGTCTACCCCGCCACCGACCACATCAACGGCACTGACAGGAACGATCGCATCAAGATCACCATCGCCGTCGGCATCACCGTACACAATCTCGTCTACCCCGATGGTGTACTCGACCGTCTCGATGACCGCAGGGCCATTTGCAAAGCTCAGCCCATCGGTCGGAATCATCTGCCCATGGTGAGAAAGCGACCACTCGAGCGTCGCAAAGTCGACCTCTTCGATGGAGAACTGTGGGGACTCCTCTACAAGCGGGACCTCTGCTGGTGCGGGCTCGGCGGCACTCGTGCAGCCGACCAGAAACAAGGCAAGCATTGAAACAGGCAGGGTGATCCTCGCCAATGATCTTCGTGACGATGCCAAACCCATTGCCCCTTTGCTCGGTTATCGGCGACCGAACTCCTACCTAACCGTGAGATTCCACCGATGCCCTTACATTCGACGTGGCCCCTACTTAGACTAGTGCCAAATAAATGCACTGACCAGGGTTTTGTACAGCTGCCCCAGAACGGAGAGTTGCCATGCCTGCTGCCTACGAGAGCGGCCGTTCGATTACCGCACCTTGGTGGCTCTATCTGCTGCTTTTGATTGGCTTTGCGGGGTCTCTCGCGCTGATCCCCGCAACTTCGCATCTCTTCGAGTACTGGGGCGGCGACGGTTCAGGGGCACTTCCCTGGGTATGGGTAGTTCCCGCCTTAGGATCACTCATCACCCTGATCTTGATTACGGCACAGCGCAACAGCGTGAAGCTCGCGGCGGAGTACGAGACGAGGTAGCCCAATGATGGACCCAGAGAACAATCCCTATGGTGTGTCACGTATCGACGGAGAGTCAGATTTTAGGTATGCGCAGCGAGTCGGTAGTGCTGAGCATTTCTATCTGACGCGTGATGACCTTCGCCGATCAGCTGAGGCGGCGCCTGACGCAGCCCCGACCCTTTCTACCTATTTGGTCGGCATCGGCATCACACTCGTGGTGCTTTGGCCTGTAATCACCGGCTTCATGGGTCTGGTGAAAAACGGCGTCTACGGGCTCGCCGCTGCCTTTCCACTCGCATTCCTCATGCCTTCGATCGGCACGAGTCCCCTGCGTGGGTTTCTCGGCCTCACGACCACGGCCGTCATCGTCGGCAGCCTGCCGCTTCTGCTCGCCTATCTCATCGGCCCGGCCCGCGCCCCGAAGCTGCGGATCGTGCTCTGGGTGATCTCAGTGCTGCTGATCGCACTCGTCGTGATGCTCGGCACCATTTCATGGAACACCTTCGTACGATCGGGGATGTGACGATGACCATGCAACCAGAACACACAGCCGACACCACCACGGCTGCCATTGCTGTGAATGCACCTGCAGAGAGTTGGATTGCGGGCAGGCTCTTGCGCATCATTACTGCGGGCTTCGGTCTGCTGTTACTCGGCAGCGCGTTTCTGCCGCTGATGAGCGGAGGAGATGAGATTGCCGGTGAGCTGATTAGGATCAGTGACGCCCGCTTGATCTTCATACTGCTCGCAGCAGCCGTGCTCAGCGTGAACCTGTTCGGTATGTTTCGACTCGGCACGCCTTGGGTACGGTCAGTTTCCGTGCTGCTCGGCCTGTTCATCACGCTGTGGGCGTTTGCAGTCTTGCTCGAAATCAACGAGGTCGGCGTCTCTGAGCCACTGGGTGGTGCCTCCCCAGGTTTCGGCCTCTGGTTGGTTCTCGTGTTCGGACTCGCTGTGATCGCAGTGGCAGCAGTCGACCGTGGCACCACCGGCTATGCCAACGCCTTGATCAAACGCGCAAGTGTGCTCATTCAGAAGGGACATGTCATTCGCCCAGCGAGACTCACCCGAACTGCCCTACGCATCGCGCTCAGAAGGCTCGGGCCTGATCACGCGTACACGATGTTCATCGCCTCGGTCTATGGAACACTGCTTGTAGCGGCGGGGCAGGGCCAGCGGGCGCGCAAGATTTCAGATCAACTGTATCCACGGTATTCCGCTCTCGGGACAGAGAATACCGACCCGTGGTTCTCTGAACTGCGGTTCGAGCTCAGCCGCAAGGGGCTGTAGTACTCAGATAACCACTGCGTCGATCTCGGAATCAGAAGCGAGCGTTTTCTTTCGCTCGCCTACTTTTTGGTGGGGCTACCAGGACTTGAACCTGGGACCTCTTCATTATCAGTGAAGCGCTCTAACCGCCTGAGCTATAGCCCCGTCAACCTCCAAGACTTTACCTGAAACTCGGCGTTTGGAAAAATCTGGGCTGGTGGTCTCGATACACCGCGCTTGCGTCGCCGCAGTCGACCACCGGCATCCGCGTCAGTTCGAGGTGAAGCCGACCAGCAACCCGCCCGTCACCTTGACGGCGACGTTGTAGATGCCGGCCACGACCGCGCCCAGCACGGTCGTGACGATGAGGTTCAGGATCGCGACGACCGCCGCGAACGCCATCACGGTCGGCAGGCTGAGGATCGCGGCGAGCGAGATGCTGCCGTCGGAGAAGCTCTGCACGAACTCGTCGACCTGGCCGATCAGGCCCGTGGTCTGCACCACCATGAACACCAGGAAGAACGCCACGACCGTGACGATCGCCAGCGCGACACCCGCGAGGAACGCCAGCTTCACAGCCGACCAGAAGTCGATG
>LSQX01292068.1_pt2 | contig 14366 bp, 6 predicted proteins | sample 654561 | NCBI WGS metagenome assembly LSQX01 (sample SAMN04489861, study PRJNA283612) | anaerobic digester metagenome | isolation source: 4 biogas reactors fed with cattle manure at either 37C or 55C with and... | place: Denmark: Kongens Lyngby | collected 2014
GGTTCGAATCCTCCCTCCGCTACAAGGAAAAAACCTGGCGTGAAAGCGGCAGGTTTTTTTTATTGACAACCCGAACCGTGCTTGTACGGGTGAGGGTTGGAAATAAAAAAATACCGGAAGCCTGCTCCTATTCCTTCATTATCTTCAGGTAATCAATAATCCCTTCAAGGATCTTCACTGCCATCTGCCGGCGGAAGTCCGGATCAGCAAGCTTTTCTTCGTCCTCCGCATGGGTCATGAAGGCCTGTTCCACAAGGACAGCCGGCATCTGCGTCATACGGATAGCTGTATAGTTGAATGACCCTACCACTCCGAACTCACCCAGTCCGGTCTCCAGCAGCCTGTTATAGATGGTTTCGGCAAGTGGTGCCCATAAGGGATTATGCCAGTAGGTACTTGTGCCCGCCACAGAAAGATAACCTCTTCCGCCGGCATTGGCATGAATACTGATCAGAATATCGGCAGCCGCTTTTATCGCCTTGTCCCGTTTTTCGATCAATGTCATATCCATATCACGGTCCCTTATCTGAACAACCTCCGCTCCCATCCCGGCACACATATCACCAAGGATGAATGACAGATCAAGATTGATGTCCTTTTCCAGGAGTCCCGACAGCCCCACGGCGCCCAGACCCGATCCGCCATGACCGGCTTCAATGGCAATTTTAAGTCCCTTCAGGGGCTTCTCTCCTGCCAGACTGAATACCGGTGGATACCTCATTACAAGTACAAGATTTTTACCTTCGGTCCGGATATCATATCCCCATATTTTTTCGGTTTTCAGGTTCACATAAATCCTGAAGGTTTCCGGTGTGCTCTGTTCCCAGGTAAGTCTGTCAACAACCCTGCATCCTGCCCTGTGAGAGACCCATGTAGCTGCCGATTCCGCACCGAAGACCGTTACCACAATCCTCTTTCCGCCCGGATCGGGAAAAACCTCATAGGGCACAGGCTCAAGCCAGGGAATGGTGATCACATCACCCCTTACAGACGGGGCACATGACATTGTTGTCACACTGTACAAAGGCTGTTCCCTGCTGCCTGTTACCAGTTCCGTATCCTGCTCGTCCACAAATCCGGTTTCTGTCCTGCTAAGCCTGATCCTGTAACTGCTGCCAACTTTTCCGCATGTCTTAAGGACAATGCCGGGCCCCAGCTCGGAGCGCAGGGGTCCGCCCAGCCGCGGAGCCCCGAGATTATAAACCAGTCTTGTATGTTCGTTTTTTATCCGTACCAGGGGATAATCCTCTGCATGCCTGACAATAATACTTCGGGTAAGAAACGGTCTGTATACATCTTTTACGGGACTTCCTGCTGCCGGCACCAGCCTGACTGAAAGGGTATGGGCTACTCCTGCAGGAAAATCGCGTAAAGGTATCTCAGTACGGTAAAGACTGTAATCATCAAAATCCTCACGGATACATTTCAGACTTTTCCTTCCCGGCCTGATGTCGATCCATGCTTCCTGTCCCCTTGAAGCTGAAAAGCTTACCTTCACCACCTCATCGGGAAGAACTTCCATGTCCGCTGCCGGCTCAAAAGACCTTTCTTCAATCCACAAAGGGAAAGGCTGTCTGCCCTCATCACGTTTTTCATACAGGAATTCCATCTCATGCGAGGCAGAGCTTCCGTCGGGATAGACTGCCTCAGCCTTTACCCTGTTGATACCCTCGGTAAAATTTACGGTAGTAAAGAATATGCCGGTTTTATACTGTTTGAGTTCCCTGCCGTTGATCTTCACCATGGCAGGATATTCGCTCCTGCACAGAAAATCGAACTGTGGCTGGTGCGTCACCGCCTGGGGCATCCTGCGAAACTCCACCCATGGTGATTTACGTTCCACGCTGCCATCGGGCAGGACAGCATATCTGTATGGAGGCAGCCATCCTGACAACGGAACAGCAACGGTACACGGACTGTCCGGACCGGGGCAGGGTTCAGGACTGATAAAAAGGGTATCGGTATCAGGCATATCGAAAGCGATTATCCCGTCATTTCCGGTGACCAGCTCCAGTGCACCCCTGTTTATTGTCACCTTCCGTCCCGCATGTCCCGAAAGGAACAGGGCGCCAAGATCAAGTTCCACAGCCCGGGCCTGTGTCCTGCCGGCCTGCCGCTCAGTAAGCCGGGCCTCATTACCGGCAGTACGGAATGTCCTGCCTGCGGTACTGCATCCGCCTGACAGCACAGGCACCATAATTATTACGAACAGTATTCTTCTCATCTGTAAAGCAGGTATTTTTGTCTTGTCTCCATAAATTCCCTTACATCATCCTGACATGCTTTCACCACATCATCAACACTGACACCGGGATCATCAAGCTTTCTGATTATCTCCGGGGGCGACCATACAAGAGAGTCAGGGTTCGTCCTGCGGTATGCATCTATGATATGCAGTGATGCCTCAACAGAGCGGTAAGCTGCAGGATCGGTAAGCATTATTTCCACTCCGCCGCACATCTCGTTCCATGGCTTGCCTCTGCGGTTATATCCGGTTCCGGCTGATCGCGGAATAAAATAAAGCGGCCTGAAATAAGCTCCCCTTATTCCGCGTGAGTTAAGGTCTTCCGCTGCCTTCCCGGCATTGACCCAGGGAGCGCCGGTAACAATAAACGGTTTGGTCATGCCTCTCCCTTCCGACATATTCGTTCTCTCGAAGAGACACTGCCCGGGATATACCACAGCTGTTTCCCAATTGTCGATGTTCGGTGACGGCATCACCCACTGCAGCCCTGTCTCATTCCACATCATTGCCATCTCGCCGTAGGTCATACCATGCCTCAGGGGCAGACGGTGACGGTAGATACTGACAGTGTCCTGCATCGGCCCCTCCACCACTCGTCCGCCAAGCGGATTGGGCCTGTCCAGGACAACAAAGGGAATGCCTGCCTTTGCACAGGCCTCCATGGCATGTGACATGGAAAACTTGAATGTATACCATGCCGACCCCACTCCCTGTATATCGAAAAGCATCACATCAATATTTTCGAGCCACTCCCTCCTGGGTGCCCACGAGTCGCCGTACAGACTATATACCGGCACACCTGTCGCCGGATCTTTTTCTCCCTCACTGAATATCCTCCCGTGCTGTGCTCCCCTTACACCGTGCTCCGCTCCGAAGAGCGCCACCAGGTTAACACCCGGTGTTGTTGCCAGTATGTCGACAGTGCTGCGCATATCTGCACCTACAGCCGACGGATTGGTTATAAGTCCCACCCTTCTGCCCCTGATCAGATCAGGATACTCTTCAATCAGCACATCTATTCCCGGTGTCACTGCAGGCAGAGGCAGCGGGGAGCTCTTCATGCTGCCGTAAAAATCTGCCAGTACCGGTTCAAGGGCCGGAGCATCCTCAGGAGTGAAGCCGGTCACAGCCATCCTGTGTATCACGCTTTCGTTGCCAAAGCGGTCAACAGCCGAGACGGCTATGCTGTCGAGCTTCATAAAAACCCGGTCTGCACTGCTTACCCTTTCGCGTGAAGTGCTTCCCAGGAAGTCACGGTTGACAATAAAGGCCGGTATGGCATCTTTGGTGACAGTGTTTCCGTGAATATTCTGGTTCCAGCCTGAACCATATCTGTAGTAAACAACCGTACGGCCAATACGGGCAGGATCGGAATGGATCCATGATATATGCAGCCTGCCATTTTCCGCTTTCATTGTCACCGCCGGTGCGGCAGGTGCCCTGGTATCAAGCCACGGCATGGGCGGTACAAGCGCCGGCCTGCGGTAAGGGCCCTCCGATACCGCCTCAGCCATTCCCGGTGTATTCACAAGCGGTCCTATGCTCCAGTGTATCACACCGGGGCTCTCAGGCAGCAATCCCCTGGTAACCATTATCTGGTTCACCATTTCGCCGGCAGCCCCGGATGCCGGCGACATTCCTATCCTTATACCGGGCCACAGGTGACGCCCCTTGATATTTTCCGACTTCCACCATCCCAGCAGTACCGGGAAACTTTGGCCTATCTGTCCGACAGGCCAGTAAAGCTGTGGTGAATAATAGTCTATCCACCCCCTGTTGAGCCACAGTTTCGCATCGGCATAAAGAGTTTCATGCTGATTGAAATCGGTTCTTATTGCAGGAGGATTATAGGGTTGCCATATGCCGAAGGGACTGAGTCCGAACTTCACCCAGGGTTTTTCAGCCTTGATACCTTTGTAGAGTCTTTCGATAAAGGTATTGACTGCTTCCCTGCGCCAGCCGGAACGCGACAATCTGCCGCCGGATGCCCGGTAGGCCTGCCAGCTCGCATCATCCGGAAAATCCTTGAAATTGTTGTAATCGGGATAAGGATAAAAATAATCGTCAAAATGAATTCCGTCAAGGTCGTACCTGCGTATCAGATCCATAACCACGTTATAGGAATGATCCTGAGTCCCTTTCATGGAAGGATCCATCCACCAGTAGTTTTCTGTTTCAAGTTTCAGCACCAGGTCGGGACGTTTTCTCACAATGGATGCATCAGTGACTTCTCCACCGGCAGGATGGTGTGCACGGTAGGGATTAAGCCATGCATGCAGCTCAAGGCCTCTGGCATGGGCTTCATCCAGCCAGAACTGCAACGGATCATAATAAGGATCAGGAGCCATGCCCTGTACTCCTGTCAGATAATATGACCACGGCTCAAGATCACTGTGGTACAAGGCGTCACACTGAGGCCTGACCTGGAAGACAACAGCATTGAAATTGTTTTTATGAAGCATGTCCAGCAGGGCAAGGGCCTCATTCTTTTGCTCTTCAACATCAAGTCCGGGTTTGCTGGGCCAGTTGATATTGTCAACCGTAGCCACCCAGGCGGCACGGAACTCACGTTCGGCACAGGGTGTGCGACCCGAAGGATCACCCGTAACAGCCAGCTTCCTGCTCACACATCCTGCAATACTGATAAGCATGAGCACCGTAAATATTCTTAACAGTGATTTTTCAGCCATATTGATTTTATCTAAATTATTGTCAGTACAAATTTCCCGGTTGTTTAGCGCCGGGTATTCCCCCGAAAATATATGCCCCCTAATGTAGTGTATTATTCAGAGAAACATTTCCCGGTATTATTGATATTTCCAAATATTAAAATAGTAAATTTGTAAGAACGCGATTAAATAATACTGATTAACCAGCTATAAACCGGTAGTTCATTTTTATTTTCAGTGGCACAGGCGGCGCAGCAGCAGAAAAAACAGCTTTCCGGAACTGTGGCTGATGCGCAAGGCGAACCGCTGATCGGTGCAGGTATCATTGAAAAAGGTACAACCAACGGTACCCTGACAAACATTAATGGCTCGTTTTCACTGCAGGTGGAAGAAAATGCAATTATTCAGGTCTCCTATATCGGCTATTTAAGCCAGGAGATCAACACAACCGGAAGGACCACGGTAAATATAACCCTGATGGAAGACACCCGCTCACTCGAAGAAGTGGTGGTTGTGGGTTACGGGACCCAGAAAAAAGCGAACCTTACCGGTGCGGTTGATCAGGTTGGTGAAAAAGTGTTTTCCGGCCGGCCCATGCCCAATGTGACTCAGGGTCTGCAGGGAGTTGTTCCGAACCTCAATATTTCACTGGCTGACGGTAAGCCAAGCAGGACCGCGAGTTACCAGATCCGGGGAGTAACTTCCATCGGACAGGGAGGCAGCGCACTGGTTATGATCGATGGTGTGGAAGGTGATCCCGCCATGCTCAACCCCAATGACATTGCAAGCATTTCTGTCCTGAAAGATGCTTCATCTGCCGCCATTTACGGAGCCAGGGGAGCCTTTGGCGTCGTGCTTATAACAACCAAGAATCCGGAAAAAGGCCGCACTTCCATTACATACAACAGTTCCATTGTAACAAAATCACCTACCCGGATACCCGACATGGTAACCGATGCAAATCTTTATGCCACAATGTTTGTGGAAGCATATTCATCCTATTATGATTATGCCAGAACTCCTTCCACATTTCATAAGGCTGTTCCGTACAGTGTTGACTGGCATAATGAAATGGCAAAGAGGCCTCCCGGCTCCGGAAAGCCGGAAGTGGAGATCGGCTCTGACGGAAACTACCAGTATTTTGCAAATAACAACTGGTATGAAATGTTGTACCGCGACCGTTCTTTAGGCCATGAACACAATGTTGCCATTCAGGGTGGTACAGATAAGGCCGACTTTATTCTTTCAGCAAGATATTACAACCAGAACGGGGTGTTTCAGTATAACAGCGATGATTATTCAATGATGAATATACGCGCAAAGGGATCTGCACAAATTTTTAACTGGCTGAACGTGGAAAACAATGTGGCAATTACCCAGTCACACTATTTCAACCCTCTCACGGTAGCCGACGGAAATGTATGGTACGGCCTTGAAAGTGAAGCAGAACCCATGAGTCCCATGTTCAATCCCGACGGAACACTTACAATGGCTGCAGCATACAGCGTGGGTGACATGTGGTACGGGAAAAGCGGGATTAACACAAGGAGAATGCTGCTGCATAACACAACATCCTTTACAGCTTCATTCCTGGATAATGCATTCCGGCTGAAAGGCGATATTTCTTTTCGCAATCCCTATACCAGGGAAACCACCAAACGTGTTCCCGTGCCCTACAGCCCCGCACCGGATGTGATTGCATACCTTGGTTCGGGCACAAATGATTTTGGCGAAGCAAATTCATCAACAAACTATATGGCTACCAACATATATGGTGAATATGAAAAAACCTTTACTGATGCCCACTACTTCAAGGGGATGCTGGGATTCAACTATGAACAGTCATTATATAACAGTATTTTTACACAACGTAACGGATTGATTTTTGAGGATGTGGATAATATCAACCTGACCAACGGCAGCGGGATTACCATTAGTGGCAGTCATGAAAAATGGAGAATTGCCGGTGGATTTTTCCGCATAAACTATGGATTTAAGGACAGATATCTGCTTGAGATAAACGGCCGTCTGGATGGTTCAACAAAATTTCCGGTTGATCAGCAATGGGGCTTCTTCCCTTCAATCTCTGCAGGATGGCGACTGTCAGAAGAACCATTCTGGAATCTGAATAATATATTCTCCGATGTAAAACTAAGAGCATCTTACGGTTCGCTGGGGGTCGGAAATATCGCTTCCTATACATTCCAGGAACTTTTTTCCGTCAGTACAATGGACAGACTGATCCAGGGAGCACGTCACCAGAAAACTTCTGTTCCGCCGGTACTTCCCGACGGACTGACATGGGAGACCTCAACAACTGCAAACCTGGGACTTGATTTTGGTATATTTAAAGACAGGTTACGCTTTGCCGGTGATATTTATACCCGCAATACCAGGGATATGTTTGCCGTGGGAATTGATCTTCCGGCTACTTTCGGGGCAACGGCACCCAAGGGTAACTATGCAGACATGAAAACCAACGGATGGGAAATGGCAGTCAGCTGGCGTAATGATCATACACTGGCAGGCAAACCTTTCAGCTATGATGTCAGGGTTACCCTGGCTGACTATGTTTCAAAAATCACCAAATATACCAATCCCGAAAAGGAACTGGGCGGATACTGGGATGCAAGGGTAAACTATTATGAAGGTATGACAATAGGCGAAATCTGGGGTTATGTCACTGAAGGATTTTTTACTTCCGATGAAGATGTGGCAAATCATGCTTCGCAAAGACTCTATTTTGCTTCCAACTCCGGACAATGGCTTCCGGGCGATATTAAATTCAAGGATTTAAACAATGACGAAGTTATTGATTATGGAACCAATAAGGTTAATGATCCGGGTGACCGTAAAATTATCGGGAACACAACCCCGCGCTATACCTACGGTATCAACCTGGGAGTAAACTGGAGTGACTTTTTCATTTCCGGGTTTTTCCAGGGTGTCGGTAAACAGGACTGGTGGCCCGGAACCGACAACGCCCTGTTCTGGGGCCAGTATAACAGACCATACAATAACATACCCAAATCAATGCTTGGAAATATATGGACCAAAGACAATCCGGATGCATATTTCCCGCGTTACAGGGGATATGTTGCCCTTCAGAGTTCAAGGGAACTGGCAGTAACCCAGACCCGCTATCTGCAGAATGTAGCTTACATACGTCTGAAAAACCTGCAGATAGGTTATAATCTGCCGGGACGTATTGCCTCTGCCGTAAGGATGCAGAATGCAAGAATATATATGTCTGCAGAAAATCTGTGGGGCTGGTCTCCGCTGTATAAGATAACGAAGAATTTTGACTTCGGAAGTATTTATGGTACCGACATTGAACAAGCCATATCAGTTCCAAGCAGTGGGATTGCCAATGGAAGCCAGGTATATAATTATCCTGTCCTGAAGAGTGTTAGTTTTGGAATTTCAGTAACATTTTAAAAATGAACAAGATGAAAAAGTTAATATATGTAATATTGATTGTGGCGGGAACTTTTGCCTGTGATATGATAGAGTTGCCGGAATCTAAAATTTCCAGGGAACCAATTTTCAATTCCGAGGTTGGCCTTAAGCTTTACACCAATTCATTTTATGAAACTTTCCCCAATGCTCCGGCACTTCATACCAATTCCTATTATATAGCAATAAACAGTGTTATCAAATACTTTACTGAAAACGGTTTTAGTGCTGAGGAGAGCAGCGGATGGAACTGGGGAACCCTTCGTAATGTTAATTACTTCATTGAAAATAACAATAATGAATCCGTACCCCTGGAAGTACGAAACAATTACCAGGGGATTGCAAGATTTTTCAGGGCCTATTTTTATTTCGGCATGATGCAAAGGTTTGGTGATCTTCCCTGGATAGATCATCCGCTTGATGTAAAGGATGAATTATTATATTCAGGCAGGGATCCCCGTACATTGATTGTAGAAAAAATAAAGGAAGACCTTGATTTTGCAATTGCGAACATAAAGGAAAGGAAGGACAACACAAGCTCAACAATAACTTCTTCTGTGGCAGCAGCCTTTAAATCAAGAGTCTGTTTATGGGAAGGCACTTTCCGTAAATATCAGACCAGTTACGGACTTCAGTCATCAGCAAATGAATGGCTTCAGGAAGCAGTTGATGCAGCTGAATATGTAATGAATTCGGGATATTCAATATATACCGGCGACGGTCCGGAACTTTCCTACCGTAAATTATTTATGAGCAGTGTACCGGTTTCAAGTGAAGTACTTTATGCTGTTACATTTGATACCGACCAGGGTGTCGTACATTCGGGCAACAGGCGCTATACATCGGTAACCTACGGTAGCAGTCCCGCCCCGACACGTTCTTTTGTAAATACCTTTCTTACCCTTGACGGTACGCCGTTCACGGATACTGAGGGTTATCAGACCAAATCCTTTACGGAAGAATGTCAGAACAGGGATTATCGTCTGTCGCAGACCATCCGTACGCCCGGTTTTACCCGTATCAGCGGCGGACAGACTGTCAGGACAGCACCAAACTATGCATATGCCATTACAGGTTATCATATCTGTAAATTCACCCTTGATGATGTTCAGTTTGACAATGTTGATGTCTGCGACAATAATGCAATCATATTCCGTTATGCAGAGGTATTGCTCAATTATGCCGAAGCAAAGGCTGAACTGGGAAGCCTTACCGATTCCGACTGGAGCAAAACCATCGGAGTATTGAGAGCAAGGGCAGGGATCACCGGCGGATTGGACACAAAGCCCATCGTTGCAGATTCTTATATGAAGGAAAGATTTTTCCCGGAAATCAGCAATCCTGAAATCCTGGAAATAAGGCGTGAAAGAGCTATTGAACTTTCTTTTGAAGGATTTTCATGGGCAGATATCTGCCGCTGGAAAGTAGGTGAACTTGTCACAGAAATCTGGGATGGCATTTATATTCCTGAACTTGATGTGCCTTACGATATGGACGATGACGGTAAACTGGATGTTTGTTTTACCAAGGATCTGAATCCTGAAAAAGTACCCGGCGTTTTTTACCTTTATGTAGGAGAAACACTTGAAAGCGGGGCCGTCAACAATGTTCAGCTGGATGATGCCACACAATCCATTGTCTTTATGAAAGACCAGATCAGAACCTGGCACGATAAACTTTATTTTTACCCGATACCTGCCAACGACCTGGTTAAAAATTCAAATCTTGGTCAAAACCCCGGTTGGTAATATTTCTTAAAAACAATTTCAAAAAGAGACAGAGGGTGCCTCAGTATGATCCGGGACATCCTCTTTTCTTTTTTCCGTCATTACAGGACAGTGAAGAAACAGAAAAAACACCGGGCCCCGGCCGCCTGATAGCTGTAAGATATTACCTGCAGCACGGTAAACATAAGATCCGCGTAATAAATATCCGGAACAGATCAGGCTCATTATACATACCGGTATTCCCCGGAATGATTTTAAATAACTATTTTTACCATGTAATACGATTCTGCCATGGACAAAAATCACATTATCCTCTTCCTTAAGGAAACAGAGCTCTTCAAAAACCTTGACTACACAGAACTCCGGGAACTTGCTGAAAATATAACAACAAGATCATGCCGGCCCGGGGAAATTCTGTTCCGCGAAAACAGTCCCCGCGCTGATATATTCATCATCTATGACGGGGAGGTTGAGCTTTTCAAACTTAATGCACGAGGCTCAGAAGTCAGGCTCGCACTGTTTGGGAAAGGCGATTTTCCCGGAGATGGGATATGGGACCTGGAATCAACTCACTCAGGCTGTGCGCGTACTGTAATACCAACAACCCTGCTGAATGTCAACAGGAAGTTCTTCAGCTACCGCGCAGAAACCACTCTCAAAATACTGTTAAACTTCTCACGCATAATATCAGGGAGGATGCATAATGCATATACCAGGATGCCTGACTGCTCCCTGCTGCATGAATCGGGCAGGACCCGCAGGGAGCATGATCTCCTGGGTGAACGCGAAGTTCCCGCTGAAGCTTATTATGGAATACAGACCATGAGGGCTGTGGAGAATTTCAATATTTCCGGAGTAAGCCTGAATTATTACCCGGCACTTATTAATGCCCTGGCAATGGTAAAGGAAGCGGCTGCCATGGCCAATTCTGAACTCGGACTGCTGGACAAAAACATCAGCGACGCCATTATACAGGCATGCAGGGAATTGCGAAACGGAAAATACCACAACCACTTTATTGTTGATATGATCCAGGGAGGAGCCGGAACATCAACAAATATGAATGCCAATGAGGTAATAGCAAACCGGGCACTGGAAATACTGGGTCATGAAAGGGGCGAATACGTCCATTGCCATCCCAACAATCATATAAACTTATCACAGTCTACAAACGATGCCTATCCCACAGCAGCAAAAATAGCCTTGTTCAATTCCGGTAAAAATCTCACTGCTGCCCTGAAAGACCTCATTGAATCATTCCGCAAAAAGGGACAGGAGTTCTCACATGTTATCAAGATGGGAAGAACCCAGTTGCAGGATGCGGTTCCCATGACACTGGGCCAGGAATTTGAAGCATATGCCGTAACACTTGAGGAGGAAATTGAAAGACTCGATCAGAATGCCGCATTGTTCCTTAAAGTCAACATGGGTGCCACTGCCATAGGCACAGGAATAAATTCCCCGCCAGGCTATTCTGAAAAAGTGCTTGACTGCCTGGGGAAGATTACCGGACTCAATCTTGTTCTTGCATCAAACCTGGTTGAAGCCACGCAGGATACCGGGGCTTTCGTGACATATTCATCCGGAGTGAAACGACTGGCACTGAAACTATCGAAAATCTGTAATGATCTCCGCCTGCTGTCATCAGGTCCCAGGACAGGTATAAGTGAAATAAACCTTCCGCCCATGCAGCCCGGATCGTCAATAATGCCGGGAAAGGTGAATCCGGTTATTCCCGAAGTGGTCAGTCAGATAGCATTCAAGGTCATCGGAAATGACCTGACCGTTACTATAGCATCCGAAGGGGGACAGCTTGAGCTGAATGTTTTTGAACCGGTAATTGTATATAGTGTGTTTGAATCCCTTGAAATGCTCATAAACGGAATGAACACCCTGAGGCATCGCTGCATTGACGGTATCACGGCCAATGAAGAAAGATGCAGGTCAATGGTTCATAACAGCATCGGCCTGGTTACCGCCCTTGTTCCCCGGCTGGGATATGAGGCTTCCAATGAACTTGCCAGGGAAGCTCTCGAAACCGGCGAAAGTGTCTATTCCCTGGTCCTTAAAAAAAACCTTCTGTCATCCGGTGATCTGGATAATATCCTTTCCCCGGAAAATATGATAAGACCCGGTGAAATGAAGACCGGCAGCGGGGAATAAAGCACTTCTTTCCCACTGGAACCGAAACAGCTGTTTACTGACACAAATCACTACAAAACGGAAGAAACAGTATCTGACCCTGAAACCGGGTCACAGTCAGTATATCACTCAGATCCTGTCAGGAATATTATAGGGTTTCCTGCCTCCTCCCGGACGTGACAAATAAGAATTTGCTTCGTCGTCATTCACATATCTTTCTGCTTTGCCGTCAAATATCAGCTTTCTTCCAGTAAGATAAGCAGTATTTCCTATATGCATCATAGCCGTGGAAATATGTCCTTCCTCCACATCGGCAAGCAGGTCTCCGATGTTGCGGCTTTTCACACAATCAACAAAATTCTGGAAATGAAAATCTATTCCGGCTCCGGCAATCTCTTCCCTCCGGGGATCAGGATCAAGATCAGACTCGTCCACCCTGATGCTGGGAACTGTTGTCCTGTCCTGCTGCAAACCGGTTGAGAAAGCAGCAGTTCCAGTCTGGCCGGCAACCGATGCAGGTTTACCATCACCCAGGAAAATCAGGAAGCTGTTACCGGATATATAGGCATAACCTTTTGTGCCAAACCAGATAAAACCCCATGGCTCATTCGGCGTAGGCAGACTTCTTACTTCAAGTTCTATTACAGCATTATTTGCAAATTCAAAAGTTGCTACCTGGAAGTTGGGCACATCCTGGTCCGATTCGTCCCGGTAGGCATAAAACCCTCCGCAGGCAGCAGTCCTGACAGGATGTTCACCAATATTCATTCCGAGTCTGAGAAGGTCTATGAAATGTGTTCCGTTGTTCCCGAATTCACCTGTACTTGTATCCCAGTACCAGTGCCAGTTATACAGGAAATGATTTTCATTGAAGGGTATCATCGGTGCCGGGCCCCTGTAAAGATCCCAGTTCACACCGTCCGGGGCGGGTCCGTCAGGCTTTCTGCCTATACTTGGCCGCGAACGGAATACTGTTGCCCGGCCCATATATACTTCTCCTATCACACCATCACGAAGCATCTGAATGGCTTTCTGGTTTATCCTGCCTGCCCTCCTCTGGGTCCCTGTCTGAACTATCCTGTTGTATTTCCTTGCAGCCTGAACCATCTTCCTCCCTTCATCAATATTGTATGCAAGAGGCTTTTCTATATAAACATCCCTGCCTGTCTGGCATGAATGAATAGTCATAAGGGCATGCCAGTAATCCGGTGTGGCAACAGATACTATATCAAGATCCTTGCTTTCAAGCATCCTGCGGTAATCAATATAAGTCGCGGGTTTTGCACCACCAAGATTTTCAATGTCTTTGACAGCCTTAGGCAAAAGGTATTCAACACAATCGCATATTGCCGTTACCCTTGTTTCCTTAATCTTTGTGAAATTCGCAGTGTGGCCGGAGCCTCCGTAAAAACCTCCGCGGTCATTTATTCCAATGACTCCCACATTAAGAATATCGCTGGGCTGAACCTTTGCATAATCCCTGATAAATGCGGGTGCACCCATTGTAATACCTGCCGAAGCCATGACAGACTTCCTGATGAATGAACGTCGTTTTTCAGTTGCCATTGATTGTCCTCCTGATATTTATTTGTTTTAAAATATTCCCGCCTCAACATATTTGTTAAAAATAATAAATAGATTAACTTAAAAAGTATTCTGACAGTTAATATTTTCATGAAAAATGATGAAATTAACTGGTTTAATACACTATTTATCATGATAATAAAATAATCCGGCCTTATTTTTTAAATTTGGAAACAGAAAACAAAATTCAGTTCCCGCAAATACTCCTTAAGGACACCCGGAAAAATAAATACCCGAATGCATGGAATGGCTGGAAACATTATTTTTTAATGAAGGAATAGCCCGGATTATCCTGCTGTATTCCCTGGCTATTGCCAGCGGTGTGCTTCTCGGGAAAGTAAAAATTTGCGGCATATCCCCCGGTCCAACATTCGTTCTCTTCACCGGCCTTCTGATCGGTCACCTTGGTTTTACTGTCAACAGGGAGGTTTCGGATTTCATCCGGGAATTCGGACTTATTCTCTTTATTTATTCTATCGGTATTCAGGTCGGTCCCGGTTTTTTCTCCTCTTTCAGAAAGGGAGGCATGCAGCTGAATCTGAT
>LSQX01164066.1_pt1 | contig 14365 bp, 15 predicted proteins | sample 654561 | NCBI WGS metagenome assembly LSQX01 (sample SAMN04489861, study PRJNA283612) | anaerobic digester metagenome | isolation source: 4 biogas reactors fed with cattle manure at either 37C or 55C with and... | place: Denmark: Kongens Lyngby | collected 2014
ATAGTATATATCGTTTAAGTACAACATGTTAAAAGTCATATTTATATTTAATTCGCTAAATATAAATATAGTTGGGATTATTTTCAACTGTAACCGATATATTTCAGATATATAAAAGAGTTGTAGCGTAATCTTCTAAAAAAGAATGCAAAAAAATCTCATTCATTTCGCACATGAGATTTTTACATTAACTCTATATACTTATCTAATAGGACGCTGTTTAATGCCCTTATGAAGGTATTGGTTTGCTGCTGCAGACGCCTGCATGCCTTCGGCTAAACCTAAGATGGTTTGTATCTCTCGTCCTTGATAGGTTGTGACATCTCCTGCGGCGAAGATACCTTCGATATGTGTTTTGGACTGTAGATCAATCTCAACCTTTTTATTAATTACATCTAGTCCCCACTCCTGAAGATAATTGATGGAGGAAATTGTGCCATAACTAACAATTAACTCATCACAAAAGAGTTCTTGTTTATTTTGATCTTTGACACTTTCAATGACAATAGATTGCAAGTTGTTATTATTTCCTTTGAGTTCTTTAGGAATAAAGGATGTAATGATATTAACTTTAGATTGCTTAAGTTTTTCAACACTAGACTGTTTTGCTCTAAATTGATCGCGACGATGAACAAGGGTTACTGATTTCGCTAAAGGTTCTAACATCATTGCCCAATCAATGGCACTATCGCCACCACCCAAAACAACAACATCCTTACCTACATAGTCACTTGTCTTTTGGACAAAGTAATTAATGTTTGTATAGTCTTCTTCATTCTCGAGTTCTAATTTAATTGGTACAAAGGAGCCATTGCCCATGGCTAAGATAACACTCTTGGCAACGATTGTTGATGAATCACTTCTGGCAACAAAGAGGTCATCTTCTTTATCGAGTTGGGTGATTTTATTGTTCATTTTTATGTCAATAAGTTCTGGAAGGGAAGCCACTTGTTCTTCGAGTTTAGTAATAAACTCTCCCGCAGTAATTTCTAAAAAGCCAGGAAGATCATAGACAATCTTTTCTGGATACTGATTAGACATCTGGCCTCCTGGTATCTCTAAGCTATCCACCAGGATAGTATTAAGCTTTCTTAAGCCACAATAAAAGGCGGTATATAGACCCACAGGTCCTGCGCCTATTACTAAACAATCATATACTTTATTTTTCAATGTTTGCCCTCACTTTTCTTTTGGTGTCAATATGAATGTTATCATAATATTGAGTGAGAGACAATTTAGTATGAGTCCCACTTTTTTAGTGAACTATGATAAAATAGACCTACCATTTGGAGGTTATTGTTTGAAGATAGAAAATGAGTCATTATTGGTTGAAATTAGTCCACTAGGAGCAGAGATTCAATCGATAAAAAATATAAAAACAAATCAAGAATTATGTTGGCAAGGTGATCCTACTTATTGGTCATCGCGCTCACCACTTTTATTTCCAATTATCGGAAGTTTAATGGAAGATAAGTATTATTTGAATGATGAGCCTTTTGAAATGAAGAAACATGGCATTGTTCGTGATCAAGAGTTTGAATTAGAACAAGTCAATGATTCGACAATAAATTGTTATTGGGACATGGATGAATCACTGAAAGAGTTCTATCCTTATCAATGTTCTCTGAAGATAACTTACCAATTAGAAGAAAATTCATTGATAGTATCGTATGTCGTTATAAATCATGAAGACTTTGACATGTTCTATAGTATAGGGGGACATCCTGGTTTTAATGTTAGTGGCCCTGTTACTCTTAAGCTAGAGGGTCAAGATATGTCAAGATATCTTATTAGTGGATCACTTATTGATAAAAGTGTTGATGTTAATGAGACAAACTTTATATTAACTAAGGAACATTTAAGAGATGATGCTCTAGTTTATACAGGTGTTGACAGATGCCACCTAATAATGAAAGACTATAGCGTGGTGGCCGATGTTAGTGAGTTTATCAATGTGGGGATTTGGTCTCCTATTGTAAATAATGAAATGGCACCCTTTGTCTGTATCGAACCATGGCAAGGACTGCCTGATACCCTAACTTCTAATCAAATCCTTAAGGATAAAAAGGACAACCAAATACTGAAGGCACAGGAGGAAGCGAAATTTAGCTATCGCTTAACATTTAATTATGAAGATTGAATTTAAAGTTAAAAACAACCATCAAGATTGGAAAAAAGTTCGTAAAGAAGTATTTATTGATGAACAAGGTTTTCAAAATGAATTTGATCTCAAAGATTATAGTGCCCTTCATCTAACAATGTATATTGATGATGAGTTAGTTGGAGCATATCGGGCTTTGATAGAGGATCAAGTTGGTATTATTGGCCGCGTAGCCCTTTATCCACAGTATCGACGACAAGGACATGGAAAACGGAAAGTATTAAAAATGGAAGAATTATTAAAATCTTATAATATTACGAAGATGAAATTAAGTGCCCAAGCACATGCGGTTGAATTTTATAAGTCGTTGGGTTATGTCGAAGTTGGAAAGCAAACTATTGACGAACATGTGATCCATCAACCGATGGAAAAGGAAGTGAAGGAGTAAACCATGAATAAAATTGAAACAGAATTAATAGAAGGACTTAAACAAGTCATAAATGAAATTGTAGAAGAGCCCATTGATGAGTCAATGGTGATGATTGAAATTCCCAAAGACAATTCAAAGGGAGATTATAGTTCCAACATTGCGATGAGATTAACGAAAATAATGAAACAAAATCCTCAAGCTATCGCATCTCAATTTGTAGAGAAACTGCCAAATTATTGTCCCTCATTGGATAGTGTTGAAGTAGCCGGTCCAGGCTTTTTAAACTTTTGGATTAAGGGTGATCAATTAGCAGGAATCATTAAAACTATTCTAGACAAAGGGGATGACTATGGTAAAAATACGAGTGGTCAAAACGAAAAAGTCTTAGTTGAATGGATCTCTGTGAACCCTACAGGTCCTTTACACATTGGTCATGCGCGTAGTACCGCGTGGGGTGATGTGGTCTGTCGCTTGATGGAAGCTAGTGGCTATGATGTCTTAAGAGAATATTATATTAATGATGCGGGTAATCAAATTGATAATTTAGCATTATCATTAATTGCGCGCTATAAAGAGAGTATGGGTCTTGATTTTGAATTACCACAAGATGGTTATCATGGTGAAGACGTAATGGAGATTGCTTTAATCATAAAAGAAAAATATGGTGAAGATTTACTAGAGAGAGAAGATGTTTTAGAATTCTTTAAACAAAAGGGTATTAAATATGAGATGGATAGAATCTATGAAGATCTTCAATACTTTCGAGTGAACATTGACTCCTGGATATCTGAACAAGATCTTTATGATAATGGTCTTGTAGAAGATGTTATTGTGAAGATGAAAGAAAAAGACTTAGTTTATAATCAAGATGATGCTTTATGGTTTAAATCTAGCTTATATGGCGATGATAAGGATCGTGTCTTAATAAAATCAGATGGTCTCTATACTTATTTAACACCTGATATTGCGAATCATTTACATAAAATTGATCGTGGTTATAATAATTTAGTTAACTTCTGGGGTGCTGACCACCATGGTTATATCCCTCGTATGAAGGCAGCCTTAGAAGCTTTAGGTCATAAGGATGTGCTTGAAGTGGATATTGTACAGATGGTACGAATGGTAGAAGATGGCCAAGAAGTGAAAATGAGTAAGCGTACTGGTAATGCGATAACATTACGTGATCTATGTGAAGATATTGGTGTCGATGCGGTACGTTACAATATGGTGACTAGAGCACTTGAGACTCACTTTGATTTTGATCTAGGTGTCGCACGTAAACAATCGAATGATAACCCTGTGTACTATGCTCAATATGCCTATGCGCGAATGAATTCAATATTTGAAAAGGCTAATGATGTAGTTCCACAAGATCAATACACTCTGTTGGTAGATGAAAAAGAAGTAGACCTTTTGAAACACTTAGGAACTTATACAGAGATGATAAGTGATGCGGCTAAGACTCGTGCTCCTAATAAGGTGACCAATTATATTCAAAAACTAGCTCAATATTTCCATAGTTTCTATGGAGCTCATAAGATTAATGATCCATCTAATCCAGAGTTGAGTAATGAGCGTTTGGCACTTGTTAAGGCAACTCAAATCACATTGAAAAACGCGTTAGAAATGATTGGGGTTAGTAGTCCTAAGTCAATGTAGCTTGACAAGAATTAGTAAGCCGTTATAATATTATTAGCACTCGCTTAATCTAAGTGCTAAGGAGGAATATTATGGCGAGAATGAAACAATTTAAATCAGAATCTAAGAGACTCTTAGATTTAATGATTAATTCAATTTACACGAATCAAGAAATATTTTTAAGAGAGCTTATCTCAAATGCATCTGATGCGATGGATAAGCTTTTTGTGAGGTCACTCGATGATGATAGTATTCAATTTGAGAAGGATGACTTACAAATTGAAATAGAAGTTAATAAAGACTTACGCATGTTATCGATTAAAGATAATGGTATTGGAATGAGCGCAGAAGAATTAGAGAAGAACTTAGGAACCATTGCTTATTCAGATTCTAATGCTTTCAAGGAAGCCTTAGAGGGTGATGTTAGTGATGTTGATATCATTGGTCAATTTGGGGTTGGATTTTATTCTGCTTTCATGGTAGCTAAAGAAGTTAGAGTTCTTTCTAAGGTCGCAGAGGATGAGCAGGCTCATGTCTTTATTAGTAATGGTGTTGATGGTTATAAAATTGAACCCATTGAAAAAGAAGGTCGTGGGACTGAAATTGTACTTTTCTTAAAAGACAATACAGATGACAATGACTATGATCAATATTTAGAGGACTATCAAATACAATCGTTAGTTAAGAAATATAGTGATTATATTCGTTATCCAATTGTGATGAACAATGAAGAAGAAAAACTTGAGACACTGAATTCTCAAATCCCTCTATGGAAGCGTAGTAAACAAGATATTACAGAAGAAGAGTATCATGAATTCTATAAGAATCGTTTTAATGATTTTGAAGATCCACTAAAAGTTATTCACATGAATGTTGAAGGCCTTATTTCTTTTAATGCGTTATTGTTTATTCCAAAGCGTGTTCCATTTAACTATTTTGCGTCTGATTATGAAAAAGGGTTAGAACTCTATTCACGCTCTGTCTTTATTGAAGGACATAACAAAGATTTGATTAGTGATCACTTCCGTTTTGTTAGAGGTATTGTAGATAGTGCGGATTTATCGTTGAATATTTCTCGGGAAATGTTGCAGGATAATCATCAGTTAAAGAAAATTGCTAATCGTATTAATAAGAAAATTAAATCTGAATTAGAGTTAATGTTGAAAAACGAAAGAGAAGAATATGAGAAATTCTATGATGACTTTGGTTTAGATCTTAAGTTTGGTCTCTATAATGGTTTTGGTGCCAACAAAGAAGAGCTTCAAGACTTAGTCATGTTCAAATCGTCGTTTGAAGATAAATATACGACTCTTAGTGAGTATGTTTCTCGTATGAAAGAAGATCAAAAGGATATTTACTATGTAAGTGCTGAGTCTATTGTGAAGGCACGACAATTACCACAGAGTGAATTAGTGATGGATAAAGGCTATGAAGTCTTATTCTTACTTCATGAAATTGATGAGTTTGCGCTGAAGATGACAAATACCTATGATGAGAAAAACTTTAAGTCTATCAATCAAGGTGCTCTAGATCTTCATGATGATAAGCAACAAGAGAAACTTGAAACTCTAACAAAAGAAAATGAAGACTTATTGACTAAGATTAAAAATGCCTTAGAAGGTAAAGTGGATGATGTTATCTTGAGTTCACGTTTAAAATCTCATCCTGTGTGTATTGTCTCAGGAGATGGTATCAGTTTTGAAATGGAAAAGGTCGTAAATCAATCACCTGATGAGAACCAACATGTGAGAGCGGATCGTATCTTAGAGATTAATCCTGACCACCCCATTTTAGAGGCCTTATCTCATACTAAAGATGAGAATACTCTCATTGACTACTCACAACTTCTTTATGATCAAGCCCTACTCATTGAGGGTTTACCTATTGAGAATCCTAGTGAGTTCTCACTTAAGATTGCGGAGCTAATGGTCAAAGCATCTAATAATTAAAGAAAAGCACCTACTATCAAGTAGGTGTCTTTTTTAATAAAAATAGTTGTTTTTAGCTAACATTCTTTGATTTTATAGAACACTTATCGTATGATGGATATAGGTGATTATTATGAAGGTTATTTATGATTCTTTGAGTGGCAAAGCTAAGGCTTTTGCGAGTAATTTAGGCTATGAGATTGTTGATATAAAAGAGGTAAAAGATCAAATCGTTGTTGGTCCACTTTTCTTAGTAACCCGAAACTCAGGTTATGGTGAGATTCCTCAGACAACTTTGGCTTTTATGCGTAAAAATTATCGTAGTGTCATTGGGATTGCGGTTAGTAGTAATCGTAATTGGGGTCGCTATTATGGGGCTGCTGGTGATAGTTTAGAGCGCATTTATAAGATTCCTTGTGTTCTAAAATTTGATGGGGCTGGACAAGATGAGGATGTTAAAGTTGTAAAGGAATTTCTTGATAAGCACAAGTAATATAGCGTTTTTGTCACATTGTACACAACACTAATTTTAGCGTGTATAATATAATCAACAAGCGAGGTTATAGTATGTCGACAAGACAAATGCTGAATGAATTTATTAGTAATATTGAGACATCGAATATAGGCGAAAACGAGCTGTTTAACATGGATATGGTCGTGGCAAAGCATCGTCTTTTTGTGTATACTTCTTATTTGGATGCCCAACAATTAAGGATGATTTCTGAACATTTAAATTCTGGTGTATCGGTGAGTTTATTGATGTCTAAAAAAGTAGATGAATCAATTAAATCACAGATGGGCCAAGACTTTTTTGTGAAGTTTGAAACCTCTAAAAAATGGGATGTCTTTATGGTGATTGGCTATGTCATTATTGCGCTAGGTTTAATCATGTTAGGCATTAGTGGTTACTATCATATTATTGGTAATGTTATTAACAGACAAAATGAAGTGTTACGTCTTATCTTGCCTCTATTAGAAGTTTATTTAGGATTTTTAATTGCTGATTTTGCCTTTAAGGGTAAATATAATCGTCGACCATTGAATCAACAATTAGAAATTAGTGTCTTTAAAAGAGTGCGACACTTACCCCGTTGTTATTTGTATATGACAGATGATAAACGGATTATTTATCAAAATATTGATAGCGATAAATTAGGGATTAGTCATGTGAAGGTGATTGAAAATCCAATTGTTGTTGAAGAATTAAAAGATATAGTCGAGAATAGACTACCACTGACAAAGAGAGAGGGACTCACACTGGCAGGTTTGAGATCATGGTTATTAGGATAAAATATGAACGTTTATGATTTTGATAAAACAATTTATGATGGTGATAGCGCCACAAACTTTTTCTTCTATAGTATAAAAAAGAATCCCAAGCTCATGTTATCAATTCTAAAATTACCTTTTTCATTTATGAGATTTAAGATGGGAACAATCTCAAGAACAGTAATGAAACAATCGCTCTATCAGTATGTTAAACATATTGATAATTTAGAGGATGAAGTCAAAGATTTTTGGCAACAAGAGAAACATAAAATAAAAGATTGGTATTTAGCTCAAAAGGATGATAGTGATTTAATCATCTCAGCTTCCCCTGAGTTTTTAATTAAACCAATCTGTGATGAGTTAAATGTAGTTTGGATGGCATCAAAATTAGACCCTACTACTGGAAAGTATGATGGTTCTAATTGTTATGGTGAACATAAAGTAGATCGCTATCGTGAATTTTATAATGATGAAATGATGGATGATTTCTACAGTGATTCACTCTCAGATTCACCCTTAGCCAAATTGGCCAAGAAAGCTTATTTTGTAAAGGGTAATACCATTACAGAATGGCCATTAGCTGCTTTGTTGGATCAAGATACAATTTATGATTAGGTGATGTAATGATTATTAAAGGAAAATATAATAGCGCACAAGTCTTTGTTGATAGTTTAGATCATGGTTCGTATGAACAGATTCAAAAACTATGCGACCAAGACTTTTTAAGAGATAGTAAAATCGTTATAATGCCCGATGTTCACGTGGGTAAAGGGAGTACCATCGGCACGACAATGACTATCCATGATAAGGTAGTTCCTAATCTAGTTGGTGTGGACATTGGTTGTGGTCTAATTGTTTTGAAACTAAAAGAAAGAGCGATAGATTATAAAAAATTAGATGAAGTGATAAAAAGACAAATCCCTTCAGGTTTTAGTATTCGTAACACTCGTCATAACAATACAACGAAACTTCAAATAGACAATCTTATAGCCAAAGACCATGTCGATTTAGACAGAGGTTATTTATCTTTAGGAACATTAGGTGGTGGTAACCATTTTATTGAGATCAATGAGAATACTAACCATGAAAAATATTGTGTCATTCATTCAGGCTCACGACATATTGGTCTTCAAATCGCCCAACATTATCAACAATTAGCGATTCAATCCATGAAAGCTAAGGATATTAATATTTCTGATGATTTGGCTTATTTAGAAGGAAAGCTCATGGATGATTATCTTCATGATATGAAAATCATTCAAGAATTTGCTTGGTATAATCGTCAAAGTATGGCTGATGAGATTATAAAGGGCATGAATTTTAAAGTCCTAGATTCTTTTCAGACCATTCATAATTATATTGATACAAAAGAAATGATCTTAAGAAAAGGAGCAGTTTCAAGTCAAAAAGATGAAATATTTATCTTGCCACTTAATATGAGAGATGGTTCCGTTATCTTAAAGGGTAAGGGAAATCCAGATTGGAATTACTCAGCACCTCATGGGGCAGGTCGCATCATGAGTCGTACTCAAGCACGTAAAAGAATTAGACTCTCTGATTATCAAGAAAGTATGAAGGGTATTTATTCAAGTATGATATCTCATCACACACTTGATGAAGCACCCATGGCCTATAAAGATGGACAAGAAATCTTAAACTTAATAACACCAACAGCTGATATTTTAGAGCATTTAAAAGTAACTTATAACTTCAAAGCAAAATAAATCCAGTCAAATCAATCCCATTTAACACTGTGCTTTGATAGAATGATTCCATGAAATATCAAGTGCTACTATATTATTTATATACAGATATTGACAATCCAACAGCGTTTGTCAAAGAACACAGAGACTTATGTGAAGAACTCAATCTTTTAGGTCGTATCCTGATTGCCAAGGAAGGAATCAATGGGACAGTATCAGGTTCAATTGAGGATACCAATAAATACATGGAAACTTTACAAAATCATCCATTATTAAAGAACATCACCTTTAAAGTTGATTTAAGTGATGAACATGCGTTTAAGAAACTACAAATTAAAGAAAGAGACTTTTTAGTGAATCTAAGTCTAGAGGAAGACATCAATCCAAATGAACTCACCGGTGATTATGTCAGTCCTAAGGAATTCTACAAACGACTAGATGATGAAGATACAGTTGTCATTGATGCTCGTAATACCTATGAATTTGATGTTGGTCATTTCAAGGGCGCAATTCGTCCGGATATTGAAACATTTAGAGAACTACCCAAGTGGATTAAAGACAATGAAGAGTTATTAAAAGATAAGAGAATCCTCACCTATTGTACTGGTGGAATTCGTTGTGAAAAATTCTCTGGTTGGCTTAAGAAAGAAGGCTACAATGATGTTGGCCAACTCGCTGGTGGTATCGCTACCTATGGTAAAGACCCTGAAGTCTTAGGTAAAGATTGGTTAGGACAAATGGTAGTCTTTGATGAACGTCTAAGTGTACCAGTCAATCAAGTCGATCATATTATTGTGGGAAAAGACCACTATGATGGGACACCCTGTGAGAGAATGTTCAATTGTAGTAACCCCGATTGTAATAAACGTCTTATTGGTTCTAAAGAGAATCAACATAAACACCATGGAGCGTGTAGCCCTCAGTGTGCTGCTCATCCTCGTAATCGTTATCTTCAAGAGTTAAATTCTTAGGAACTTAGCTCTTTTTTGTTTATCTTAGAGTATGAAGTGTGAAAGATGTTTAAATGAAAATCCTCTTTACTTCTATGAGGGTACTAGAGGAATTTATTGTCGTCGGTGTATTCATCTTGGTGGCCATCAAGTGGAATCATTGTTGGAGATTGATGTCAAAGATGAGTATGCGACAATGCCCTTTGAATTATCTGAGGATCAAAAAAGGGTTTCAAAACTGATTGCGAAGAAAGGTTTAAATGAAAATGTACTGGTGGAAGCAGTATGTGGGGCAGGAAAGACTGAATTAGTAATTGAGTTAATAGAAAAAGCATTCTCACAAAAACTTCATGTGGGTTGGATGATAGCAAGAAGACAAGTTGTTTTACAGTTGGCACAAAGATTAGAGTCCATCTTTGTTGAACAAAAGGTGATAGCGGTCTGTGAGGGTTATACAGATGTTTTGGAAGGACACTTAGTGTTGTTAACGGCTCATCAGTTGTATCGTTATCCACAAAAATTTGATGTTTTAATTGTGGATGAACCAGATGCCTTTCCATTTAAAAATAATGATTTATTAAACGATTTGGCTAAGGTAGCTTGTAAGAACACAAAAATTTATTTGACAGCTACCCCTGATTCAACACTAATAAATAGCAATGTTTATCACGTGTTTCTTCATCGTCGTCCACATCAAAGAGATTTAGTCGTTCCACAGGTTATCATTACCTGGAAATGGTGTCAGTATCTAATCCTAATCGTTTATTTATTTAGAATTTATAAAGATGAAAGAGTGCTAATATTTGTTCCTACGATTAGATTAGCTAAAAGATTATCAACCTGGTTACGATTACCAATGATTACTTCACAGAGTGAGAATCAACAAGAAGTGTTATTAGATTTTGATAGGAATGATAAGGGAAAATTAATTACGACGACCATTTTAGAGCGAGGAATGACCTTTGAGGAAGTCTATGTCATTGTCATCGAGAGCAACCATAGTGTCTTTGATGAGGCTTCTCTAGTTCAAATTAGTGGTCGTGTCGGTCGAAGTTTTGAAAAGGAAAAAGGGGAATGTATTTTTTTAGGAAGCAAAAAGAGTCAAGCCATACAGAAATGTTTACAAAGGCTTCACCATCACAACAGTGTTTGATATGTTTTAAGCCCTTGTTACAAGTATCTCATTTAAGAGATTTATTCAAAGAACAAGATGTCTTATGTAGAGATTGTCGAAGTACATTAGTCGTGGATCCAATTATCATTAAAATGAACGACTTCGATGTCTATAGTATTTATCCCTATGAAGACAGTTTTCAAAAAATCTTAATTCAATACAAAGACTTATTCGATGAAGCATTGGCTCCATTATTTCTAAATCGATATATTAAACAACTAAAACCATTAATAAAGAGCAGACAAATGGTTTGTATTCCCTCATATCCACAACATGTGAAAGAGCGAGGCTTTCATCATGTAGAATCCATGTACAAAGAAGTATCTAGAGACTCTCTACAACTTTTAAGTAAAGTATCTTCTAGACATCAAGCTAAAATGTCACTAAATAAAAGAACTGAACTATTATTTCAAATAAAATCAAATTCTCCTACTTCTATTTTGTTAGTTGACGACATGTGTACTACTGGCGAAAGTCTTCGTCAGGCATATATGTTATTAACAGATCATGGTCATGATGTGAAGTGTGTGAGTGTGGGTTACCATCCACTATTAAAAAGACAATTTCCATATAAGAAATGGTTTTAAATGTAAAACTTTACAATTTATCATGAAAAGTAATCATTATTTCGTTGACCAAAGATACTTTGATGATATAATTAATTCATCAAGGAAGGGGTAGAAGTAGACTAATGACCGGAAAAGTGAAAATGTTTAACAAAGAAAAAGGCTACGGCTTCATCAAGTTAGAAGATGATCGAGATGTCTTCTTCCATTACTCTCAACTCGTAATGGAAGGGTTCAAGACAATCGATGTGGGAACTGAAGTTGAGTTTGAACTAGTTGAGGGAGAACGAGGCTTACAAGCACATAATATTGTCGCTTTATCTTAATTAAACTTAAAGAGAATCAATTCGCAAAATTGGTTCTTTTTTGTTAGAGTATATACATTAGGAGAACACGATGAACAAAGATACTATTATTAATCAAACACTAGAACCGAAAGACATTAATGAATTTGCGAAAGAAGGAGTAGCACTCTATCGCCATTATGAAGAAATAAAAGATGAAATCACAATGGAGTACATCGCGGTACGACTCAATACAATGTACAGTCAAAAGAAAGAAAGACCCAATCTGATCGGCTTTCTAGAAGATAGAGAAGAAATTGACATGATGGGTGAGTACGCCAGAAACCTTGTCCAAAAACGAGTAGGCAAACCTGCTATCTTCCAATTAGTAGGATCATTCATTCTTATCATTGTCTGGTATCAATTAATGGCTAACGTCTTCAAATTTGATGCGACAACATCAATGGTGGTTACCATCATTGTCATGGTCGTTTTCAATTACCTGTATGTAACTATCTCAGGCAATCGTATGATCACCAAAACCAACCAACTCTATAAAACCAAAGTAGACCCCAAACTTATCAAGTATTTTAATTACTATATGGATTAATAAATTGACCTATGCTGAGAACAACACTTAATAAAGTTAATCCTCAACTCATAAGTAATGAGGAGAAAAAACTATACGATGAATTAATCACATCATTAGAGGAGTGTCAAAGCTTTATTTTTAATGTCGCATTTATCTCTTTTGGTGGTCTCCAGCTGTTCATCAACAGTTTTAATGAACTTAGAGATAAGGGTGTCTCTGGCAAGATATTGACTTCAACATATCTCAACTTCACAAGTCCCAAAGCACTTTTGAAAATAATGGAATATGACAATATTGAATTAAGAATTCATGACGATCAAAGTCGAGGACTTCACAGTAAGTCTTATATCTTAGAGGAACATCAGATGTATCCTTTAGAAATAGATGCGGATAGTATTCACGGTGTTACCGTCACCATTTATTACGAAAAGATGACACCGGTTATGATTTTTGAACAAAATATTCCAACAGCCCAAGTGGTAAAAGAGTACTATGAAAAGAGCAGACAATTCACCAGAAAAGAAATAGAAAAAGACTTCAATATCACAGAACGACAAGCTCGTACAATTCTAGAAAAACTGCTTGAAGACAACCAAATCTCAAAAAGAGGATCAGGACCCAGAACCTTCTATGTAATCAATGAATGATAAATAAGGATTTTCATCTGTTTTAGAATATTTCTAAGAGGGAGAGAATCTTTTTTAATTATCAATAGCGTGATATAATAACTAAACTGGAGGAAATTATGACCAACTTTTTAAGAAACCTTTTCAGCAATGAGAAAAAACAATTAAACAATTTAGAAAAACAAGCTCAACAAATTGATGCTTTAGGTGATCAATATGCAATGATGAGTGACGATGAATTAAAAAACAAGACACTAGAATTCAAGAAGAGACTATCAGAAGGTCAGACTCTCGATGATATTTTAGTCGAAGCATACGCAACAGCCCGTGAAGCAGCAAAACGCATCATCGGTGAATACCCTTATTTAGTCCAATTAATGGGTGGTATCGTATTACATCAAGGCGATATTGCCGAAATGAAAACAGGGGAAGGTAAAACATTGACCTCTGTACTACCAGCCTATTTAAATGGACTCAGTGGTAAAGGGGTACACGTCATCACCGTTAACGAATATCTAGCAGAACGTGACGCCAACTGGATGGGTAAGATTCACGAGTTTTTAGGACTCACAGTAGCTGTCAACAAACGCGCCATGACCCCAAGTGAAAAGAAAAAAGCCTATGAAGCAGACATACTCTACAGTACCAACTCAGAAGTCGGATTCGACTACCTAAGAGACAACATGGTCACCTCAAGTGACAACAGAGTTCAAAGACCCCTCAACTTTGCCTTAATAGATGAGGTCGACTCTATCTTAGTGGACGAATCAAGAACCCCATTAATTATTTCAGGTGGAAAAAAACAAACCGCCAAACTATATCAACAAACCGATAAGTTCGTAAAGAAACTAAATGATGGTGAAGACTTTGAATACGATGAGAAATCAAACTCTACAAGGTTATTAGAACCAGGAGTCGAAAAAGCAGAACGCACATTTAAAGTTAACAATCTATACGATGTTGACAATACACCATTAGTCCACCGTATTAATCAAGCACTCAAAGCCAACTACACCATGGCCAACGATGTCGAATATGTCGTCAAAGACAACGCTGTTGTTATTGTCGACTCCTTCACAGGACGTCTCATGGAAGGTCGTGAGT
>LSQX01309700.1_pt1 | contig 14365 bp, 9 predicted proteins | sample 654561 | NCBI WGS metagenome assembly LSQX01 (sample SAMN04489861, study PRJNA283612) | anaerobic digester metagenome | isolation source: 4 biogas reactors fed with cattle manure at either 37C or 55C with and... | place: Denmark: Kongens Lyngby | collected 2014
TCATCAAGGCAAATACTTGAGAACCGGTGAGCCAGTACAAGCCATCTTCTTGCCTCCGATCAACTTCCATCTTTATATAGGGGAAGAGTTCAGGTGCATATTGAATTTCATCAATCAATACCGGAGCCCGGTGCAGCTGCAAAAAGCGTTGCGGTTGCTCCCGGGCGAGCTGTCTCTCCAAAGGATCGTCCAAAGTTACATATTCACGCCCAGCTCCTGCCAAGTGCTGCAGGACAGTTGATTTTCCAACCTGACGCGCTCCGGTCACAAGAAGAACAGGAAAATTCTCTGTGGCAGAAAGAATTTGTTTTTCCATATGCCGGGCGATGTACATGATTAACCTCCTGATATCTGCTTCATGATAACATGATTCCCGATTATATGGAATTGCATTCCGTATTATATGACATGAATAATCCCAGGTTAGGCCAAATGACGGCATCGGATCCTCTCGGCTAATTCTCACTCAAGCTGTGCATCATACCGGGAGGTTTTTCCGGTGACAGGCACTTAAGTATCTAATTACACACCAGTCCTCTGTTTTACATCGAAAATATATTCAATTGTGATCGAAAGCAGGGAATCTATGCAAAAAGCCCCTATATAAAGGAGTTGCAGCCGAAATGGCTCTCTTAGCGCGCGGGTGGCACTATTCGTGCGCGCAAGTGTCTTTCTGAGAGCGTGGCACTGGCCTGAGTATTCCGAAGCAAGTTGAGCCATCGTTCCGACGACCGTGAGCCACCCGTTCCAAAAAGCGTGAGCCGCTTGTAACGACAAGCCGGAACCGGTCTTACCGACATCAGATCCATTAATTCCGAGAATAGAACCATAAGACCTTGCTAAAATAAATTGTCACGAAAGTGGCAATATTTTTAGGAGGTCAGAAAATGACAAAGTATCGAGAGATTTTGCGTATGGCAAACGAGTCGTTCAGCCAGCGCCAAATCGCAACAACGCTGCGCATATCGCGCAACACCATCAGCAATACATTGGCGATGGCAAAGGAGCAGGGTCTAAGCTGGCACAAGATCAAGGAAGAGGCTCTGGATGAGTCGCAGGTCAGAGCACTGCTTTGAATACGAGCAGCTTGACTGCGACTACATGGAAAAAGAACTGAGGAAAGTTGGTGTAACTCTTCAGCTATTGTGGTCGGAGTATTGCGACAGAGCCCATGCTAACGGCAAGCGACCTTACATGTATTCGCGCTACTGTGACCACTATCGAGCTCATTCTCAGAAAAGTAGAGCCACCATGCACATTAAGCGCACACCGGGCGAAGAAGTGGAAGTGGACTGGGCCGGCAAGACCGGATATCTGAAGGATCCGGTCAGCGGAGATCTGGTACCCGTATATATCTTCGTTGCAGCCATGTCCTTTAGCCAATACAGTTACGCTGAGGGTTTTCTTAAGATGGATATAGATGCCTGGATTACGGCACATATACACCTGTTCGAGTTCCTGGGCGGTGTCCCCAAAACTATCATTCCGGACAACCTGAAGACAGGTGTTAAAAAGCCTTCATACTGTGAACCTGACATACAAACAAATTATCAGGAACTGGCAGAACATTACTCAAGCTTCGTAATGCCTGCACGCATAAAGCGTCCGCGTGACAAAGCCAATGTTGAGAGCTCGGTCAATAATCTGGCAAATAATATCTTAGGGAAGATGCGAAATCAAACCTTTTTCACCCTGGAAGAATTTAATGAGCAGGTCCGGCAGTACGTCGACATATTCAATACTCATGCCTTTCAGAAGAAGATGGGCAGCAGAGCCACCCTTTTTGCACAAGAGCGAGATCTGCTTACCCATCTACCTAAAACACGGTACGAAATGGCAACCTGGAAAATTGCGACCGTCCAACCCAATTATCACATCAGCGTAGACGGCAGGTTCTATTCCGTCCCTTTTCAGTATATCAGTCAGAAGCTTAATGTTAAGTTTACAAGTTCTCTAATTGAAATATACAAAGCAGACACCAGGATCGCCAGTCACCGGCGTTTACAGGGGCGCAAAGGCCAGTATCAAACAGTGCCGGATCATATGCCTGCAAAACATCAGAAGTATCTGGAATGGGATGAGGAACGCTTCCTGTCCTGGGCAGACTATATCGGCAGCTCAACAAGAAAACTGATTCAACTTGTACTTGGTAAGTACGCTATTCCTCAACAGGGTTTTCGCTCCTGCTTCGGTATTTTGAAACTTGGAGAAAATGGCAACGAGCAACTGTTGGAGCAGGCCTCTACCAAGGTTCTGAGCTATACAGATGCTCCCAGTTACAAGCTTGTAAAGACAATATTTAAGGAGATGAAGAATCAGGATATTGAAACTGTCAGAGAAGTTGACCCAAGCATAGGACATGCTTTCATTCGCAATTTGAGAGGTGACGTAAAATGAGCAATCAAACATACACTAAGCTGAAAGCCCTGCATCTTTCCGGCATGGCAGAATGCTACAAAGAAATGGTCATTGAAAGAGAAGGCGGAGTTCTTACTGCAGAGGAAGTACTAACTCTTATGATCGATCGCGAAGAGGACAAGAGAGTTAGCACTAAACGCCAAAGACTCATCCAGAAAGCCGCTTTCGAACAGCCCCAGGCTTCCCTTTCCGAAATAGATTACGACGAAGGACGCATGCTGGACAGAGGAGTTGTACTGAGATTGGAAACTTGTGACTTCATCGACAAGAGCAGAAATATTGTCATCATGGGTGCAACCGGGAGTGGCAAAAGCTATCTGGCCTGTGCCCTGGGCATGTCTGCTTGCCTGAAGCTATACAGTGTGCGCTTCACTCGCATGAGATCTTTGCTGGATGACCTCAGACTTGCTTCAGATCTGAAGCATACACGGTATACAAAGGAGTTGAAGAAATGCAATTTGCTTATCATCGATGACTGGATGCTATCAGAAATTGATGAGCTCGAAACACAGTTCCTCTATGAACTTATTCACGATCGGGAACTGACTGACGGGACATCGACCATGCTTTGTACCTAGTACGCCCTCAAGGGCTACGCCATGAAGATGGCAAACAGGACTATGAGTGATGCTATTTATGATCGCCTGGAGCATAACGCTTACATTGTCGATCTGAGTCAGAATCCAAACTATCCGTCAATGCGGGAACGCTATGGTAGAAATAAACGGCCGATCTAAAAATGGCTCTGGAGTCGGAACGATGGTTCCGACATATCGGAACGGATGGATCAAGACGCAGCGGAACTGTGGCTCCGCTGCGTCGTTATACTCACAAAGAAGTCTAAAGTTGAAACTATTAATGACAAATTGACCGAAAATGATACTATTTGTTTATTGCTAGTTAAAGCAGACACATAATGTAAGTCTATAATCTACTTCTATCTAGAAAATATAAGTGAGCGATAGCATAAATAAGCCTCCCATGTTATTGGACTGATATTAGATAGAAGATAAGAATGCGGATACTACAGATAAAATAGATTAAAGGTTCTAGTAAAAAATATTCATTTATCTATTGCTTAGATTACTATACGCGATGCGAATAATAAACGATAAATATCAACATCGTGTTTATTGTTTTGATTTTATAAGCTATAATTAGTCAAGTAGGTGGAACAATGAAGGCTAAGAAGTTTATCAATTACCAAGGTAGCAAATCAGCAATTATAGATTTTATTATGAATGGTATCGAAGAATTCGTGAACCCTGGCGATACTGTGTGCGATATTTTCTCAGGTTCTGGGGCAGTATCAGCAGCTCTATCTGAGAAGTTCAACGTGATTGCAAATGACGTTGAGCCTTACTCATCAACTTTAAATAAAGCTATTTTAATTGATTCTAGCGTCGATCAAAAAAACATAAATGATATTATGATTACTGCAAGAAATCATAATAATTTCCTTATTGGTGAAGAAGGAATAAGAGAATTTATTGTTAGGGAAAAAAATAACATTGAAAACAAGAATTTGATAGATATTTTAGACCTTTATAGAGAATTCCAAACAGTATGGAATTCAGACAGTCTTTCTCCCGAGAAATTGAGGAAAGATAAAAAGTATAATTTATTCACTAGATATTATAGTGGTTCGTATTTTGGCATATCGCAAGCCACAGAAATTGACTCCCTTATTTATAGCATTAACCAAGCTAATGAAGAAAGTGTTGATCTACTGTTTGCTTGCTTATTTTATGCGATGAGTGAAACCTCATTTTCCCGAGATGGACATTTTGCACAACCACTCAATTTTGAAACCAATTCAAATAGAGGGTTTTTATTTAGATCTAAGAGTGTTTTTGATCTTTTTGAAAAAAAAATAAGAGAAATATACGAGGAAACAAAGAACAATAATAACGTGAATAATAAACATACTGTTTATAACGAAAATTTTGAAACTTTAATTCTAGATGAAGAGTTTATGAACAGTGTAGATTTGATTTATGCTGATCCGCCATACACAGATATGCAGTATTCGAGATACTATCATCTCCTTAATGTTGCAAGACAATATGATTATCCAGAGCTTACAGAAACTAATAGAGGATTTACAGCAGGACTTTACACTGAAGGTAGATTTCAATCAAAATTAAGCCAAAAAAGCAATGCCAAAGACCTAATCGAGCTCATTATGGAGCAAACTTATAAATACGGCAAAATATTAGCACTTTCTTATGCATACCCAAGAGACCTGAAAGCAGAAGCAGTTGATAGATACACAGTTTCTATACATGATTTGCTATCTATGTCAAGAGATATTTTTGGAGCAAATAGAGTTAAAATATTTCAGATCGACTATGTACATGCTAATAATAAGCGAAAATTTGGAAAACCAGTAATTGAGTATTTAATAATATGTGGAAATAGTAAGCAGAAGTTCAATACTTATCATATAAGCGAGGCAAAAAATCAGCTCCGAGAGGTGATACCTACTAACAGAAATGATATGTACAATACTCACCTATACTGGTCTCAAAAGGCATTTAATGTTACTGACTCACTTATAGAGAGTTTCACAAATGAAGGGGATTTAATCTTTGATCCATTTATGGGATCTGGAGTCACTGTTCTACAAGCAATTACAAGAGGGCACAACAGAATTAGTGTAGGGTGTGATGTTAATGAAATGCCGATATTTATCGTTAAAACACTTTTATCCGATGCTTTTGACATTTCAGCTTTGCAAGAGATGAAGATTTTTTCTGAACAATTAATATCTCTTATTAATTATTATGAGACAACTTGTTCGCATTGCGGGAAGAAAGCAATTATAGAGAAAGTTATTTTTGACAAACCGGATAGAAATATTAATTATATTAAGATTAAATCAGTTTCTATCAAATGTAGCTGCAATAATAGATTTTTGGACCCTGCAGATTTTGATCTTATCTCCGAATCAATGTACAAGTCTCATGATTTAAAAGAAATAGATTGTGAGTATGAATTTATTAAAAACTCAAAAATCGCAGTCGGAGATAAAGATAAATTATCAAATATATTTACAACTAGAAATCTAAAAGTGTTAGATGAAATTCTAATTATGAGCCAAAGTTATTCTCCCAGTTTGCAAAACATTGTAAAATATATGTTAATGTCATTTTTGCATCAATGCAAAATAACTGATAAACGTTCCAACTCACAGTGGCCATTATGGATACCCAAAACTGATTGCGTTGAAAGAAATATAATTAGTATATTGCAAAAGAAAATTAAAAACTTTACGGCCGCAAGCCGTTACATCCACAATAATTACGTTCCAAGCAGTATTGTAAGCAACTTTGATGAACTGGAGAATAATAGAGCCTTATTACTTCATAAGGGCAGCCAAAATATATCAGATAATGAACTGCCCGACAACAGTGTCGATTTGATAATCACTGACCCCCCTTACTTAGAGCAAGTACTATATTCAGAATACATGCAGCTATACGAACCAATATTGGGTTTATCTTTCAATTTGGATGACGAAATCGTAGTTTCTTCTGGAGAAAATAGAAATAAAAATGAGAAAGATTACTATTCATTGTTAAAGAAAGTTTTTGTGTTATGTAGTAAAAAACTGAAGCTGAACAAATTGATGTGTATGTATTTTCATGATAGTGATCTAAGTGTTTGGTATAAAATTGTCTCTATTCTTTATGAATCAGGATTTGATTATATGGGACAGACGCATATCAAAAAGAAAAATACTCTTAAAAACATTATAAGTCCCAAAAAGTCTCTCACAGGTGATTCTATTCTTTTTTTCAGAAACACTAATATCTCAAAAAAGTATGAAGATGGAAAAGAGAGCATTGAAGAAATAGAGGTCAATATTATTCAAGAAGCAAAACATATGATTAAGAGAGAAGGAGCTCTAGGGACTACTGAACTTTATGATGATGGTTTGATGGAAATTCTTATTCAAAATGGGTGGATCAGAACTCTATCAAAGAGATATAAATCTTTAGTAGAATTATTCGAACTCCACTTATTTTGGGATAAATCTGTTGGAAAATGGAGAATAAGCAAAAACAGCTAATTATTAGATTCCTCAGGAATGTTTAGGGCTCTATTATAATATTTCTGTGGAAAATGATGGTTTAACAATTCCATAACACGGATTCCATTCCAGATCTCAACATTAAAATCTTTGGCTGCCCTTTTCCCTTCTGTCGTAAAATCGGATGTTGTAATACATATTGCTTTCGAATAACTATGGTGCTCTCTTTCAGCGAAGAGGCGTTGAATCGGTTCAGATCCTACGTTGCTAATCCAACGTTTACACTGAAAAATGACTTTTTTGACATCTTTATCAAGCAATATAGACGCAACTAAATCAACTCCACGATCACCTGCTCCTCCAACAATTGTTATATTGAAATATCCTTCCTTAATCAAGAGCTCCTTGACAAGTAATTCAAATTCAGAGCCAGTATATTGAGAAATATCTTCGCTATTATCATGCTTCTCGTTGACAACTCTTTTTTTGACATAATACCCGTTGGAAATTTCACAGTAATTAAGAATTAATGTTCGAATGGCACTTTTATAATCAGTATTATCCAATATTTGCATAATGGTATTAGAAGAACCACTAATTGAAGCAGTTAGTTCCATATATAAATCTTCCAGTACAAATTTTCCATTTTCACTTAGCAATTTCCTTATATATAAGGGAACAAGATCATATAGTTTAACAAAGAGTGTCTTATTATCTTCAATATCCAAATACAAACGGTTGTTATCAATATAAATCGTGCCATTATCTCCTACAAGAAAATTTTCAGAAACAATTTTTAACATTTTCAGATGATCTTTTTCATTTGGAATATATTCTCTTTCAATTAATAGTTCATTTCCATAATTAACGGCTTTTGTTAAAGTAAATGAATCATGAGGCTCTTGTTTAAGAAGTATTTTATAAATTTCCTTCTTAAAAATGAACTCAAAATCGACGTCCCCAACATAAAAATATCTGTCTTCATCCTTAAGTTTTTGAAAGATTACGATGATTTCATTCATAAAAGTGTTCGCATATGCAGACTGTTTTCTAAGTGTCGGATCATTCTTCTCTATCCCGAAGCGTGAAACATACTCGAAACCATTTTTCTTTGCTAAGTTAACAATTTCCAAGTAGGTTCTAATATGTGAGGCTTTTCCAAGTTTAATGGTAAAAATAGCAAACTTTTCAACTTTCAAGCATTTTTGCAATGTAGCAAATATATTATTAATGTCTTGAAAATATAAATCTATTGTTCCTTTATTCTTTCTTGTAGGAGCATTAGTTAATACGATTTCCTCATTTAACATCTTTTCAGAGAGAACAAAATTATTTCCATCACAAAAATGATTTAACCACACTCTGAACAACTGATTCCGTTCCAAATATGGAACTTGGTCCGTATACGGAAAATCTGTATAGACTAAATCAAATTTATTCTCATACTTCTTATCAAGAATAGTTCGATAACTTCCACATAAAAGCTTATATTGACTATTACTTTTAACATCACTAACTTGGTAATTTGAATACTGCTTCTTAAAATTCAATATGTCCTTATATTTAGTGTTAAACACTGACCAGACATTTGTCTCTTGAGCTTTTTGCGGAACAACATGGTATAAAATATCGGTCGAACTTCCAAATTGCGCAATCCTAGCAAGAGGAAGGCTACTAACAAGTGCATGTTGAAGAAGATGACGCTCCAATGTATCAGGCAACTTTGATATTGCTTCTTGAATAGTAAGGAGGGCAAATTTGCCTCTATTTGTAAAAATGCGGTCATACTTATCTGCACCTGTTGAAGTTGTAATATTTATTCTACTATTTTCAATATATGTACTGTCAGGAAACCCGCTAGTATCTAGCTGTTCACTTCGTTTTAGTACTTCAAAATCATAATCGTCGAACTTTTTTCTTTTTTTACCGCAGTTTTCACATTTATGTGTCAATATAACATTTTCATCATCAATAATCTCTCTATGAGAGACTGGATTGTAATATTCTTGGTTTTCAGGATCGAAATACAATTTCGAAATATAATTATCCATGCCACAACAAGTAGTTCTGTATAGATCCATCACTATTTGTTTTGCGCTTTCCTCAACCACCGCAAAATATTCGTTAACCAAATCAGTATCAACCTCTGTAAACAACATTGAGACAATATCGTAAGTATAATTATCGAGTTCAATACCAAAAATTTTTCTGTGAGCATCAAGTGCACTTAATATAAATGATCCACCCCCAAAAAATGGATCTAATATAATATCGTTTGGTGAAGTTAAGGCTTTAATTATTTCACACGCAATTTCAGGGGCCTTTCTTCCTTTAAAATAGAAAGATTTTTTCAAAACGTTTGGAACTCTATTGGGCAGATCACCAATAGCTGACAAGGTATTTTTATTAACACTGGCAACTAATTCATTTGAAATCTTACTTCCCATGGCAACTCCTAGAGTGTTTCAGTATTTTTCATTATACATCAATATTTTTGATGTCTGAAGCTAGGCCATATGAGGGGGACGATTTATGACGACGGTTTCATTCGCCTAATATTTTGACGTATTTCTATAATCATCAGAAGTTTTTTGTTTTAGAGCTGTAATTTGATATAGAATATTGCTATTCGCAGCTTGTCCTTTTCGTAGTCTATCAAGATATATCTCGTTCCGCTCATCAACAGTCATCAGATTGTTCGTTGAACCTCTACGTGTATATGCTTGGCCTTCCGCTATTGGTTTATTTTTTGATTGTGGAAGATTTGCAGCAACTTCGTATACACGTTCGTTATTTTTCGAACTGCAACCTGGCATGTATACAAATCCTATCTTCATTCCATTAAAAAGGATTTGACCAGTTTTCACTTCTGGACGGGTTTTAATCTTGTCAAATAAATACTGATATTCATTATCATCGCGCATGTTCTTATTAAGACCAATTACGTTGTCATTGCTCACTCCTAATATGATATATTTGTCTTTTCCATATGATTCATTTGAATTTAAGAAATGAATTTAAGAAAGAAATAATATCCTTAATAAAATCGGTTGCTTTCGTACTCGAATGTTAACAAACTTTGTAGTCTGTTCGATTCACTTGGCCTTTCCTAGAGGATTTTCTTAATTTAATTTTCATATAATCTCTTTTTCCCTAAACAACCAACCACTCCCCCTGCTATAAGTCACAAATATTTCCACTTTCTTGGTGTAAACTAGTCAGGTAACAATCTTATCGAAATCAATATTTGGAGGTATATATGTTATACGAACTATTAATCACGGACATTGGTGCGAGAGAAATTCTGGACTCACGCGGCAATCCTACAGTTGAGGCGGAAGTTCTGCTGGAAGACGGCACTGTCGGTCGTGCAGCTGTTCCCTCAGGCGCATCCACCGGGGCATATGAAGCAGTCGAATTGCGCGATGGCGACAAGGACCGCTATCTGGGCAAAGGCGTGCTCACAGCGGTTGACAACGTCAACGAAATTATCGCTCCTGAGCTCATCGGCATGAACGTCTATGACCAGGCTGAACTGGACTATGCCATGATCGAGCTCGACGGCACCCACAACAAGGCCAAGCTCGGAGCCAACGCTATTCTCGCAGTTTCTCTGGCCGCAGCCCAGGCCGCAGCAGAATCACTGGAACTGCGTCTCTGGCAGTACATCGGCGGCATCCGTGCCCACCTTCTGCCCGTTCCCATGATGAATGTAATCAACGGCGGCAAGCACGCCGATAACAGTGTCAACCTGCAGGAATTCATGATTATGCCGGTTGGCGCCGGCAGCTTCCGGCAAGCCCTGCGCTGGTCTGCTGAAGTTTTCCACACACTAAGGGGCCTGCTCAAGGCCGAAGGCTACTCCACCGCGGTCGGCGACGAGGGTGGCTTTGCACCTAATCTCAAGAGTGACGAAGAAGCCCTGCAATGGCTGGTAAAAGCTATTGAAAAAGCAGGCTATCAGCCGGGCAAAGATTTTTTCATTGCCATGGACCCCGCATCAACAGAGCTGTTTGAAGAAGCTAAGAAGATCGGTAAAGACGGCTATTATTTCTGGAAAACCGGAGAATTCAAGACCACAGAGGAAATGATTGACTACTATGCCATGCTGGCAGACAAGTATCCGATTATTTCTCTGGAAGACGGTTTGGCTGAAGATGACTGGGAAGGCTGGCAGGAGCTCAACGCCCGTATCGGCGACAGGGTCCAGCTGGTCGGTGATGACCTCTATGTCACCAACACCGAGCGTCTGGAAAAAGGTATTGAAGTCAACGCTTCCAACTCCATCCTGATCAAAGTTAATCAGATCGGGACCTTGACAGAGACCCTTGAGGCCATCGAGATGGCTCAGCGTCAGGGCTGGACAGCAGTAGTATCTCACCGTTCCGGTGAAACTGAAGACGTCAGCATTGCCGATCTGGTAGTGGCAACAGCTGCCGGTCAGATTAAGACCGGTGCACCCTCCCGGTCCGACCGCGTGGCCAAATACAATCAGCTGCTGCGGATTGAAGAAGAACTGGGCGACTTTGCCGTTTATGCCGGTTTTGACGCCTTCCGACTCAAGCGCTAAGAGCTTTAATCTATAATGTACTGATAGCTGACCGGCAAAAAGGGCTCTTTTTGCCGGTCACTTGTAAGTTGTAACAGCAGCAAAGCGAGCATTTTTAGATCTGTAAAGGAGAGTGTATGGATTTAGTATTCGCTGATTATCTTCGAGCTTTCATCTTTACGACCTTTGCCGGCCTCTCTACAGGCATCGGTGGTCTGGTCGTTTTTCGCAGGAAGCCCCTCAACCAACATCTTGTGTCCTTTTCCCTGGGACTTTCCGCCGGTGTCATGCTTTATATTTCCTTTGTAGAAATGCTCAGTGACTCCTTCACTTCTTTGGGGCAGATCCATGGCAAACACGGTGAACTTTATGCCGTTCTTGCCTTTTTTGGCGGCATACTCTTCAGCATGCTGATTGACTTTGTGATTCCGGAAGAACAAAACCTGCATGAAATGAGAGGCGTGGATGATGTCACCTATGATCCCCATATTGAGGGCCAGCCGGAAGCCTGTGTCGAATGCATCATTGACCGCGAAGAAGTAAAGAGAAAAAATAGCTTGGCCCGGGTGGGCAAGGTTTCCGCCGTCGCCATCATTATCCATAACCTGCCGGAAGGACTGGCATCCTTTGTCGCCGCCCTGGCAGATCCTGCTCTGGGTATCAGTATCGCAGTTGCCATCGCCATACATAATATTCCGGAAGGTATCGCTGTGGCGGTGCCGCTTTATGCCGGCACCGGAGATAAGAGACGCTCTTTCCTGACAGCACTCTTTTCCGGACTGGCAGAGCCGATCGGCGCTGTGATCGGTTTCCTGCTCTTCCGTCCCTTCCTCAGTGACACACTTCTGGGCATTATCTTTGCAGCAGTAGCAGGAATTATGGTTTTCATCTCCCTGGATGAGCTCCTGCCTTCGGCTGAAAAGCAGGGTGAGCACCATATCGTTATCGCCGGCGTGATTATTGGCATGGCGATTATGGCCCTTTCACTGCTTATTCTTTAGCTGCTATTAAGCAGGGCGGACGATTGGATTGCTTTGTCTCCAGGCCGCATCTGCCTCTCAAACGGCCTGTGCTTTAGGTGACAGCCCGGCCGGGCTGTCGATGTTATTGTGTTCTCAAGAATAAAAGATGCAGCTGGCAGCTGATTAATGAGACAAGGAGACAGGCCATGAGTATCTACCAAAAAGCCATCCGGCTGGAACAGGAAGGCGCCGCCTACTATGAAGAGCAGGCGGAAAAATATCCTGAGTCAGCCATTCACAGTATTTTTAAAATTCTGGCAGAAGCCGAGCGCAGACATGAACTGGCCATCCTGGAATACCGGCAGCAAGCTGCATTTGCAGTGCCTGAGCCAACTCAGTCCATGGAAAAAACCTTCTTCGCCACAGCCGCTGATGTCGAAGTGGAATACTATCTGGTCCCGCGTGCTCTTGATGTCTATTTGACTGCTCTGGAAATGGAGAGAAAGTCGATCCGCTTGTATCAGGACCAGCTGGACCAGGCAACGGACGAGGCTGAAAAAGCCCTCTTGGAATGGCTGGTCGCCGAAGAAGAAAAGCACTACGACCAGCTGGACAAGTTGATTGAAATGATCCGCCATGGCGACGAATATGTGACCCATGCCATGTTTACCAACATGCCTGAGTACTAGGCTTTTTGATAAATAATCTTTCCGTCACGCATGGTCAGGCCGATCGTTAAATCCCGCAGATTTTCAGCTTTCAGATCCTCTTCCTTGGTGGCCTGCAAAACAGTAAGGTCAGCTGCTGCTCCGGCTCTAAGGATTCCCCGGTGCCTGTCTTCGCCTAAGACATAAGCAGCTTGCCGGCTGGAAGCGGCAAGAGCTTCGTGGAAGGTAAGGGATTTTTCAGCCAGGGGCTGGTCCATGGCCGCGGCCAGGGTCAGGAGAGGATTTGCGCTCTCCACCGGGCTGTCGGAACTGAAAGCCTGATTTATACCCAGATCGAGAATACCACGATAATCGTAGGCGGCATCGCGCCGCTTGCCGCCCAGGCGGGCCCGGGCCATCTTCCAGTCGGAGTGGGCAAAAAGCGGTTGGGTAATGACCGGCATTTTCCTTGCAGCCAGTCTTTGCAGTAAGGCCCGGTCTGTGATCTGGCAGTGGATTATGCTATGACGCAGGGGATTGCTGCAATCTGCTTCTGTCCGGCAAGATGCCTTGAAAGCATCGATTATGTCTGAAACCGCACGGTCTCCGATGGCGTGAATTATCAGCTGGACTCCGGCTTTGTTGGTACTTTCGAACCACTGCAGCAGGTCTTCACGGGCAAGCAGGTCCTGCCCGGTATTAGCAGGGTCATCGCTGTAGGCTTGACGCAGGAGGGCGGTTCTGCCGCCTAGGCTGCCGTCCTTAAAGATTTTGACGGCAGATATCTTGATCTGCGGATGCCCCTTGTACTTTTTTTGTAAAGCCAGAAAGTCAGGAATTTCATCGGGGTGCGAAAGGCCGATCTGCGCGTAATAGGCGGGCAGGGCCGGATTTGCCTGGTAGATGGCTTCCAGAGAGCTGAGGAAGGCCAAATCCTCCAGTCTGCTTGTGTCCTGACTGGCAACTGCTGTCAAACCGTAGGCAGCCATACTCTTTAAGCCGAAAAGGAGCAGGTCTTCCTGCTTGTCTGCGCCGGGTTTTTCCTGCCTGGCGAGGAGAGCGGACATGCTGTTTTCCGCCAGGATTCCCTGGGGCCGGCCTCCTGGGTCCAGGACCACTGAGCCAGGCTCGGCTGTGGCGTAATGCTGCCAGTCAAATTCCCTCAGAACAGCCGAATTGACCACACAGACATGACCGCAAATGCGAGTCAGAATTATTGGAGTCTGGCCGCTGATCTCATCCAGTTCTGCGAGTGTGGGCGGGCGCTTTTCAGGATAGACTTCCTCGTTCCAGCCACCTAGAACCAGGCCACTATAGTTGCCTGCCGACTCCCGCTGCCGGACTTCTGTGCCAACAAGGCCCAGCAGCTCTTCCAAACTTGTCACAGCATCCAGGGAAAGCTGACTGTGGCGTCTGGCCCAGTTTTCCAGGTGCATGTGGGCGTCGATCAGACCCGGCAGTACAATGCGGCCGTCCAGGGACAGCTGGCGGTCTGCCTGTGGCCAGGCTGCGCTTTCTTCCCGGGAGCCGACAGCTGTAATTCGGCCATTCTCGATTTGCAGGACACACTTGCGGCGAAGAGAATCCCGGGCCGGGAGACTGCAATTAGTAAGCCTGATACTCACAGCTAGTCCTCCGGGAAATAGCGGCTTCGGTAATAGGATCTGGCAGTATAAATTGAAGCCAGAGGATTGTGTCCGGTCACCCGGTCTTTAACCGCCAGCACGGATATCGGTGATTCCAGGTATTTCAT
>LSQX01250689.1_pt1 | contig 14362 bp, 12 predicted proteins | sample 654561 | NCBI WGS metagenome assembly LSQX01 (sample SAMN04489861, study PRJNA283612) | anaerobic digester metagenome | isolation source: 4 biogas reactors fed with cattle manure at either 37C or 55C with and... | place: Denmark: Kongens Lyngby | collected 2014
ATAATTGTAATAACTGCGGCGCAGAGGTGTTGGTACCTGACGATGTTACATCTTCTTTTTGTGCGTTTTGCGGTTCGGCGTCAATTATCTTGTCCAAGTTGTCCGGGAAAGCAAAGCCGCTGTGGATTGCGCCTTTTAACTATGGTCGCGATGAGGCAGAAAAGGCGTTTGTGAAGTGGTGTAAGGGCAAAAAGCTATTGCCGTTCAACTTTTTGAAAAGGTCTAATATCAATAAACTCAACGGTATGTACATGCCGTTCTGGCTATATGATTACGCTGTGGATGTGAACGCTGAAGTGGACAATCTTACGCAACGTTACGGGAGCGACAAGTATAGTGTTAGAACTGTCGTTAAAAAGGGCATGCTTCTCTGGGAGAAAGTCCCGATAAGCGTAACGAAAGAGATTGATGATCTTTTGATTGAAATGGTTGAACCCTTTAATTATGATCAACTTGAACCATTTGCCGGGTAATACATGTCCGGATTTATCTCACAGAGATCCACTCGCGGACTTGCCGGAATACGATCCAAATGGGCCGAATCCTTTTGTGGGCTAATCGCTTATAAGATCATCTCTGACGGTGTTGATTTGACTGTAAATGATTGACGAGGCACTTTTGAAAAACAATAATTCGAGGGGTGAATACAAGTAAATTATGCGGTTGTACTAACAATTGCACGAGTGTTATAATCCATGCCTATAGAGTACTGTTCTTCTTGCTTTTTGTGTTTTTCAAACAAGCAAAGTCCTGTGCGAGGTTGTATGAATGAGTTTAAATATCTCGGCATTGTAAATTGGGCAAAGGATGTCATCCGAGACAAACCGCTGTCTGCCGGAGATAAGTTTTTTTCCGAGACCGAATTATGTGCCATACATAACGTGAGCCGCCAGACCGTTCGTCAGGCGCTTGCCTGCATGGAGCGGCAGGGTATTTTATCGCGCAGACAAGGAAGCGGCACTTTCGTTCAAAGTCCGAACGCGGTTGCGGTCGAAAAGGATTCGCACCTGGTGGGCATCGTTTCAACATATTTTAGTGATTATATTTTCCCGAGCATTGTCACCGGTATTGAGCGCGTCTTGTCTGATAACAATGTTTCGATGCAGTTGATGACCACTTCCAATCAAGTCACGGAGGAGGCCCGGGCAATCGAGAAGATGCTGTCGCAAAATGTCGGCGGATTAATCATTGAGCCTTCGCAAAGTGCACTCCCTAATCCGAACATGGCACTTTACAATGAGATTCGTGCCAGAGATATTCCAATCGTGTTTTTTAATGCCAAATACGCGTGGTCCGGAAGCCCCTTGGTGGCGATGGATGACCATGCCGCGGGACAGATTGTGACCGATCATCTGATATCGCTCGGTCACAAGGATATAGCGGGCATCTTTGTTTTTGATAACATGCAGGGCCATAAGCGATATCAGGGTTATATGCATTGTCTCATGAAGCACAAAATCCCGATTTCGGACAAGCGTGTCATGTGGTATTCCGCAACGGAAAAGGCGACACTTTTCGAAAATTCGGCTTCTTCAATAAAAGCGATCCTTGAGGAGAGCACGGCCGTCGTCTGTTACAACGACAGCCTGGCGGTTGAATTGATGGCGTTTTGCAAGCAGCAAGGCATTAGCGTTCCCGGGGACATTTCGATCGTGGGTATCGATGATTCTAATTTGGCTCGAGTTTGTGAAGTGCCGCTGACCTCGGTCTCTCATCCCAAGCAGCAATTGGGCGAAACAGCGGCAACGCTTTTACTGGAAGAGATGAAAAACCCAAACTTCAAGGCGAAGGATGTCCTTTTTGTGCCGGAACTTGTCGAGCGCGATTCTTCTGCAGCGCTTCCCGGTCGAGTGGATGCACATCATAGGAGAATGCATTAGTGGACATTGCAGATTTTTGGAATGACGGTATGCTGAACAACGCTGATTTGGAACAATTGAAATCAACGGATTTGCGCTGTGTCGATAAATCCGGTGTTGAAGAATTTCTTTATGCCGGTTCGCCGGGTGAAGCGTATCACGTGGTTCGAGATATTTTTGACAGTGTCGGACGAGAGGCAATGCGGAGTGCGTTGTTTCGCTTTTATGTCGTGACGGATGTCTATTTGACTACGAAGATGGTAATGTCTTGCATCGGACTGGATAATGATGAATTTGTAGAGGCGGTTGGCAGTGCCGATTCGTTTATCCGACAATTTGAGGATGAAAAATCGGTTTTCGCCTATTTGACGAATCTTCTCGAGAATTGCATCAATTTGCGCAACGACAAAGCGTGCGCAGGAAAGTCCATCGCCGGGCAAGCCAAAGCATACATTGCGGCTCATTTTCACGAACCGGAGATTTCCTTGTCGGTGGTTGCGGAGTCGGTTAATGTTTGTGCGACGTATTTCAGTTTCATCTTTAAAAAAGAGACCGGAGATACGTTCGTCAGCTATCTGACGCACGTGAGGGTCGAAAAGGCTAAGGCGCTTCTGGGCAGTTCAACGCAGCGTGTTGCGCAGATTGCGTCGGAGGTCGGATACAACGACTATCACTATTTCGCCTGTATTTTCAAAAAAATAGTCGGCATGACGCCCAGTCAATTTCGAAAAAAGAGTCGTGCGACATTGCCGTAAGAGTTGCGCTCTGAGGATTACGGCCGGCTGATTTCAAATATCACGAGCGCTCATAGGGGCGTTTTTTTGTGCGAATAAAATGACAATCTCGAGCTCAACTTGTATGTATTTTTACAAAACACAAGTAAAAAACAGCTTGTATTACGTACAACTCCGGCGAACTATCTGCGATTTCGAAAGAATTTATACATTTTGCGATGGATTATGTACAGACTTATATGTACAACCTGATTATGCTTGTACATATAACCTGGTCGATGAGGTCCACAACACACATGGAGGTATTTTCCGATGAAAAAGTTAGTTTCAATGGTTTTGGCTTTGATGCTCGTATTCTCGCTCGTAGCGTGTGATGCGAAAGACAAGGCAAAGGACGACGGGAAGATCACAGTCGGCGTTGTACAGACAAATGCAAATGAGTCTGACTGGCGTACTGCGAACACGAAGTCGATGAACGAAGCATTTGCTGCCGCAGGATTCGAGACCAAGATGGTCTTCGGTGAAGGCGATCACGCCAAGCAAATTGCTCAGGCACAACAGCTCATTCAGGAAGAGGTTGATTACTTAGTTATCCTGGGTCTGCAGTCTGCCGGTTGGGAAGATGTTGCTAAGGCAGCCAAGGAAGCGGGCATCCCGTTGATTATGGCTGACCGTGAGCTTGAACTATCCGAAGATCTTTACACTGCAATGGTATGTTCCGATTTTGAAGCGGAAGGCGTGAAGGCTGTAGATTGGCTGAAGGCGCAGAACATGGATACCGTGGACATCGTTGTTCTCGGTGGCGACACAGGATCATCCGCACAACTCGGTCGCTCTAAGGCAATTGAAGAGGGCGCAGCAACCAACGGCTGGAACATCGTCTTCAATCAGAACATGAAGGGCTGGGATGAGACATTAGCGAAGCAGGCTGTAACAGATTTGATTGCTTCAGGCAAAGAGTTCAATGTAATCTATGCTGAGAATGACAACATGGCTCGTGGCGCTTGTGACGCGATGGATGCCGCCGGTATCACCTACGGCAAAGACGGCGACGTGAAAGTCATCGCTTTTGATGCCAACAAGTGGGCTCTTGAAAAAGTATTGGCCGGTGAATTCAATCTCGATATCGAGTGTAATCCATTGCACGGACCACGTCTGGTCTCTCTGATTCAGAGTCTTGAAAAGGGAGAGAAGGTTGAGAAGAACGTGTACGTTGAAGAAGAAATGTTTGACGCAGAGACAATTACACAAGCTATTGTTGATGCCAGAAGTTATTAACAGTAAATTCTCTTATACAAACTATCGCCTTTAATTGTGGTAAGTGTTGATTAAGCAATGCGCGGCGCTCAGAGTGTGGATATCGTCCGCTACCGGGTGTCGCGCATTTGCTAAATCAATCGATTCGAAAAGAGACACGACATCATACCGGAGGGTTGTATTCAAATATGCAAGACGAAATATTGAAAATGCGAGGGATTAATAAGAGTTTTCCGGGTGTTCGCGCATTGCAAAACGTTGATTTCACGCTTTTTGAAGGTGAAATTCATGCACTGATGGGCGAGAATGGCGCCGGAAAGTCAACACTAATCAAGGTGTTGACCGGAGTTTATGCCAAAGAGGGCGGAGAGATTCGTCTCAGAGGTTTGGATAAACCCGTGACCATCAAGTCACCTCAAGAAGCACAAAAGCTCGGAATCAGTACGGTATATCAAGAGATTACGCTGTGTCCGAATCTCACGGTGGCCGAGAATATGTTTATCGGCCGAGCCGAGGAAGTCATTGTAAATTGGAAAAAACGCATCGATAAGACCAATGCCATTCTTGCGAGTTTAGGTATCCCTGCGAAGGCGACGCAGCAACTGTCGAGTTGCTCTATCGCAGTGCAGCAAATGGTGGCCATAGCTCGTGCAGTGGATATGGAATGTAAGGTGCTAATCTTAGATGAGCCGACGTCCTCTCTGGATGACCAAGAGGTCGCGAAGCTTTTTTCACTCATGCGAGACTTAAAGAATCGCGGAGTCGGCATCATATTCGTCACTCACTTCTTAGAGCAAGTGTACGAAGTTTGCGACAAAATCACTGTGTTGCGTAATGGGGAATTGATCGGAGAATATCTAATCAAAGATTTACCTCGAGTTGCGCTGGTGTCAAAAATGTTAGGTAAGGAGCTCGGAGATTTATCTGCGCTTCAAAATGAGACGGCGTGTGATATCTCGAGACAGAAAGATATTGTTGTTGAAGTGAAAGGTCTTTCCGGTGATTCCGGAATAAGACCCTTTGATTTTAAGACGTGTAAAGGTGAAGTGACGGGATTTGCAGGGCTACTCGGTTCCGGAAGAAGCGAATGCGTCCGGGCAATATTCGGAGCAGATCATGTCACCGGAGGGGAAATCAAGATAAAAGGCAAACCGGTTCACATCACGTCTCCGCTCAAAGCGATGAAAAATGGCATTGGCTATCTGTCCGAAGATCGAAAGAGTGACGGAATCATCGGAGATTTGTCGGTACGAGAAAATATGATACTGGCGCTCCAAGTGATGCGCGGATTTTTCAAGCCCTTTTCGAAAGCGCAGGCATATGCCTTTGCGGATGAGTACATCAAGTTGCTCGGGATAAAGACCGCTTCTGCAGATACGCCAATCAGTTCACTATCCGGCGGTAATCAGCAAAAGGTCATTCTCGCACGCTGGTTGCTGACACATCCGGACTACCTTATTCTGGATGAGCCGACCCGCGGTATTGATATCGGTACAAAGGTTGATATTCAAAAGCTCGTTTTGAAATTAGCGGACGAGGGGATGTCTATTACCTTTATATCTTCCGAGATTGAGGAGATGTTAAGAACATGCTCAAGGCTCATAGTCATGCGCGATTTGAATATCGTCGGCGAGCTCAAGGGCGAGGATATGACTCAGGACAGAATTATGCATACCATTGCGGGAGGAGCGACGAATCATGGCGACTCATGACAAAACCATCAATCACGATCGGTCGAGATCAATTATTCTGTCCATCGTGAAGCACAACATATTTATACCGTGCGCGTTTTTGACCATGCTACTGCTCGTTAATATCTTTATAAACCCCGGATTCCTTAAGATCAGCATGGGGGCGGACAGTAACGGCCATCCGGTGCTTATCGGCAATCTGATCAACATTCTTTCCAACGCGACGGAGTTGGTTATCTTAGCGATTGGCATGACGCTTGTGACAGCGTCCTCGAAGGGACAGGATATCAGTGTCGGCGCAACACTTGCCATTTCGGGCGGTGTCGTCATGCGTGTACTCTGCGGCAACGAGACGCAGCCGGACAGCCTACACGCTCCAATTATCGTAGCATTAATACTCGGCTGTTTGGCAGGTATGGCATGCGGCGCATTCAACGGCATACTAGTTTCGCGATTCAAGATTCAGCCGATGATTGCAACGCTGATATTATTTACCGCAGGTCGATCCATTGCTTCAATGGCCATGGGTGGACTCAAGCCGAAAGCAGTCTCATCGTTCGGATATTACGGTAACTTTATTCCAGGGTTTCCGATACCGACGCCGATCCTCATTACCATTGGCATTGTCATTGTGACCATGTTGACGCTAAAATTGACAAATCTCGGGCTGTATACTCGCGCCGTCGGCGTCAACGCGAAGGCGTCAAGTCTTAACGGTCTCAACCCGACGATGATAAAGTTTTTGACCTTCGTTGTTCTCGGGTTCTGTGTCGGAATTGCCGGATTCGTGCAATCGAGCCGCGTTCAAACAGTCAATCCATATACCATCGTTCCCGGTATCGAGATGGATGTCATCTTGGCGGTCGCTCTGGGTGGCAACTCTCTCGGCGGCGGAAAATTCAACATGACCGGATCTATCATCGGCGCCTATACCATTCAGACTCTGACATCGATGCTGATGACGCTCAACGTCAACACCAACGCCGTTCCGGTCTTTAAGGCCGCCATCATCGTCGTACTGGTGGTCATTCAGTCATCGGTTGTCAAAGCGTTCTTTAACAAGAAGATGGGCGAGCTCAAATCCAGAAAAAATTCCGGAAAGGGGAACGATACATATGTCGTCGTTGAATGAAGCACCTCAAATCGGTAGATTTGACGGAATAAAAAACAAGCTGATGCGCAGAGAGAAACTGACGGATACAGTATTTCTTCTGACCATCACCATATCATTGTTCATTACCATATACGCTCTGGCCGTGATTTTTCTTGGTGACAAGGGCTTCGGGAAAATTCAGATGTTCTTTAACCTCTTCAACGAAAACGCGGCGCTGATTGTCATCGCATGCGGTCTTTCAATCGTCATGGTCACGGGCAGCATTGATATATCTGTCGGCGGTTCGACCGCGTTAATCTGCACAGCCTGTATTGTTTGTCTCAATAATTACGGATTCAATTTCTTGACATCATTAATTCTGGCGTTGGCAATCGGGCTGGCGTTTGGTATATTTCAAGGCATATTGATTGCGTATCTTGAGATACAGCCCTTCATCGTGACGCTGGCGGGCATGTTTCTCGGGAGAGGACTGGTTGCATTGATTGAGGTCAATCAAATCCAAGTCGCCAACGCAGGGTTTGAAAAACTCTCGGCAGCACGGATTGAGATTCCCTTTCTCGGCGATTACAACAAGAAGGGGATATTCCTTCAGTCAAAACTCGAATACGGTGTTGTCGTTGCATTGATCATTGTTGTGTTGATATTTTTGCTCTTGCGAAAAACCAGCCTCGGAAGAAGCTTCTACGCGGTTGGCGGTAATCCGCAAAGTGCATTAATGCTCGGTATCAACGTTAAAAGGACGCGGTTTCTGGCGCATGCGCTTTGTGGACTTCTCGCCGGCATCGGAGGGTTTCTCTACTTGTTCCACACGCGTTCCGGATCGGTCCAACAAGCGACCGGCCTCGAAATGGATGCCATATCCGCGTCGATTATCGGCGGTACACTTTTGACCGGCGGTGTGGGCAACATTTTCGGAACATTGTTCGGTGTATTGACAGGCGGAACGGTACTGTTGATTGTTACGGCGATTGGCAGTCAGGATCCTTGGTGGCCACAGATTACGCGTGCCGCGATGCTCTGCTTCTTCATTATCCTTCAAAGCGTCATCTGCTCTCGCAAGAGAAGAAAATCAGAATAAATTCATTTGAACGGAGGCGATTACTATAGAAAAGGCGATTCAATCAAAAAGTGATACTTATGCGTTGGGCATTGAGTTCGGATCGACGCGCATCAAAGCGGTCATCATCGATTCACAGCGAAAAGTGATCAACAACGGCAGTCATCACTGGGAGAGTCGAATTATCGACGGTCATTACAGCTACCCACTGGCAGACGTTAAAACGGGTTTGCGAGACGCTGTATCCGGACTTGGAGCTGAGACGATTTCGATTCGGAATATCGGCATATCCGCAATGATGCACGGATATCTCGTTTTCGATAAAGAGGATCAGCAGCTCGCAGCATTTCGCACATGGAAAGACACGACGACGACAGAAGCCGCCGACAAACTCACGCGGCTTTTCGATTTTAATATTCCCGAGCGTTGGAGTGTCGCGCATCTGTTTCAAGCCATCTTGAACGGCGAGTCACATGTGCAGAACATCGCCTTTATTACGACGCTGGCCGGCTATGTGCATTGGCAACTGACGGGCGAAAAAGTTATCGGCATCGGCGATGCCAGTGGGATGTTCCCGGTCAAGGACAATGAATGGCACCCCGAATACGTCGAAAAATTTAGAGAACTGACCGGTATCGATTGGCCGAGTATCGCGCCGAAGATCTTGGTGGCGGGCGAGGATGCGGGCACATTGACGGAAGCCGGCAAGACATATCTGTTTGAAGATGCTCGAAAAGAAGGCGTTCTACTGTGTGACCCATGTACATTCTGTCCGCCGGAAGGCGATGCCGGAACCGGGATGGTCTCTTGCAAGGCTATCGCTCCGAACACCGGAAACGTCAGTGCGGGCACGAGTATATTCGCAATGATTGTCTTGGAAAAACCGCTGAGTCGGCTATATAGAGAAGTCGATATGGTTACGACGCCGGACGGACGTGACGTTGCAATGGTCCATTACAACGAATGCACCTCAAAAATTGATCCTTGGATGGACCGATTTGAAGAAGCATTTTCTCTGTTTGGGTTTCGCGTCGAAAAGTATGAGCTTTACGACAAACTATACGAGGTCGCCCTCAAGCACGAAGGTAAACTTGCTGCATTTATGCATGAAGTATTGGAATCGGCGGTGGCCGATCTGGCCGGCGGACTGCGCATCCTTAAGGAAGAGGAAAAGGTTCGTATAGACAAGCTCGCCGGACACGGCGGATTTTTCAAGTCGGGAGAAGCCGGTCGCGTTGTCATGTCTGAAATGACGGGCATACCGATCGAGATTTCAGAAACGGCCGCAGAGGGTGGCGCGTGGGGGATTGCTCTCCTTGCAGACTACGTCAATGTCGCGGATCAGATGACACTCAATGAATATTTGGAGGATATGTAATATGTACGAATTTTGGTTTATTGTTGGCAGTCAGGTTCTTTACGGAGAAGAGACTCTGAGACAAGTGGAAAAGAATAGTCGTGCCATCGTGGACGCAATGAATGCCGGTGGCGAACTTTCATACAAACTCGTCTACAAGGATACCATCAAGACTGCTGCGGGCGTGACGGCGCTCATCAAGGAGGCGAATTACTCTGATGCATGCGCCGGTATTGTGACGTTCTGCCACACGTTCAGCCCATCCAAAATGTGGATCAATGGCTTAAGTTTACTTCAGAAACCGTGGTGCCATTTCCATACGCAGTTTAACCTCGAGATTCCGAACGAAGAGATCGACATGGATTATATGAACCTTCATCAATCGGCACACGGCGACCGCGAGCATGGCTTTATCGGAACGCGGATGCGCATTGATCGAAAGGTTATCGCAGGGCACTGGAATGATCCTGAAGTTCAAAAGCGACTGGCCAAGTGGCAAAAGGCCGCAGTTGGCGCGGCGGAGTCCAAGGCACTAAAAGTTATGCGTTTCGGCGACAACATGCGCGAAGTCGCTGTAACCGAAGGCGATAAGGTTGAGGCGCAGATCAAACTCGGTTGGCAAGTCAATACATTTCCGGTCGGTCAATTGGTTGAGACCATGGACAAGGTAACGGAAGAGGAGATCAACGCGCAGCTTGACGAGTATCGCACCAAGTACGATGTCAACGATAGTGATATCGACGCCATTCGATATCAGGCGATTGAAGAGATCGCAATTCAGAAAATGCTCGACGAAGAGGGTTGCAAGGCGTTTTCGAATACCTTTGAGGATCTATATGGCATGAAGCAACTTCCGGGTCTCGCAACGCAGAACTTGATGTCCAAGGGCATTGGATACGGCGGTGAAGGTGACTGGAAAATAGCAGCGATGACGACCATCATCAAGTCGATGGGTGCACGTTCCGCTTTTATGGAAGACTATACTAACGATCTTAAGAACGGACTATCTTTGGGAGCACACATGCTTGAAGTCTGCCCTTCGCTGGCAGCCACAAAGCCACGCATCGAAGTGCATCCGCTCGGCATTGGCGATCGTGAACCGCCGGCCAGGCTCGTTTTCGAAGGATTGGAAGGTGCCGCAACATTATCATGTCTGATTGATATGGGTTCGCACTTCCGACTGATTGTTCAGGACGTCAAATGCGTGAAGCCCAACCAAGAGATGCCGAATCTGCCGGTTGCCCGTATTATGTGGCAGGCGATGCCGAATCTGGAACTGGGTGCGGAATGCTGGATATTAGCAGGAGGCGCACACCATACAGTTCTGTCATACGACGTTGACGCAGAGACGCTGCGTGACTGGGCAAGAATCATGAACATCGAGTTCGTATATATCAATAAGGACACTCGACCGGAATCTTTAGAGATGGAGCTGAAATTGAGTGACATGGTGTGGAGAAATGCTTGAATCTTTGAAACAAAGGGTCTATGAAGCCAATTTGCTGTTGCCCAAGTATCAATTGATTACTTTGACTTGGGGTAATGTCAGCGAGATTGACCGAGATAGCGGACTGGTGGCAATCAAGCCGTCGGGCGTCGATTATGATCACTTTAAGCCGGAGGATGTTGTCCTTGTTGACTTGGATGGCAAAGTGATCGAAGGCAAGCTCAATCCGTCAACGGATACACCGACGCACATCGAGCTTTATAAGGCATTCCCGAATATCGGTGCCATTGTTCATACACATTCACGCTGGGCCACCATCTATGCGCAGATGCGAAAATCCATCGTACCGCTCGGTACGACGCACGCAGATTATTTTCACGGCACTATTCCTTGTATCCGACCGTTGACGGACGAAGAGATACAAGGTGAATACGAGAAAAACACAGGGCGCGTTATCGTGCAGGGCCACCCGGATCCGGATGGAATTCCGGCCGTGTTGGTTGCGAATCACGGTCCGTTCGCCTGGGGCAAAAATGCCATTGACGCGGTGCACAACGCCGTTGTGCTCGAGGAAGTCGCCTTTATGGCCCATCATTGTGGTGAAGCCGAGCCGGTATCCGATGCGCTCATGGATAAGCACTACTTGCGAAAACACGGCAAGGATGCCTATTACGGTCAGACGTAGATCGAGAGCCTTTTGCTGATCGCCACTCTTACTTTGACCCCCGGAAAAGACCCCCTTACTGTGAAAATCGTCCCTGTTGCATCTTCAACGGGGACGATTTTCTTGTGTGTAGATATTCTTTACGTGACACATAGGAATGGGGGTCTATATGATTATTATTAGGCATAGAATACGTCGCATATTTGCAGGTGCATTTCAGAGCATCTTGTTGTTTATTTCAATCGCGGTGTCTGCGACCTTAGTTTTTGCTTCGCTACAGGTATCCGGAGTGATGCGGCAAGTCGAGATGGATCAGTCTAGGAATCAATTTGGTAATTCCGATATCATTATTGAGCCGAATCCTGAATTGAATGAGACGAAGCGTATCAATGTGTCAATGCTGGGCGCTTTCGAATCGGATATGCAATACTGCCTGACGGTAAGACGGTCGTTGTTTTTGAGTGGCGACGTGTAGATCGACTCTTTGATTTGATATTGCCTGCGAACGCAAAAGAATCATCATCCGATCCGCTTCAACGTTCTGTCATTGGGAAAGCCGCGGACGATACGATGGACATCATCGTTCATTCTCGAATTTGTTATTTTGAAGCCAGAAACAATGCCGTGTACTGTGTGACGGCTGACGGGGAATATCGGGTCAAGGAGAAACTTTACGAGCTTGAGACGACGCTCCCGGAGGATCGATTTATAAGAATCAGTCGGTCCTATATCGTGAATATCGAGAATGTCAGTCGCATTATTCCATGGTTTGGGCGTCGATTGGTATTACGATTCAACAATACGAAGAAAGAAGTAGAAGTATCCAAGAATTACGCATCAGCGTTTAAGGCATTTCTAAAGATCTGAGATCGTCTCGGGAGGCAATATGTACCGTATTAAGATGCTATTAGTCAATTGGTTCATTTGTGCCGCGGCAGGCGCATTGATGCAAGTGGTTTGGGCGGGGATTTCGAGAAATCCGGACAACCTGAATCCGGTATCGCTCGTCGGGATGGCGCTCATCAGCGGAGTCATCGGCACAATTTGCCTATTTGTGTTCTTTTTCGTGACTTTATCTGAGAAGAGCTCCATGAAAACGGCAACGATTATCAATATGACTTTTTGTTTTGCATTGCTATGGGCCGTCTACTTCATCACCGGATTAACCGTGGATATATGGTCGATTGACCTTAAGTGGCTAATTATACTCATCATCAGCGAGACGACAACGGTACTGTTGACTCGGCATTGGTACAAGAGAATCCATCTGTACTACACTCGGTTAGAAGCCAAGAAAAAGGAACTGAGAGATAGTGCTGACGAGGATTCAAAATAGAGGAAATAGGCGCATTCGAACAACACGAGCAAATCGATCCAATATCACCGATTTTAAGGCATTGCAACTCAAACTGTACATGATTTTCTCGAAAAGCAACACATATTTTATGGAGTAGACATGTCCGCTACCGCAGAATAGAATCATCGATCGATGGTTTCTAAGTGGTAGAATGATGAAAGGGACAGGTAAAGGGAAATGAATATGAGTTTGGGAGAAAACATTCAATTTTACAGAAGAAAAGTTGGCGTGACGCACGAGCCATTGGCCAGTCCGCGTCGACGATACACTCGGCGCGCCCATGTCATCTGGAACTTCTCCACAAAAATCGAAGAAGTTCTTTTCTATGCTCAAAGAGACCAAAAAAACACACATTATTCGAAAGAAAACTAATAATGATTATTACAAAATTATCTTGAATATCAGTTATACTGATAAAGCATGAGTAAGTCGCTACGCAATGCTGAGGAATTTCTGGAGGGTGCACGATGAAAGATTTCTACCGAGATAACCTCAATTTTTCGCTTTGTGGGATGAATTGCGGACTGTGCACTATGCGACTTGACGGTTATTGTCCGGGATGCGGTGGTGGAGTCGGCAATCAATCCTGTGCGATAGCGAGGTGCAGTTTGACTCACGGTCGTGTGGAATATTGCTTTGAGTGTTCTGATTTTCCGTGCGAAAAGTTTTCGGGAATTGATGAATTTGACTCATTTATTACACACGCGAACCAACTTAAAGATATCGAAAAGGCTCGGAGAATCGGCATCGAAGCTTACAACGAAGAGCAGAGACTCAAACTAGTCCTACTTCGAGATCTGCTCGCCAAATACAATGATGGAAGAAGAAAATCTTTCTACTGTACGGCAGTGAATCTACTGCCCATTCGTGATGCGCGAGAGGCATTTGATCGCACTATCGCCGCGCGAGACTTTGGTCAATCGACACTTCAAGAGCAAGCAGACCGAATCGCGTCAGCATTTGAAGAGATTGCAAAAGCGCATGATATTCGAATAAAACTTCGCAAAATGAGTCGGTCCATTTCGGAAGAGTAAGCGCGCCGCTTTTTGCCTCTGGTTTCCCTGAGATTGTTCATCATATTTGTTTTTCCTTAGTTGATAATATAACTATCAACAAATTGAAGAAGCGAGGTTTCGTATGCGATTGCAAAAGCGTGTCTGCTCCGTTGTGCTTATTTTTCTGCTTGTTCTACCGATTATCTCTTGTTCGGCGCAGGACGCCGGTTTTTTGGGGTCGAACCCGACCGTGTCAGCCCAGGGAACGAATAGTCCTACCGTTGAAAACGATGTCGATGCAAACGCTGCCGATGCCAGTGGAAAAAAGAACGCTGCCGTCGCACAGGAAATTGTCATTGACCCCGAAGCTTACAGATACTATGCAGCTCAGGATCTGGCGATGCCGGCGGCCGGGCCGGGTGAATATGTGTCGGTCCACGGGGTCATAAAAACAGAGACCGGCTTTGCCGTCCTATTCTTTATCTATTCGTTCACCGGAGATTACTATCAGGCCGTGGGTTACTCGATGATCGGTCTTTACGACCTGGATGGATATCTCCTGAGTTTCGAAGAAATCAAGCTGCCCGAAGAGACCATCTGGGGAGATGCGATCAAGATGGCCAAGGTGCCGTCCGGGGGATTTGCTATTCTCTTTTCCAGTCCGCTGGGCAGTTACCATGTTTGCTATTTTGACGACCAAGCTCAATTTATCGACTCAGTGGGGATTGGGTCCTTAGAGCAAGGCAATCAATATTACCATCTCTATATTTCGGATTCAGAAGACATATATGTCGGCGGATATGGGGTGTTGAAGTCCTTTTCGAGAGATG
>LSQX01355902.1_pt1 | contig 14361 bp, 12 predicted proteins | sample 654561 | NCBI WGS metagenome assembly LSQX01 (sample SAMN04489861, study PRJNA283612) | anaerobic digester metagenome | isolation source: 4 biogas reactors fed with cattle manure at either 37C or 55C with and... | place: Denmark: Kongens Lyngby | collected 2014
ACTCAGCACAGCAGGATTGGAAGCCTTTTCGAGATGCCTTCAAAAAGAATTTGGTCAGAGTGAAAACGGACAAAAACTTTCCAAGCTTTTTCATGAAGCTTACGTAACTCACAAAACCTTAGACCAAGCCACGCGATACATTGCCAATCAACTTTTCAGGACGTACGGATTGGTCATTGTGGATGGGAACGACAAAGAATTGAAAGCCTGTTTTGCTCCTTATGTAAAAGAAGAGCTGGAAAATCGGTTAAGTTTTCACGCGATTACAGAAACTACAAAACGATTAACCGAAAAAGGATATCCCGAACAGGTTCATCCGCGTGAAATCAATTTATTTTATTTGAACAAAAACATCCGTGAACGCATTGTCTATCAAGAAAATCGGTATCACGTTCTCAATACTTCCATTGCGTTCACCAAAGATGAAATTTTGGACGAATTACAAAATTATCCGGAACGATTTTCTCCAAATGCACTTTTACGACCTTTATATCAAGAGGTTATTTTGCCGAATTTATGTTATATCGGTGGCGGTGGCGAACTGGCTTACTGGTTTCAACTAAAAGATTATTTTCATCAGGTGGACGTGCCCTTTCCTATTTTAGTATTGCGTAACTCGGTTTTATTAATCCAACAAAAATGGATTGACAAACTGAATAAATTAAATGTTGCCGTCGATAAATTGTTTCTTTCCAAAGAACAATTAACCACTGACCTCACCTATGAATTGTCGCCGATTCCCATCGACTTTTCGACACAAAAGGAACATCTTCAAAATCAATTTCAACAATTGTATGCTATTGCAGAAATAACCGACGCTTCCTTCCTCGGTGCAGTAGCGGCTCAGGAGAAAAAGCAATTGAACGGACTTAACAAATTGGAAAAACGTCTGCTCCGAGCTCAAAAACGAAAGTTTTCCGATACCATTAACCGCATCCTTTCTATTCAAGATGAATTATTTCCTCAGCAATCCCTTCAAGAACGCCATCACAATTTTTCTGAATTTTATATAGAAAACGGAACCCAATTAATGGATATTCTCAAAGCTGAACTCGACCCTCTGGACTTTAACTTCAAAATAATAACGCTATAAGTATAATTTAAACCCAAATTCCTTCACCATGAAAAACAAAGTTCTTATTCTCGATTATGGTTCTCCCTACACACAGTTAATTGCTCGAAGCGTTCGCGAGTTGAATATTTTCTGTGAAATTTACCCGTTCAATGCACCTCCTGAAGACATTGATTCTTTTAATGCGGTTATCCTTTCCGGAAGTACCGACGCTATTTCCAAGGGCAACTCGCTAAGTCCTCAGATTGCTTCCTTATTAGACAAGGTTCCGGTTTTGGGAATTGCGTTCGGCGCTCAATTGCTTCTGAATCACTTTGGCGGCAGTGTGGAATCGGCTAAACCAATTGACGGATACGGCAAAAAACACTTGAAAGACAATCTTAAAAAAGATTCATTTTTTCAAAATGTCACCGACCTCCAGGTATGGATGCGGGAACAGTACCACAATGTGACGCTTTCTGACCAAATTGAAGCATTGGCACACACCACCGACGATGAAATTGCCGCTTTTAAAATAAAAAATCAAAATATTTATGGCGTCTTCTTTCATCCGGAAATTCATCAGACCAACGATGGCAAACGCATGTTGGAAAACTTTTTGATTCATACAGGAAAATTAGACCCATCGTGGACTCCTGCGTTGTTTATCGAAGAATCCATTCGGGAATTAAAAGAAACTTTGGGAAATGACAAAGTGGTTCTCGGATTGAGTGGCGGCGTGGATTCTACGGTTACTTCCGTGTTACTAAATCGCGCCATCGGAGATAATTTGTACTGTATTTTTGTAAATCACGGTTTGTTGCGAAAAAACGAATTTGAAAACGTACTGCACCAATATAAAGATATGGGTCTGAACGTTAAAGGAGTAGATGCTTCCGACCGTTTTCTGACAGCACTAAAAGGAGTTACCGATCCGGAACAAAAACGAAAAATCATCGGACGGGTATTTATCGAAGTTTTCGATGACGAGGCCCATCAAATTGAAGATGTAAAATGGTTGGGACAAGGAACCATCTATCCGGATATTATTGAAAGCATTTCCGTTGACGGAAAAAGTGTTGCCGTAAAAAGTCACCACAATGTGGGCGGACTTCCCGATTATATGAAACTTCAAATCGTCGAACCGCTTAAAATGCTTTTCAAAGATGAGGTTCGCCGTGTTGGTAAAGCATTGGGAATCCATTCCGATTTAATCGGAAGACATCCGTTTCCCGGTCCCGGTTTGGGCGTTCGAATTTTGGGAGAGCTTACTGCCGAAAAAGTTCGTATCTTGCAAGAAGCAGATGCAATTCTGATTGACAAATTACGTTCGTGGAATTTATACGATGCCGTTTGGCAGGCTGCAGCCATATTGTTGCCGATAAACAGTGTCGGATTAAAAGGAGATCAACGTACGTATGAACGTGTGGTTGCACTTCGGGTAATACAATCGATAGACGGAATGACCGCCGATGTGATTGAATTGCCTTACGCGTTTTTACACGAAGTGAGCAATGCTATAATAAATAATGTGGAAGGCGTGAATAGAGTTGTTTATGACATCAGTTCAAAACCGCCTGCAACAATAGAATGGGAATAAAACAGTTATTATGGTGGTTTATTTAAAAAAATATTTTTTTATCGCTTTGAAGTATTCATTTTATCTAAGTGTTTTTATATACTTCCTCGCCAGTTGCGGTTCTTCAGCCCAACCGATGCAGTATGAAAGTTACTCCGTAAAAGAAGGAGAAACGGTAGCAAGTATTGCCAAAGATTACAATATCTCTAAGGCAACCATCTACAACCTCAATCCGGAATCCAGAAAAGGAATTAAAGTGAACAGCGTGCTCATCCTTCCCGCACGTAAAACCGATTCCGATTCTAAACCTTCCGATGATGCACGTTTTCATCATCACAAAGTTGAAGCCGGAGAAACTTTGTACGGACTTTCAAAACAGTACGAAGTAAGTGTGGATGCTATCAAAAAACACAACAAAGAGCTGTATGACAGAGCTTTAAAAAAAGGGGAAACCATCCTTATTCCAAAAAACCTTCCTGAGGATCCAAATCAATCCGATTTGGATCTTCCCTCAGGAACTCAAGCGTACACCGTTTCTCCAAAAGAAACAAAATATGGCATTGCACGTAAATTTGGCATTACCATCGACGAACTCGAAAAATTAAACCCGCACATCAAAGAAGAACTTCCTGTCGGAACGACTTTAATTGTTCCTGTGGAAGAAGCTGTGGCACAAGGAGAAGTCGATACGGCTTTATACGAACTGTACGAAGTAAAAGCCCGAGAAGGTTTTTACAGATTAAAAACCAAATTCGGAATCTCCAAAGAAGAAATCATCAAATTAAATCCCTATGCAGCTGACGGTTTGAAAGAAGGAATGATTTTAAAAATTCCTAAAAAATCGGTGCTTGAGGAAATACAAGTAGTGAATTTAGAAACTAAAATTGAAAACAAAAAACTCAAGAACATTGCACTGATGCTTCCTTTTCATCTTCCTGACTCGATTCAAGCCGGCGAAGATTTAATTAAAAAAGACCCTACCCTTCGCATTGCTTTAGATTTTTACAGCGGTGCTCTTATGGCTGCGGAATTTGCCAAAGAAAAAGGAATCTCCGTTCAATTGAACATATTTGACACAGGACCAAACGAAAGCAATTTGTCCAACATTCTCAACGGCAACAATTTTGAGAATACACAAGCTGTAATCGGTCCGCTTTTACAAAGAAACGTTGAACAAACAGCACAAAAACTCGAATCGGAAAACATTCCTGTTTTCTCCCCTTTGAGCAACAGAAATCTCAATATGCGTTCTAATTTATTTCAAACAATACCAACGACGTCAGTGCTTCAACAAACCATGATAAACTATTTGCGCCAAAACGGTTCAGACAAGAACATTCTATTTATTTCTGACGGAAAACACAGAGAATTAGTTGAAACTGCAAGTTCAACAATGCCTACCGCAAAAATTATGGTGGTGCGAAACAACTTTATAAAACAAGAAGAAATTCTTCCCCATTTAACTTCCGGCAACGAAAATTGGGTCGTGGTGTCTTCTGACAATCCCATCCTCATCAGCAGCGTGGTCAATACGCTTAACGGAATTTTGGAAACCAAAGAAATCCGCTTGTTTGCGTTGGATAAAAACGATGCTTACGAATGGGATGAAATATCAAACAGTCGTTTGGCACGATTGGAATTTACTTTCCCTTCTGTAAACAAAAATGACGAGGCAAACCGCTCCACAGCATTTTATAAAGAGTATTATAAAAAATATGGCGTTTGGCCAAACCGTTTTGTCACGAGAGGTTTTGACGTAACCTATGATGTCATTTTGCGATTGGCAGCAGAAAAAGATATTTATGAATCTTTAGACCCCGGAATTGAGACCGTTTATACGGAAAACAAATTCCGTTATGATTCTTCTGAATCGGGATATGCCAATCAAGCGGTTTATATTTTAAAATTTACGGACGATTTAAAATTTGAAGTTATAGAATGAGCACATCTAAAGTAACTTATTTAGGCGATTTACGAACCGAAAATTTGCACACCCAATCGGGAAACACATACATTACGGATGCACCAATAGACAATTTCGGCAAGGGCGAAGCTTTTTCTCCAACGGATACCGTAGCCACAGGATTGGCAAACTGCATGCTTACCGTCATGGGAATAAAAGCACGAGAAATGAATATCATATTGGACGGAAGCACCGCAGAAGTCACCAAAATCATGGCTTCCAATCCGAGGCGTATTTCAAGAATCGACATCACCTTACGACTTCCAAACGAAATTGATTTACAGTCAAGAAAAATATTGGAAAACACCGGGAGAACTTGTCCTGTTTTATATAGTTTACACCCGGATATCGAAAAAAACATTACTTTCAATTGGGGATAAATAGTTCCGGGTTTCAATTTATTTACTATGAAGTTTGCTTTGTCCCTTTTTTTATTACTCGCTTTCGTTCAGATGGAAAATAAAATTATTTGGACTGAAAATCAAAAACTCAGCTGGAGTGATTTTCAAGGAACTCCAAATTCGGACTCCCCTTTTGCAGCCAGCACCAACACAGGAATCCATTTTGGGTATTCCTATACTTCAACCTCCGGAAAAATCGAGTTGGAATATCAGGTGGAAAGTTTCTTTAACAAAGATGAATCTTGGTACTTTCCGCATCTTGTAAACGACCACATCTTACAACACGAACAAACCCATTTTGATATTTCCGAACTCCACGCTCGCAAACTTCGAAAACGCTTAAGTCAAAAAAAGTTCTCCAAAGACATCAAAAACGAAATTCATATAATTTATACCCAAGTCGAAGCGGAACGTAAAAAAATGCAACGTCAATTTGACAGTGAAACCAATCATTCTCAAGATATAAAAAAAGAAGCTGCTTGGACAAAAAATATAGCCGCTCAACTCAAACGTTATGAACGCTGGAAATAACAAAGCACTGCTGACCGAACTTGCCAATTACAAAATGCCGTTTGGGAAGTATAAAAACAAGTTGTTGCTGGAGATTCCCGAACACTATTATATCTGGTTTAAACAAAAAGGATTTCCTCCGGGCAAACTGGGCGTGATGATGCAACAAATGTATGACATCAAGTGTAACGGACTGGAAATGATTTTACGTCCTTTCGTCATAAAATAAAAGTTGCTTCCACACAATTCGTTCTTAGATTTTCTTTTGCTTCCATAATAAAAATGTACCTTTGCATCCCGTAATTGAAAAATCATTTAGAGTCATTTTATGGACGATATTAAATACATCTTTGTTACGGGCGGAGTTTCTTCTTCTCTTGGAAAAGGAATTATTGCAGCTTCTTTAGGCAAATTACTTCAGGCGAGAGGTTTTCGGGTCACGATTCAAAAACTTGATCCGTATATCAATGTCGATCCGGGTACACTTAATCCTTATGAACATGGAGAATGCTACGTCACCGGCGATGGAGCGGAAACCGATTTGGATTTGGGACACTACGAGCGTTTTTTAAATCAACCGACTTCACAAGCCAACAATGTAACGACCGGACGTATTTATCAAAGTGTCATAGAAAAAGAACGACGCGGAGAATTTCTCGGAAAAACGGTTCAAGTTGTTCCACACATTACCAATGAAATCAAACAACGCATTCAAATACTTGGGAAAACGGGCGATTATGATATTATCATTACCGAAATCGGGGGAACTGTCGGCGACATCGAATCATTACCCTATATTGAAGCCGTCCGTCAGATGAAATGGGAGTTTGGAGATGACAACGTGTTGGTTATTCACCTGACTTTCATCCCTTATTTATCTGCTGCGGGAGAATTAAAAACCAAACCCACGCAACATTCCGTCAAAACATTGATGGAGAGCGGAATACGAGCAGATATTTTGGTTTGTAGAACAGAGCACGAACTTTCTGATGAGCTCAAAACGAAACTGGCATTATTTTGTAACGTTCGCAAAGAAGCGGTCATTCAATCCATCGATGCTTCAACCATTTACGACGTTCCAAATATGATGTTGGACGAAGGACTGGACACCGTAACCTTACGCAAATTGAAGCTCAATGCGGACAAAGAACCCGATTTGACGCGCTGGAATCATTTCCTAAGTCGGCATAAAAATCCGAAAGCAGAAGTTCGCGTAGGACTCATTGGCAAGTATGTCGAATTACAAGACAGTTATAAATCGATTTTAGAAGCTTTTATACACGCCGGCGCAGAGAACGAAGTGAAAGTTAACTTAGAATTCATTCACTCCGAGCACATTAACGCACGAACCATTGGAAGCAAATTGTCAAAATTAGACGGTATTTTGGTAGCTCCCGGATTTGGAGAACGCGGCATAGACGGAAAAATGGCTGCTGTAAAATATGCGAGAACGCACAATTTACCATTTCTTGGAATTTGTTTGGGGATGCAATTGGCAGTCATCGAATTTGCCCGTAATGTATTAAAATTAAAAGAAGCCAACAGTACCGAGATGAATCCGCAAACGGAACATCCGGTAGTCAATTTAATGGAAAATCAAAAAAACATTCATGCGCTTGGCGGCACGATGCGCTTGGGATCATGGGCATGTCAGCTTAAAAAAGACAGTCTGGCTTACCAAATTTATCAATCCGAAGAAATAGAAGAACGCCATCGTCACCGGTATGAATTCAACAACGAATATCTTGAACAATTTGAGGCATCAGGAATGATTGCCACCGGAAAAAATCCGGACAGCAACCTTACTGAAATCATTGAAATACCTTCACATCCTTGGTTTATGGGTGTTCAGTTTCATCCTGAATACAAAAGTACTGTGGCAAATCCGCATCCTTTATTTGTAGGTTTTGTCAAAGCAGTGCACGAACATCGCATAAAAAGGAAAACAAAATCATAGATAATGAGTTATCTAATTAGAATTAATTACAAACACGCCGAAATTCGGCAACTAAATGAAAGCGAATAAAATCGCAGGGCTATATGGAGCAGAAAAAATTTGACAGCAATTCAATACTAGGTTTCGTATTAATAAGTGGAATATTAATATGGATGTTGTACCTCAACAAACCTACCGAAGAGGAAATTCAAGCAGAACGAGCCAAGAAAGAAGCGGCGGCACTTGAAGCTGAAAAAAATAAAGATGAAGACATTCAATTTTCCGAAGCTGCACCCCGGTTTACATCTGAAAACGCACAAGATTCACTGGCTTTTGAACAATTGCGAAATCGACTCGGATCTTTTGCTTATTCTGAAACAACAGATGCAGCACAAGACCATGAAACCATTCTTGAAAACGATGTACTCTTTTTAAAAGTAAGCAATAAAGGAGGATACATCACCGAAGCGCGATTAAAGCAACATACACGCTACGATTCCATCCCGATTTACTTAATTCGCGATAACAATTCATTTTTAAACCTCCGATTTGGTGCAGAGAATCGGACTTTAAATACCCGAGATCTTTATTTTGAACCTGAGTTATTCCAAAACGGGGAGGATCATATTTTATCGATGAAATTAAAAGCTTCGGAAAATGCCTATATCGAATACAGATATACGCTTCATCCCGGCGAATATATGATGGATTTTGGAATTTCCAGCCACGGGTTAGACGGCATTCTTGATTCATCGCAGCCGATGGAATTGGAATGGGAACTTACCGGATACCGTCAGGCAAAAAGTATTTCTTATGAAAATCGATACACCCGGTTGACCTATGAATACGAAGGAAACAAACACTCCAAACTCTCTCCGAGCGGCAACGATTCTGAACAGCGAAGAGATGTGAGCTGGATGAATTTCAGACAGCATTTCTTTAGTTCGATGTTTTTGACCGACACTCCTTTTAAAGAGGTAAATTTCAGCTCTGAAAATTTGGTACACGATGAAAAGGTCGATACGGTTTTCACTAAAAAATACAATGCCAAAATTTTATTGGAAGCAAAAAACGGTCGTCTTGCATACGATATGAATATGTATTACGGTCCGACAGATTATCAAATCTTCAAAAAATACGGTCGCAATCTGGACAAAGCAATGCCTTTGGGCTGGGGAATTTTCGGATGGATTAACAAATACATCATTATCCCTGTATTTGGATTTTTAAGCAGTTTTCTTCCTGCAGGAATTGCCATCATCGTTTTAACCATTTTGGTCAAACTGGTGCTTTCTCCGGTGCAACACAAGCAATATCTGGCTCAGGCAAAAATGAAAATTCTCAAACCGGAAATGGATGAAATCCGTGAGAAATACAAAGGAAACCAAATGAAGATTCAACAAGAAACCATGAAACTTCAAAACGAAGCAGGCGCCAGTCCGTTACAAGGTTGTTTGCCGGCATTGCTTCAGATTCCGGTGTTCTATGCGTTGTTTACCTTCTTCCCTACGGCTTTTGATTTACGTCAAAAAAGCTTCCTGTGGGCAGATGATTTATCCAGTTACGATACCATTCTCGATTTGCCGTTTCACATTCCGTTTTACGGAGATCACGTGAGTTTGTTCCCGATATTGGCATCCATCGCCATCTTTATTTATATGATGATGACCACCGGACAAACCATGCAGCAACAACAGCAACCGGGAATGCCGAACATGAAATTTATCATGTATTTGTCGCCGCTCTTTATGTTGATTTTCTTTAATAATTATGCGAGCGGTTTATCACTCTATTACTTTGTTTCAAACTTGATTACTATTGGAATTATGCTGGTTATTAAAAACTTTATCATTGATGAGGAGAAAGTTTTAGCCAAAATTGAGCGTAAGAAAGCACAGCCAAAAAAACGCAACAAATTCCAGCGAAAAATGGCTGAAATAATGGAACAAGCGGAACAACAGAGACAACTGCAAGAACAACAAAAACGCAGAAAAAAATAAATCTATCGGAAATATTTTAGTTTTTCATCATAGCAATAAAAAAGTATCGGGATGCATCGGATTTGTATTATTCTAAGCTTTCTTTTTTGGATGCATCCTGTTTTTTCACAATCCGAATACAACCAAACGGACGCTTCCGACAGACGGCATGGGGTTTGGAGACAATATTATCCAAACAGTACGCAGCTGCGTTACGAAGGCACTTTTCATCACGGGAAAGAAACCGGAACGTTCAAATTTTATTGTCCGGATTGTGGGGATCAACCCAATGTCATTAAACATTTTGACTTAAATTCCGAACTGACGGATGTTACATTCTACGAAAAAGGAAAACGCGCCGCTCACGGAAAAATGAAAGACAAAGATTTTGTCGGAAAATGGATTTATTATCATAAGAATTCCGATAAGATAATGATGGAAGAAAATTATAAAGACGGCGTATTACACGGGAAAAAAAGCGTATTTTATCCCAATGGAAACCTTGCCGAAGAAATTCATTACAACAAAGGGATTAAAGAAGGTGCCAACNNATCTTCACGGGAAAGCAGCATACTTTGATGCCAAAGGCAATAAAATCAGCGAAGGAAGTTACAAAAACGGTTTAAAAAACGGACTTTGGCGTTATTATGAAAACGGAAAACCGACCAAAGAAGAACAATTTCCGAAAAAGCATTAATTTTTCCGTAATTTTGTAAGGTTGCAGCCTTTATCGCTACTTATTTAAGGCAGCACATACTTTTTTAAAACCATTTTGTTTATGAAAGCTAAAAAAAGAGTTGTTGTCGGTCTGAGCGGTGGAGTAGATTCCAGCGTTGCAGCTTATTTGTTACAGCAACAAGGTTATGAGGTGATCGGACTTTTCATGAAAAACTGGCATGATGATTCTGTTACTATATCCAACGAATGTCCGTGGCTCGATGACAGCAACGATGCCATGTTGGTAGCTGAAAAACTCGGAATCCCGTTTCAAACAATCGATCTTTCCGAACAATATAAAGAGCGAATTGTAAATTATATGTTTCGCGAATACCAAATGGGAAGAACTCCCAATCCCGATATTTTATGCAATCGTGAAATCAAGTTTGACGTTTTCATGAAAATTGCATTGTCGCTTGGTGCCGATTATGTCGCAACGGGGCATTATTGCAGAAAAAGAACAATTACGAAAGACGGCAAAACCATTTATCAATTACTTGCAGGAAAAGATACCAATAAAGACCAGTCGTATTTTTTATGTCAATTATCCCAGGAGCAATTGGCAAAAACGTTGTTTCCTGTGGGTGAATTACTAAAATCCGAAGTGCGTCAAATTGCATCCGAACAGGAATTGGTCACTGCCGAGAAAAAAGATTCCCAAGGATTGTGTTTTATCGGAAAAGTCAGACTTCCCGAATTTCTTCAACAAAAACTAAAACCTAAAGATGGTGTTATCATTGAAGTTCCTGCTTCCATTTCAAAATTTTCCACGCAGCAAACCGCTGTGGCTTCAAAAACAGAAATGTTAGAAAATTTGGTAGCCAAACATCACTATACTGAAGATGACGGGAAAATTGTAGGCAACCATTCCGGAGCACATTACTTCACCATCGGACAACGAAAAGGCTTGGCCGTGGGCGGAACAAAAGAACCGCTTTTTATTATCGGCACCGATGTCGAAAAAAATATTATCTATACCGGACAAGGGAAAAATCACCCGGGTTTGTACCGCCAAGGTCTTTTTATAAGAAATGAAGAAGCCCATTGGATCCGTGAAGACTTGCGACTTCAAGAAGATGAAGAAATGAAAGTTATGGCGCGAATTCGATACCGACAGCCTTTAGAAAAAGCTACTTTACATCAAACTTATAACGGGCTTTATCTTATCTTTGATACTCCCCAATCTGCAATCACCGAAGGGCAATTTGCAGCTTGGTATCAAGGAGAGGAATTGTTGGGAAGCGGAGTAATCGCTTAAATAAACCTACAGCACTTTTCTACTGTTTATTTTTTATAATTTATCAATTTAATTGCGTGATAAAAAAGATTTTACTCCTACCTCTGTTATTGTTTGTAACAGTGCTATCGGCACAACAACGTGATGCGCTTGTCTATTTTAAAGACAAAGACAATGTAGCTGCCGGTATTGCCAATCCGGGCACCATTCTTTCGCAGGAAGCCGTATATCGGAAAGCACTTCACAACATTCCTATTGATGAAAGAGATGTCCCGTTGAATGAAGCCTATAAAACTACTGTTTCAAATCAACCCGGAATTACTGTATTAGCGAAATCCAAATGGCTGAACGCCGTGTATGTGCGTGGTGCCGTAAAAAGCATTCAAGCACTCTTAAATTTGTCTTTTGTAGCTGATATTGAATTTATGGACGCTTCTTTAAATCGCCCTTTTCAACCTTTAAAGACCTATGATAAATTTAATCTTGAAAAAACATTGACGAAATACAATTATGGAAATGCGTTAAACCAAACCACAATGATTGCCGTGGATGTGCTGCACGACCACAATTATGAAGGCGATGGAATTACCGTAGCATTTATGGACAATGGCTATCCGAATGTTCTTATAAACAGAGCTTTTGCCGAAATGCGTCAAAATAACAGGCTTTTAGGATATTACGATTTTGTAAATCGCACCGTGGATTATAACGGTTCGGGAAGTCATGGCGCGCATACCTTAAGTACAGCGGCAGCATTTTTAGACGGAGAATTTGTCGGAACCGCACCGGAAGCATCCTATTACCTTTTTATCACTGAAGATGGCAGCCAAGAATCTCCGGTAGAAGAAGCTTGGTGGGTTGAAGCCTTGGAACGTGCGGACAGTTTGGGAGTTTTTGTTACCAACACTTCCTTGGGATATCTATCTTTTGACGTTCCCCAATACAATTATCAATATTCCGATTTAGACGGACAAACCACCTTGAGCGCGCGTGGGGCAAACATCGCTTTTGAAAAAGGGATGATCAATGTGGTTTCTGCAGGCAACGAAGGCTCACAATTCGGGTATATTACCACACCCGCCGATGCGTTGGGTGCATTTACGGTTGGTGCTGTCGATGAATTTGGAAATCGTGCTTGGTTCAGTTCTCACGGCCCTTCATACGACGGTCGCGTAAAACCCGATGTAATGGCTCAGGGTGAATTCGCTGCAATTGTCGATAAGGATGGAAATGTTAATTATTCTAACGGAACATCATTCAGCGGCCCTATTATTGCCGGAGCGATTGCTTCCTTGTGGGAAGTTGCTCCCCATTTAAAAAATGACGTAATCATGCAAGTAGTTCGAGAATCAGCGGATTTATACAACAATCCGACGGCTCAAATGGGATATGGCATTCCGAATTTTGCAGATGCGTTGACACAAGTTCAGATTCTAAATACCGAAGAACATCTTCGTAAAGAATTGTTTGCCATTTATCCCAATCCTGTAACAGATTATTTTAATATCTCCTTTCCTGAATCCATCTCAAAAGCTACAGTGAGCATATACAATATTTTAGGACAAAAACTTTTAGAAAAAGAAATTACTCAAACCGGAAATAAAGTACGTATCGAACACCTGAATTCGGGTGTTTATTTAATATCCATCCATGCCGAAAATAAAACAACCGGTTTTAAAATCATTAAACAATGACAACAAACAATCGGATTACCAATCTTTTTAATATTGAATACCCCATCATTCAAGCCGGGATGATTTGGAACAGCGGCTGGAGATTGGCAAGTGCCATGGCAAATTCGGGCGGACTGGGATTAATTGGTGCCGGATCTATGTATCCTTCCGTTCTTTTGGAACACATTCAAAAATGTAAAAAAGCTACTGACAAACCATTTGGCGTCAACGTCCCGATGCTCTATCCCGATTTGGAAGAAATCATCGATATCATTGTAAAAGAAGGCGTGAAAATTGTTTTTACTTCTGCAGGAAATCCCAAAACCTATACCGAGTATTTAAAATCTCATGGAATTACCGTTGTCCATGTGGTCAGCAGCGTCAAATTTGCATTAAAAGCACAAGAAGCAGGTGTGGATGCGATCGTCGCCGAAGGTTTTGAAGCCGGAGGACATAACGGCAGAGAGGAAACGACCACCTTTACGCTGATTCCTATGGTAAAACAACAAATTTCCATTCCATTAATAGCTGCCGGAGGAATTGCAACCGGTCGCGGAATGTTGGCTGCCATGGTGCTTGGAGCAGACGGAGTTCAAATCGGAAGTCGGTTTGTTGCCTCCGAAGAAAGCTCTGCACATCGCGCTTTTAAAGAAGCCGTGATTAATTCAAAAGATGGTGATACGGTTTTGACTTTAAAAGAACTTGCTCCTGTTCGACTTTTGAAAAATAAATTCTATGAAAGTCTCGTCGATTTGTACCGTGCGAATCCAACTCCCGAAGATTTAAAAAACCATTTAGGACGTGGACGTGCCAAACGCGGTATGTTTGAAGGAGATTTGGAAGAAGGAGAATTGGAAATCGGGCAGATTGCCGGGTTGATTGATGAAATAAAACCTGTCTCTGAAATCGTAAAAGAGATTTTATCGGAATTTGAATCCGCAAAAAAAGAAGTAGCGCTTTTATAAAATTTTTTTTCTGCAATTCCGCAATTCAGAATAACAAGCCCACTTTGGAAAGCTAAAATCCACCATAGCCGTTCCTTGTTTTATTGATTTTCGAATCAACACACCGTTTCTTTTGGATAATCTGTGCGAAAATTTAAAAAATAGCTTATTATTTTTATTATTTTGCATAAGTTTATCATTATTTATTCCTAAAATTCTCCACCATGAACAAATTTGTCTTCATCATTGCACTTTTATTTTTCGCCTGTAATTCAAATGACCGTCAAAAAGAACTTTTAAAAGAAAATGAATTGCTCAAACAAGAATTAGAAATCGAAACGCAACAAAAACCTACCAGCGCTACGTTAGCT
>LSQX01061324.1_pt2 | contig 14360 bp, 13 predicted proteins | sample 654561 | NCBI WGS metagenome assembly LSQX01 (sample SAMN04489861, study PRJNA283612) | anaerobic digester metagenome | isolation source: 4 biogas reactors fed with cattle manure at either 37C or 55C with and... | place: Denmark: Kongens Lyngby | collected 2014
GGTTGCCCGCATCCTGGCGGCGAGGAACGGGAAAGGCAAGGGAGAGGAATGACGCGCATCGAAGAGAAGTTTCAGGAACTATCGAAGCGAGAGGGCGCACTCATCTGCTTCCTCACCGCGGGCGACCCGAGTCTTTCCGCGACCGAGGAACTGATCCTCCAGGTGGCGGAGAGCGGCGCGGATCTGATTGAGCTGGGCGTTCCCTTCTCTGACCCTGTCGCCGATGGTCCCAGCATCCAGGCGTCCTCATTGCGCGCCCTGCACAACGGCACGACGCTCGCGGGCGTGCTGGAGTGCGTGGCACGGGTACGGCGCAAGATCCGGGTGCCGTTGGTTCTGATGAGCTACTACAACCCGATCCTGCGGTATGGCCTGGCACGCTTCGCCGCCGATGCCGTGGCGGTCGGCGTCGATGGCATCATCCCCTCGGATCTGCCCCCTGAGGAGGCGGACGAGTGGCTGGCACGCGCCCGACGTCAGGGACTGGATACGATCTTCCTACTCGCGCCGACGAGCACGGACGAGCGGATCCGGCGCGTCGCGGAGAAGGCGAGCGGGTTCATTTACTGCGTCTCGCGCACGGGGGTCACCGGCGCGCGCGAGGCGCTCCCCGACGACCTGCCCGGCCTGGTGCAGCGGATTCGCGCGCATACCGAGAAACCGATCGCCGTTGGCTTCGGGATCTCGACTCGCGAGCAGGTCCGCCAGGTGACGCGACTGGCCGATGGCGCCGTGGTCGGGAGCGCCCTGGTGAACCGGATCGGGCGCGCTGGCGGGGCAACATCCGAGATCGCGGCGTTTGTACGCGGGCTAAAAGCGGGCACGCTCCGATAAGGACTCGAAACTGGGGAGACGAGCAGGAGGCACCGTGGTCGAATCGTGGCAACAGGCACAGGCGGACAAGCCGCGGGCGCGTGGCGCGCTTCTTAGGGACGCGCAGGCGATGGTGCATGCCACCCGGCCTCTCGTCTCCCCAGCTTTCGGCGGGAGGGCGTCATGCTCGCGCGGGTGATCCTGCTCCTTGGGCTGCTGTCGATCTTGGACCTGAGCCTGCTCGTCCTGCTTGGGCAGCGCATCGGGCTGTGGCCAACGCTCGGGTTCATCCTCTTCACGGGTGTCGCGGGCACGTTACTTGCGAAGAGCCAGGGCCTACGCGTGATCCGCCGGATCCAGGGTGATCTGGCCGCCGGGCGCGTGCCCACGTACGGCCTGCTCGACGGCCTGCTGATCCTGGTGGGCGGCGCGCTCCTCCTCGCTCCGGGAATCCTGACCGACGTGGCCGGACTCGCGCTGATGTTCCCGTTTGTTCGCAACCGGGTGAAACGGCGGATCCGAGAGGCAATCGAGCGCGGGATCCGGAGTGGGCGCTGGCGTGTGGTGCGTGTCGGACCAGCCCCGGGCGAGGAGCCCCCGCCCTCTACCCCGGAGTGGCGCCGCCTCCGGTAGCCCACCGGGTGAAGCACCCGGATGCCTGCGCGGTGGTTCAAGACGACAGCGAAGTCCGGAAGGTGACCTCGGAGGGAGTGAGCCAGCGCACGGAACCATCGGTGAGGCGCAGGCGCAGGCGCGCATCCTGATCGATATCGACGGCGAGACCGTTGAAGCGCTCCAGCCCGGCCTGGAGCGAAACGTGCTGGCCGAGCACCGTGTCACACGCCCGCCAGGCCGCCGCAAGCACACCCGGATCCTCATTTGCTTGCTCGACACGCCGCTCCAGGCACTCCAGCAGGGAACGGATCATGCCATCGCGCTCGGGGAGCGGCGCGTGCTCCTCCATGCTGGTCGCCTGTGCTTCCAGGCCAGGGGGAACGGCCTCGCGCCGCAGGTTGATCCCGATTCCGATGACCACCCACTCCAGGCGCCCGCCGGCCACGTAGGCCTCGGGGAGCACCCCGGCCACCTTCTTCCCAGCGATCAGAACGTCATTCGGATACTTCACGCGCGCTGAGAGGCCGCGGGCGCGCGCGAGGAGATCCACCACCGCAAGCGCCGCGGCCATCCCGACCCGGCCGACCGCACCCGGCGGAAACGCCGGGCGCAGCACGGCCGAGAGAAGGATCGCCGAGCCCGGAGGGGCCACCCAGGAGCGACCCCTCCGGCCCCGGCCGGCGCTCTGCCAGTTGGTGACGACGACCGTGCCAGCCGGGGCCCCGGCACGTGCCAGAGCGATGCAGTCGTCGTTCGTCGATTCCGTCTCCTCGCGCGTTTCCAGCCGGTGGCCCATCCATCCGGTATGCAGGCCGCGGAGGATCTCTTCCGGGTTCAGGCGCTCCCCCATCCCCTGCTCTCCTGCCTGAGAGGTCTCCTTGCCACCTGAACGCCTCAAGCCTGCGTCAGCTCCACACCGCGCAGGTTCATCACCGCGCCGTTCGGCATCTCCAGCGCCTTGATCACCAGGTAGCTCTTGCCCGCAGGCAATGAGAGCCGGCCCAGGCGCAGCCGCTGGAAGTCGGTTGCGGATGCGGTGGCAGCGACTGTTCCGGTCACCTTCGGCGCGGGGTCATCGGGAATCTCCTCCGGCCCGCTGCGGCCCAGGAAGCGCTCGTCCGGGTAGCTGACCGCGGCCTCCGTGGCCCCGGCCTGCTCGGGCGGGCACGCGTAGTTCAGGATNNGACAGGTTCAGGATCACCTCATACTCGCCAGCCTCAGGCAGCTCGAAGTCCCACGCGGCCAGGTCTCTCGGGTTGATCCAGTTGCCCACCTGAACGACGCCATCCACGGCTTCCAGGCGCGCGCGCTGGCCATGGGGCCCATGCACATCAGCATAGAGAGCGGGCAGGTTCACGCGACCATCGGCATCCGGCTTCAAAACGAGCTGCTCCACCACGGGCTCGCCCGCGAGTTCGACGGCCACCACGCTCGCCACCGGGTCCGGCGCGCTCGCGGGCACGCGGATGCACAGGGTATCCCCATCCCGGTCGAGCGTCAAGCGCACGTCCGGCTGCGCCAGCAGCCAGGCAGCGGTCGCCTCCGTCTTCAGTCCGACCAGTCGGAGCACGCCATCGCGCGGCCAATCGAAGACGTGAAGGTAGAGCCGGTTCCCCTTGCGCGTGACGCGCCCGAAGAAGGGCAGCCGGCGGAATGGACTGGCGTTCGTCGCGTAGATCGCCTCGCCGTTGACGCACATCCACTCGCCCAGAGCGCGGAAGACGGCAACGAACTCATCCTGGATGGTTCCATCCGGCTTCGGACCGACGTTCAGGAGCAGGTTGCCGCCCTTGCTCACGACATCGATGAAGATGCGGAGGACTTCCGCCGGGCTCTTGAACTTCGTCTCGTGGGCATCATACCCCCACCAGTGCGAGGTGATCGTGAGGCAGGCCTCCCAGACGCGCGGGCTGCCATCGGGGTTGGTCAGCCCGGGCGCGGGAACGCGCTGCTCGGGGGTGCCAAAGTCCTCCGTGGTCATGGCACGGTCGTTGATCAGAATATGCGGTTGGATCTCGCGCACCATCGCGTTCATGCGAACGGAGTCCATGTACTCCGGGGTATGCATCCAGCCGCCATCGTACCAGATACAGCCAACCGAGCCGTAGCGAGTGAGAAGCTCGCGAAGCTGCTCTTTCATGTACTCGCGGTAGCGGGCCATGTCGTAGCCATCCGCGGGGCGCTTGTCCCACGGCCGGCGCGGGAGGTAATCGGGATGGTGCCAATCCATGATGGAGTAGTAGTAATGCATCCGCAGGCCCTGGCGGTGGCACTCCTCGGTGAGCTCGCGCACGATATCACGCCCGCAGGGCGTGTTCATCACGTTGTAGTCGGTCGTCGCGGTGTTGAAGAGGCAGAAGCCATCATGATGCTTCGTGGTGAAGGTGATGTAGCGGCAACCGGCCTCGCGGGCCAGATCCACCCAGGTGCGGGGATCGAACTTCTCGGCGGTGAACTGCGGCGGCAGCTTCTCATACTCCTCGCCTTGGATCCCCTCGACCTCCTGGATCCACTCTCCCTTTTCCAAGAGCGCATAGACGCCCCAGTGGATGAACATCCCCAGTTTTGCTTCACGGAACCAGCGCAGGCTCTCCTCACGGCTGGTGTAGCGAACGTCGGACATGGTCGCTCTCCCTTCACGGGCTTCACGGCTTCCCGATCCGGTGGTTTCTGTGGCGGCTGCCGGCTTCCTGCAGGCATCGGCGCTCTTCGCTGCCAGGCGCGATACCGCGGAGGGTGAAGAGGTCAGACAGAGAGAGGGGCCGCCTAGCCGTGCCGTTGCACGCGCCGGCAGCCCCGCGAAACGTTAGTCCTGAGCCTGGCTACCACACGTTCCAGAAGGTCTCCTTGGGCGGGTGGATGGAATAATCATCGGAGTACGGGGCAGCCCAGGGCGCAGGGATCGGCCCTTTCTCGAAGCGGTACCACTTCACGTGACCGTCGAAGAAGCAGATGTTGCCGCCATCCATTCTCAAGAAGAGGGACTACGCGCGGGCCAACAGGCACGCCTGCAGGCCCGCGCGTCAGAAAAGCGCCATCCCGCCTGGGGTGGCGGCTAGCCGGCCACCTCCTCCTGGATCTTGCGGAGGAAGCCTTCGACGCTCATCGCGCCGAGATCGCCGGCATCGCGCGAGCGAACGGAGACGGAACGCTGCTCCACCTCGCGATCGCCCGTCACCAGCATGTAGGGGATCTTCTGAAGCTGCGCTTCGCGGATCTTGAAGCCCGTCTTCTCCGAGCGGTCATCGACCTGCACGCGCAGGCCGGCCGCGCGCAACTCGGCGGCCACCTGGTGCGCGTACTCGCCATGCCGCTCCGCGATGGGCAGGAGGATTACCTGCACCGGCGCCAGCCACGTCGGGAAGGCGCCCGCGTAGTGCTCGATCAGCCCGCCGACGAAGCGCTCCATCGAGCCAAGCACCACGCGATGGATCATCACCACGCGATGCTCGGCGCCGTCTGGCCCAACATAGTTGACATCGAAGCGCTCCGGCATGTTGAAGTCGGCCTGAACCGTCGGGCCCTGCCACTCGCGCCCAAGGGCGTCATACAGCTTGATGTCGATCTTCGGACCGTAGAAGACGCCTCCGCCCGGATCCACCTCGTAGTTGAGCCCGCGCGCATCCATCGCCTCAATCAGCGAGCGCGTGGCGTGCTCCCAGACCTCGTCGGAGCCAATCGATTTCTCCGGCCGGGTCGCCAGGTAGGCCTTGTATGTGTAGCCGAAGCGGGCCATGACGTAGTCCACGAAGTCCAGGACGCCAATCACCTCGCCCACCAGCTGCTCGGGCGTGCAGAAGATGTGCGCGTCATCCTGCGTGAAGCAGCGAACACGCATCAGGCCGTGCAGGGTGCCGGATTTTTCGTGGCGGTGCACCAGGCCCAGTTCTCCCATCCGGCGGGGCAGATCGCGGTAGCTCCACATGCGGCGCTTGAATGCCAGGATGCCGCCCGGGCAGTTCATCGGCTTGATGGCATAATCCTGATCATCTATTTTGGTAAAATACATATTCTCGCGGTAGGTGACCCAATGACCGCTTTGCTCCCACAGCGAGCGGTTGAGGATGACCGGGGTTTTCACTTCCTCATAGCCCGCGTTCTCGTGGATCTCGTGCCAGTAGTTTTCCAGCGTGTTTCGCAGCACCATCCCTTTGGGGTAGAAGAAGGGGAAGCCGGGGCCTTCATCCAGGATGTCGAAAAGATCAAGTTCGCGGCCCAGCTTGCGGTGATCGCGCTTCTTGGCTTCTTCCAGCATTTCCAGATACTTGTCCAGTTCTTCCTTATCGCTGAAAGCGGTGCCGTAGATGCGCTGGAGCATCTTGTTTTTCTCGTCGCCGCGCCAGTAGGCTCCGGCTACGCTGGTGAGCTTGAAGGCTTTGATGCGGCCGGTGCTGGGCAGATGCGGACCCGCGCACAGGTCCGCAAAATCACCCTGGCGGTAGAAGGAAAGCACCTCATCTTCCGGCAGATCACGGATCAGTTCCGCTTTATACGGCTCATTCTTCTCCTGCATGAAGGCGATAGCCTCATCACGGGGCAGGGTGAAACGCACTTCGCGGTCATTCTTCTTGATGATATGCTTCATCTGTTTTTCGATCTTTTCAAGGGCCTCGGGCGTAAAAGGCTCTTCCACGTCGAAGTCGTAGTAGAAGCCGTTTTCGATCGCGGGGCCGATCGCCAGCTTGGCATTGGGGTACAGCGTTTTGACAGCGGAAGCCAGCACATGGGAGGCTGTATGGCGAAGCACGCGCTTGGCCTCGTCATCTTCAAAGGTCAAATATTCAAGCGTCCCATCCTGCCCGATAGGGGCCATCAGCTCGATAAGCTCACCGTTGAGCCTGGCCGCGATGGCTGTTTTCTTCAGCTCGCTGTCTGATCCCGCCAGTATGTCCAGCGCGTTGATGCCCGGGTCATACTGCCTTTGTTCTCCGTTAATGACCAGATTCATAACTTCTCTCCTTTATATCCATCTGATGTTGACATAAATAAAAAACATCCATCCCCCTGTAGGGACGAATGCACTGCACCCGCGGTTCCACCCTGATTGCTGCTGAAAGCCACTCAACCCCTGGTATCGCATGGGATGCGTCTCACCCTCCGGCGGTGGTACCCTGGCCTTCCATACCCAAACGCGCTTTCAGCCGCGGCGTGTTCTCTCTTGGGGCGGTGAGGCGGGGACTGTCCCCCTTCATCCGGCAGATGAATGCAGTATAGACCCCGCCTCAGGGGATGTCAAGAATGAATGTTCGATAAATGTGTGATTCTCTTTATCATGATCTGGTCAGACCGGCGTGCGTGGCGGATTTTTAAGGTTAAGCAATTGATATGTGAATATCCTGTTAATTTTGTCTATATTCGAAAAATAAATTCTATTTATTGCGGTAATAGTCATTGAAATAAGAGAATATGTATTGTATAATCATAAATGTTTCGAAACTTGTAAGGGGCAAGGAACGAGATAAGAAAAGGAGTGCCATCTAAATGAAACGTAATATCCAGAACCTGCGGGAAGGGTTGCCCGTATTCAAGGCGCTTGCGTCTGACACAAGAGTTGCCATTCTTGAGCTGCTGATGAGTAAAGGACCCATGCGCATGACAGCCATCGCCGAATCACTGAAGATTACGGGCGGGGCCATCACCAGCCATGTCAAGGCACTGCATGAAGCCGGCATGATCAACATTGAGACGCGCGGCGGCAAGCATGGCGTGCAGAAGATCTGCAGCGCTGTGACCGATTCGATCGCCGTTGATGTGAAAGGTTCGATGAAGTCATAAGGAATATCACGGTTTGGCTTTACGGCATCACCGTTTTCCGGAAAGACCCGCTGCTGCGGGTTTTTCTTATTGAAAACGGTTTCGGCAGCTGTATATGCCGATATCGGCCTCTGAGACCTGAGACCGCGCCGCTTGCGCGCTTTTCACTTTTTGCGTGCTGTGGTATACTGTAATGTAAGGGGGAGGTTGAGTATGCGAAGTATGACGGGTTACGGCCGGGGAAGCGCCAAGCTGGATGGGCGCGAGATGACGGTCGAGCTTAAATCCGTCAATCATCGATTTCTTGACCTAAGCTTTCGCTTGCCCCGGGCTCTGAATTTTACGGAACCCCTATTGCGTGATATCCTGGGCAGCAGCCTGGCCAGAGGCCATGTGGATGTCAGCCTGGGGTACCAAAACCATCGGCAGGACGCAAAACTCGTTGAGGCTGATACCGCGCTGGCGCTCAGTTACCTCAAAGCGGCTGAAGTGATCGCGAAGGCCGGAGGCTTGTCTGAAGGATTGCCGGTAGGTGACTTGCTGCTCCTGCCTGATGTGGTCCGCGTCGCGGAGGCGGCGGAGGATGAGGAAACTCTGAAAGGTCTGATGATCCAGGCCGCTGGGCAGGCGGTCAGCCAGCTGATCGATGCGCGGGAGCGTGAAGGCGCTGCCCTCGCCTGTGACTTGCGGGGACACCTTGGCAGCCTGGGCGGCATGCTCCGTCTAATGAAAGCGCTTGCTCCCGAGCAGCCGGAAAACTATCGCAGAAAACTGTCGGAGCGCATCGCGCGCCTTATGCCCGAGGGCATTGAGCCTCAGCGGCTGGCGCAGGAAGTGGCTCTGTTCGCGGACAGGGTGGCTGTGGATGAGGAGCTGGCCCGCCTTGATGCCCATATCGGTCAGATGGGCGAGCTATTGGAAGCCCGGGAGCCTATGGGCCGGAAGATGGATTTCCTGGTTCAGGAAATGAACCGTGAAGTCAACACCATCGGCAGCAAAACCAGCGAGCTTCAGATGACCCGGCTGGTACTGGATGCCAAGAACGCGCTTGAGAAAATGCGCGAGCAGATACAAAACGCGGAATGAATGCTGAGCGTTAAGGGGAGGCAAGCGGATGAAAGAACGGCGCAAGGGTATGCTATTGGTAGTGTCGGGGCCAAGCGGCACCGGTAAAGGAACCTTGTGTGAACGTTTGCTCAGGAGCGATCCGACCATCATGTTCGGGGTCTCGGCCACGACGCGCAAGCCGCGTGAGGGAGAGATTGACGGCGTGCATTACCACTTCATTGATGAAGAACGTTTTGATAAAATGCTCGCCGAAAAAGCTTTTTTGGAACATGCCACCGTGCATGGTCACCGCTATGGCACCCCGAAGGACCAGGTGGAGCGCGCTATTGAGGAAGGCCGCAACATCCTGCTTGATATTGATCCGCAAGGGGCCCTCAGCGTCATGAGCGCGATGCCGGAGACAGTCAGTATTTTTATCCTGCCGCCCAGCTATTCAGCCCTTCGTGAGAGGCTTCATACCCGCAATACCGACGATCCGGATGAGATCCTGAAAAGGCTGTCCAACGCCTACGGGGAAGTCCGGCTGCTGAAGCACTATACCTACGCGCTGGTCAATGACCGGCTGGACCAGGCCTTTGGGATGCTCAGCGCCATCATCATGGCTGAAAAACACCGCACTACCCGTTACTTCCCTGAAATATACGAGGAATAAGGAGAACACTATGCCCATTAACAAACCCGGTATCGAGGAACTCAAGAAGAAGAGCGATTCGAGCTACACCCTGGTGATTCAGGCCAGCCGCCGCGCCCGCCAGCTGATGGACGGCGCCCAGACACTGCTTGAGGATGATGAGCAAAAGCCACTTTCTCAGGCAATCTCGGAGATCAACCGTGGGCTGATTACCTATCACCGCAAGCTGGAAGATGAGCAGTAACAAGGGCAGCTTGAAAGGAAAAACCATCGTCCTTGGCGTGACGGGCGGCATCGCCGTCTATAAGGCCTGCGACCTCGTCTCCAGGCTGAAGAAGGCGGAGGCGCAGGTCCATGTTATTATGACCAGAAATGCCTGCGAGTTCGTTTCGCCGCTCACCTTCCAAACCCTGAGCGGCAACCCCGTCGCTCAGGATACCTTTGAGAACCCGCAGTACTGGGAAGTGGAGCACATCGCCCTGGCCAAGAAGGCGGATCTGTTCGTGATAGCGCCGGCGACCGCCAACGTCATCGCGAAGCTTGCTCACGGCCTGGCGGACGATATGCTCACGACGACCATTCTGGCGACCACAGCGCCCCTGCTGATTGCCCCGGCGATGAATACCCAGATGTATCAGGCGCAGGCGACGCAGCAGAATTTGAAAACCCTTGTTGACCGCGGCGTCTATACTGCCGGCCCTGAGGGAGGATTGCTGGCCTGCGGGGACATCGGCGCGGGCCGCATGAGCGAACCCGCGGACATTTTAGCCGCCTGTGAGGGGATATTGGCTCCCGGAGGCGATTATGCCGGGCTTCGCGCCGTGGTAACGGCCGGCCCGACGCGTGAAGCCCTTGATCCCGTGCGTTTTTTGACCAATAAGTCTTCAGGCCGGATGGGTTACGCTATCGCCCAAGCCCTGGCCGCGCGCGGAGCGGAGGTTGTTTTGATATCCGGGCCGGTGAGCCTGTCAGCGCCTCAGGGGGTCGAACTTGTTCCGGTCGAATCGACGGAGGATCTTTATCAGGCAGTGATGGATAAAGCGCCTCATTGCGATGTGCTGATCCAGGCCGCGGCACCCGCCGATTTTACCGCCGCCCGGCAGGCGGACAGCAAGATCAAAAAACAGGGGGATGAGGACCTTACGCTGCGCCTGCGCCAGACGCGCGATGTGGCGAAGGCGGCAGGGGAGCAAAAGAAGCCGCATCAGGTTTTTGTAGGTTTTGCCGCGGAGACCGGCGGTGATATGCGGCAGGTGGAAGAAAAGCGCAAGCGCAAAAACCTTGATCTGATTTGTTACAACGATGTCAGCCAGCCCGGCGCGGGTTTTGATGTTGACACCAACATCCTGACGCTGATAGCCTTCGATCAGTCGAGAGAACTTCCCCTGATGAGCAAGAGGCAGGCGGCGGACATGCTGCTGGATGAGATTTTGAGGCTGAAGAAGGCGAAGCAGGCGTGACGAAGGTTCCGCGCTACGCGCAAGTGATCGTTGATATCGCCCACGCCGATGTGGACAGGGTGTTCACTTACGCCATTCCTGACGGAATGGCGCTTCAGGTTGGTATGCGCGTGGCGGTGCCCTTCGGCCGGCAGGAGAAAGAAGGGTACGTACTGGGCTTTTCTGATGATTGCGAACTTCCTCCCGACAGAATTCGGCAGGTGAAGGAACCGCTTGAGGATTATCCGGCCATCCTGCCAGGGCTGGTGGAGCTTGCGCGCGGCATGAGCGTTAGCGCTCACTGCCCGCTGGCTGAGACATTGAGGCTGATGATCCCGGCGCAGATGCGCGGGGGACGCATCGGGATCAAGACAGAAAAGGCAGCGCGCCTTTTGCTCAGCGGTGAAGCCTTGCAAGCGGCCCGCGCGGCGCAGACACGCTCGCCCAAGCGCCGCCTGCTCATCGATCTGATGTCAGACGGCGAGGTCCATCCCTTGAGCGAACTCCAATTGCTCGTACGCGCTCCGCTTGAGCCTCTGCGGGCTTTGGAAAAAGAAGGCGTGTGCGAGGTGATCGAGCGCGAGGTGCTCCGCTCGCCCTATCCGGACCGGCCGGTCATGGATCCGGATCCGGAACTCACAGAGGATCAGCAGGAGACGCTGGATGAGCTGCTTCCGGCCCTGAGGGCACGGCGCGGCGCGTTTCTATTGCACGGTGTGACGGGTTCAGGCAAGACGGAGGTTTATATCCGCGCGGTGCGCGAGACCCTGCGGCTTGGGCGCGGCGCGATCGTGCTTGTACCGGAAATTGTGCTTACGCCCCAGATGGTGCAATGGTTTCGCGGACGTTTCCGGGACGAGGCGGCGGTGCTGCATTCCCGGCTGTCGGCGGGCGAGCGCTTTGACGAGTGGCGAAGGATACGCCACGGCGCTGCGCGGGTGGTGATCGGCGCGAGATCAGCGGTATTCGCCCCTGTGAAGGATCTGGGGCTGATCATCGTGGACGAGGAGCATGAATCGAGCTATGTATCTGACCGCGTGCCCGCTTATGATGCCCGGGAAGTGGCCCAAAGACGGGCCGAGCGCGAAGGGGCCTGCCTGCTGCTGGCCAGCGCGACACCCTCCATTTTAAGCTTTGCCAAGGCAAAACGCGGAGATTACACGCTGCTTGAGATGCCCCTGCGCGTTAACGGCATGCCCATGCCTGAAGTAACTGTCGTCGATATGCGGGAAGAGTTGCGCCTGGGCAATAAGGGTATGTTCTCAGGAGAGCTGTTGACAAGGCTTGAGCAATGCCTGAAGGCAGGCCAGCAGGCCATGCTGTTTATCAACAGGCGCGGATACGCCCAGAGCGTTGTCTGCCGCAAGTGCGGGCACGCGATGGGCTGCCCCTCCTGCGATGTGAGCCTGACCTACCACGCGGCGGACAATCTGCTGCATTGTCACTATTGCGGGCAGAGATCGCCGATGCCGGGGGCATGTCCCGAATGCGGTTCCGCGTACCTGAAACCGGTGGGGGCCGGTACGCAGCGGGTGGAGGAGGAGTTTAAAAAGCTCTATCCCGATGTTCCCTTCGTCCGCCTTGATAATGACACCACGACCATGAAAAACGCGCATGAGGAGCTGATCAACCGCTTTCGCAGCGGCCAGGCGCGCGTGATGATCGGAACACAGATGATCGCCAAGGGGCTGGACTTTCCCAGGGTAACGCTGGTTGGCGCTGTGCTGGCGGATTCCTCCCTCAACCTGCCCGATTACCGCAGCGCCGAGCGGAGTTTTCAGCTGCTGACACAGGTGGCAGGCCGCGCAGGGCGGGCAGATCAGCCCGGCCATGTGGTGATTCAGACCTATAAGCCTGATCATTACGCCATCGTGGCGGCCGCCGGACAGGATTACCGCCGCTTTTTTACTACCGAGTTTGAAAGGCGCAGGCGTGATCTTTACCCGCCCTTTACGATGCTGGTAAGGCTGCTGTGCCAGGCAAAGGATGAGGAGACGGCCCGGCAGGTGAGCGGCGAGCTCCTGGGCAAGGTGGAGAAGCTGCTCGCGCTGCAGCCGGCGCTGAGAAAACGCGTACTGTTTTGCCGTGAGGATGAGGCTCCGATCAAAAAAATCATGGGCCGTTCCCGCGCGCAGGTGTTTTTAAAACTGCTGGTTCATCCCGACAGCGATCAACTGATCGCTCAGCTTCAGGAGATGAGCAAGGAAGAATGGCCGGGTGAAGTGACGCTGGAAATCAATCCCGCGTCCCTGGCATGACAAGGAGTAGAAATGTCAAGGAAAACCATACTGCATATCGGGGACCCATTGCTGCGCGCGGTGAGCCACCCCGTGACCAAATTTGATCTGCGATTGCAGATGATCGCGCGTGACATGGGTGAAACCATGTACGCTGCCGATGGCATTGGCCTTGCCGCGCCGCAGATCGGCCTGATGCGCCGCCTGATCGTGATCGACTTGTATGACGAGCAGGGCCTGCGCGTGTTTGTGAACCCCCAGATCATCAAGGCTGAGGGGGATGTCGCGATGGAAGAGGGCTGCCTGAGCATCCCCGGCCGCCGCGGGTGCGTCAAGCGGCCTGAAAAGGTAACAGTCACCTATCAGGACATTAAAGGCAGGCATCAGGAGATCCAGGCCGATGGTATTTTGGCCAGAGCTCTCCAGCATGAGATCGACCACCTCAACGGCGTGCTGTATGTTGACCTCATGGAGTATGAGGTGTTTGAGGAGGACGATGAAGAAGAGGATGAGGAAACCGCGGAGGCCGGGGCCTGATGCGCATCGTTTTCATGGGCACGCCCGACTACGCGGTGCAATCCTTGGAAGCGCTGGTAGAAAACGGCTATGATGTGGCGGGCGTTTTTACCCAGCCGGATAAACCCAGGGGCAGGGGCGGCAAGGTGCAGATGCCGGAGGCGAAGGAATATGCTAATTCCCGCGGCATCCCCGTTTTCCAGCCGCGCAAGATCCGGGCGGATGGCGTGGATGCGCTGAAAGCCCTGGCACCCGACCTGTGCGTAACGGCAGCTTTCGGACAGATCCTCTCGCAGGAAATACTGGATATCCCAACATTCGGCACCATCAACGTGCATGCCTCCCTCCTGCCCAAGTACCGGGGCAGCTCGCCGATCAACTGGTGCCTGATCAATGGGGAAACGGTAACGGGCGTTACAACCATGCTGACTGCCGCCGGCATCGATACAGGCGATATACTGCTGCAAAGAGAGACCGGGATCAGCCCCCTGGAAACCGCCGGTGAATTGACCGGGCGACTAGGCGCGATGGGCGCTGAGCTGCTGATCGATACGATCCGCGCGTTGGAAGCAGGCAGGCTGTCCCCGATCAGGCAGGATGAGAGCGTTATGAGCTACTACCCCATGCTTCATAAGGAGATGGGTGAAATAGACTGGACACAAAGCGCGCGGTCCATCTCAAACCTCGTGCGGGGGCTGAATCCATGGCCCGGCGCGTATACAGACTCGGCCAGGCTCGGCAGGCTGAAGCTGCTCCTGGCAAGCACAGAAGCGGGGGAGAGCGCTGCCCCCGGCACTGTGCTGGAAGCGGACAGGAAGAAAGGTCTGCTGATACAGGCGGGGGAAGGCGCGGTGCGCGTGCTTACCCTGCAGGCCCAGGGAGGCAAGCCGATGAAAGCCTCCGATTACCTGTTAGGGCATCCGATCACAACGGGCGAAGGACTATAAAGGAAGCCCGGCCAAGAGCCGGGAGAGGAAAACATGAGCGAAAACGATAACAAAAAGGCGCCTTACAATCGCCCGGATCAGCAAGGAACAAATAAACCCTATGGCCGCCCCGCGGCAGGCCAACCCCAACCCGCCCAGCGGCACTATGGCAAACCGGCGGGAGCGCCGCAGGGCCAGGGCGACGGGGGCCGCGGCTTTGGCGGCAAGCCCGCGTTTGACAGAGGCCCGCAGTGCGGTGAACGCAAGCCTTTCGCGAGACCCGCGGGAGCGCCGCAGGGCCAGGGCGGCGGAGGCCGCAGCTTTGGCAAACCCGCGTTTGACAGAGGCCCGCAGAGCGGAG
>LSQX01325479.1_pt1 | contig 14359 bp, 3 predicted proteins | sample 654561 | NCBI WGS metagenome assembly LSQX01 (sample SAMN04489861, study PRJNA283612) | anaerobic digester metagenome | isolation source: 4 biogas reactors fed with cattle manure at either 37C or 55C with and... | place: Denmark: Kongens Lyngby | collected 2014
TTGATTTATAACCGGACAGTAGTGACAAGGAATGTACTATAAAAAAAAATAACAAAACCGTTGTTTGGTGTTTTTTAAGTTTTGTTATTTTGAGTTCCGACTCCTTCTGCCTATTTCAGGCAGAAGGGCGTCGGAACATTAACCAACTGTAACCACTCATATTTTAACTCTTATATTTCATATTTCATATTTTATATTCTCAAATCTCATATAGTAACCGATTGAACTATAACTCAATTCCGTATCTTGTTATCGATACATAAATCTTTATTGCACCTAAAAAGAACTTTCAAAGCCAAACTACCATGAAGAATTTCTACCGATTAACCTTTTTTGCGACGCTTCTTTTCTGTTTGGTGTTCGGTTCGGCTATGGCGCAGGATCTGACCAACATCAAAGACGCCAAGCCGTTTGACATTAACGGAAGCATCGGGCTAAAGTCTTATTTCTACAACGTTTCGGGTATTCCGGAGCGGCAATCGCCATTTGCCTACGGCATCAACGCCAACGCCACAATCTCGCTTTACGGTATCTCCATGCCGTTTTCATTCACATGGTTCAATCACAGCAAAAAAGGAAATTTCAGCCACGCCTTTAATCAATTTGGCATCAGCCCAAGTTACAAGTGGCTGACGCTCCATCTTGGCTACCGCAACATGTCATTCTCCGAATTTACACTCAACGGCTATACGTTTCTCGGTGTCGGTTTGGAGGCAAAACCCGGAAAATTCCGATTGGGAGCTATGTACGGGAAGTTCAATCAAAACTCCACCTTCGATCTATCCAAGAAAGACTCCATCCCCAAAATGACCCGCACCGGTTGGGCAGCCAAAGTGGGCTACGGCACCGAACGGCGCTTTGTCGATATTTCTATGCTCCGAATAGGCGATAACCCGAAGAATTTCGACCCCGAAAAAGTGAGATACGGCATGCTCTATCCCGAACAAAACATCGCTTTCGGTCTCACTTCGCGCTTTGAAATCATACCCAACTTGATGTTCACGTTCGACGGCTCGTACAGTTTTCTTACCAAAGACCAAACTGCGGGTGGAGCCGACACCATCTCCAATTCGATGCTGAAATTTGCCGGTAATTTTATCACCGTAAACAGTTCAAGCGACTATTTCAAAGCATTCAAAACAAGTATAAACTACCGTTTCAAACCGTCGATTGTGTCGGGCATAGAGTATCGGCGCATTGACCCGGGTTTCCGCTCGATGGGAAGTTATTTTTTCAACAACGACATAGAGCACATCACCTTCAACCAATCGCTCGGACTCATGAAAAACAAGATGAATCTGCGCGGTTCGCTCGGATTGCAGCGCGACAACCTGAACAGCCAAAAGAAAAACACCGCCAAACGGCTTATAGGCGCGCTCTCGGGAAGTTACAACATCAATCAGAGTTGGGGAATTGACGCTTCGTTCAATAATTTTTCGACCAACCAACGGGCTTTTCAGAAATCGGAAATCGATACGCTGTTTATTTTTCAGGTTAACCGCACCATCAACCTATTGCCGCGCTACGTGAAAGCCACCGAAAAAACATCCCACATGGTGATGCTCAACCTGAACTACACCACCCTTGAAGACAAAAACAAACGCACCGCCGACATGACCAACACCGACACCTACATGGCAATGCTAATGTACAACCTGGGGTTGCTGCCTATTCAAGCCAACCTGTCGGCGAGCGTGAATTACATCGAGATGAAAAACAAGAATTTCCAAATGGAGATGATAGGAGGCAATGTCAATCTGTCCAAACCGTTTTTTGAAAACAAACTTTCGCTTAATTGGGGCAACAATCTGATGTTCAACAACATGGGCGAAAACAGCAGCATCATATACAATACAATGTTAAGCGCTTCCTACCGCTTCCATCCCAAACACAACGTTTCATTCAATTTTAACGCGATAAGTAATCGATTTAAAAGCCCAATCAATCCGTCGTACGGAGAAATAAGAGGAGATATAAGTTATGTGTTCACATTCTAAAAATCAGGTTTTAAGGTTGTTGTTTACAATCTTTTTAGCGATAGTTTGCCACGGTGGAATACTTGCACAAAACACAAATCAGGCAACTGTTTCAGTAGTAGTAGCACCCCCGTTTACTAATAATTTTCAGGATTATTTGGCGCCGAGTAAAATCCGAAGCACAGTACAGTTGCTTGGGACTGTGCCCTTTGATGAAAGCCGTTTTGATGTAGGATATGCACATATCTTTCTAAAAGGAATGCTTACATATGATGGGGATAGGATATTAACCATCCGTACAAAAGATAATTATATTCCATCAGAACCGATTACAGTTCGCGGAACTTTACAACTTGGTTTACCTAACCAATATATAAATTACTCACCTTATACAGTTACAAACTCCGATATTCAGACCATTTTCGCCGCCAACAATCTTCAATACAGCGGGATTACGCAGCAGGAATTGGAACAAAACGGACTTCCGGCCGGCAATTACCGGTTGTGCATCGAGGTTTACCATCATAAGACGTCGCATGTAGCAGGACCTATACTATATGGATCAGGTTGTGCATCCTTTACCATTCAGGAGGTACAGCCGGTTATCAACCAAACCGTGCAGGTGCTGCCGCCAATTACCAATCAACTTTCCGATTATTTCTACGGAAATAAAATCAACAGCGTGATTACTGTGGTACAATACCCTCAAAGCACAGCAAAACTAAAAATCCGCGGTTATATAAAAAACAGTAGCGGAAGCATTAAGATTGGCACTAACTCATCTCCTACTGTTGCGCCATACCATGGAATTACGATTTCCAAAACCGGCACAAGCTATTCGCCCTATACACTTACGTCAGCAGATTATGCCGCTATTTTTAACGAACAATTCTTGCAGTACATCGGCATAACTAAAGCGCAAGTTCAACAGAACGGACTTCCACCGGACACATACGAAATGTGTTTTGAGATTTACGAAGAAGGAAAGTATTATGAACCACTGAAAACAACATGCAGCGCACCGTTTACCATTCAGCCGGTACAGCCCATTATCAACCAAACCGTACAGGTGCTGCCGCCTTATACAAGAAAATTAGACGATTATTTGAACACACCCGGCAAGATTAATAGTGTGATTACTGTATCGCAGTATGCATCAAACCAACTGAAAATAAAGCTTTTCGGCGAAATAAGACAAACCGACGGTGCAGTAAGGATAGGAAATGACGGATACTCAGATCTTATTACAATAACAAAAACAGGAGCTGCATTTCCGCCTTACACACTTACATCCACCGACATAAAAAGCACATTTAGATATCCGGTAGTTGAGGGTATGAGCCAAGATGAATTTTATCAAAATGGACTGCCTTACGGAACCTATGAGTTGTGTTTTAAGATGTACGATATAAATCGTAATGATATGCTGATTGGCGAATTTTGCAGCGCACCGTTTACCATTCAGCCGGTACAGCCCATTATCAACCAAACCGTACAGGTGCTGCCGCCGATTACCAATAAGCTTTCTGATTATTTCTCCGGAACGAAAATCAACAGCGTGATTACGGTCAGCCAATTCCCTACCAACGACGCCAAACTGAAAGTCAGGGGATTAATTAAAAGCAGCGACGGATCGATAGAAATTGGAAGCAACTTGTCACCCGCTGTGGGACTTCATCAGATTACCATCACCAAAAGCGGTACGGCATATCCGCCACGCACGCTTACGGCAAGTGATTACGCGGCTATTTTCAACGAGCAACTGTTAGTGTACAAAGGCATTACCCGGGAACAAGTGCAGCAAAACGGACTGCCGGCAGGTATCTACGAAATCTGCTTCGAGCTATACAACGAAGCGCAAAGCGAACTGCTGAAAACCACTTGCAGTACGCCGTTTACCATTCAAGATGCACAAGCTGTCATTAATCAAACCATACAAGTTATTCCGCCTTTCTCCAATCGATTGGAGGATTATACCGACAAACCCGGAAAAATCAATAGCGTCATTAACGTAACGCAATATCCTACAAACACCGTCAACATAAAATTAAGCGGCGAAATCAGGAGCGTGGATAAATCCATTTCGATAAAAAATAGGGGCTATTCCGGACCGATCAACATTGAAAAGACAGGAAACGCATTCCTTCCCTACGCCTTGACTTTTGCCGATATTTCAAGCGCGTTCAACAAAAGAACGTTGGCTTATACCGGCATAAGTAGAGAGCAGGTCGAGGAAATTGGATTACCCGATGGCAATTACGAGATTTGCTTTACTATACACGAGCAAAGCGGTAAAAATTTGGGCACATTCTGCAGCGCGCCGTTTGTTATTGCTACGGGCATATCGGCAGGTTTTGGTATTGAACCGCCAATCATTATTCAGCCCATTAACGAGGAGCTTATCACATTGGAGCAAAGGCCCGCCTTACAATTCTCTTGGACACGACCAGCGGGCGCTCCGGCGAACTTAAACTACAAGCTGAAAATCATCGAAGTAAGCGATCCCGGAGCCAACTACCGCGATATGTTGCGCAACGACGCTTATCCGGCATTTTTCGAAACCATGATAAACAACAATGTGCCGACCTACCTTTACACGCCTGCCAATCCGGCATTCGTCGAAGGTAGAACGTATGCATTTGTGGTAAGAGCCCTAGATCCACTTGGTAGAACCAACTTCAACAACGAAGGCTACAGCGAAATACACACATTCACCACGAATTCGAGCTTGGCATTTTCCGATGAATTTGTTGAAAGCGCCGACCTCAAATTCTTAAGTCCGCGCGATTTGAAAACCGGTCCGGATACGTTGAGAACAGCCTACCGAAACGGCTTCAACTTGGCATGGGGATGGCAAAAAGAGGTCGTTCGACCGGACACAACCTATTCCGTCCAATTGGTCAATGCCAGAATAAACGAACTCAAAAAAATCAACAAATACATCTTGACCGTAAACGAAATAGATTCGGTGAGCGGCAATTCGTTAAAACAACTCTTTACACGCGAATTCCCTACAGACCCCTTGTCGCCCTATCAATTCCCTGAACATATCTTCGTGAAAAAGCAGGAGGCGCTCAATTACGGCTTTGAAGAAAAGAAATTTTATAAAGCCCACATGCAGATGATACACGAAAACGGACAGCTCGTTGGTACATATCAAAGTAACAAGTTCATGGTTGACTATGCCATGGGCGACAGCGCCAACATTCGTGTAAAAGCCGTGTTGGACTATGAATACGAGGGCTTCCCGGCCAAATATCCGTTGGCTAATACGGAGGTTAAGGTAACAGTTTATTCCACCTTTACACCCGAAGGACTGCAAAAACACATAGAAGACAGTGGCGATAGGTTTTTACACCCGAGCGCACAATTACCAACTTTAAATACCAAAACAGCACAAAGGTCGTTCTTTATGACCACAGACAAAGATGGTAGAATCGAAAGAGATATTACCGTCTCCAAACGTTCACTTGAAGACAAAGAAGCGCTGTTTGTTACCATTTCCATACCCAATCCGTATTACAACGACAAGCATTTTAAGACGTTACGACAAAAATTGAATCTCACAGCATATGCGCAAGAGAAGAATAAAGAGATAACCTTAGATAAAGAAATAACACAAAAAGCGATTGATGCAATTAAAGGTAAATCAGGATCGAGCAACCAAAATGTGGAATCCTTTGAAAACAACGATGCCGACTTCGGGCAATTGACGGCAAAGACCAATGCTTACCGTTTGATAGTAGATGTAAACAAACTCTATCCCAAGTATGACCTTATCGAAAGCAAGGACAAGAAAACGCGGAAGATGGAATTAAGTAAAGAGAAACACGGTTCAGATGTAAACGTTACCGCCTATGATGTCGATATGAAAAAACCGATTAACGGTTTGCCTATGATAATTTACCGAAAAAACAAACGGAAGTACATTCCCACATACGAAGGAAACATATCTTCTAATGCGCCTAAAAGCGAAACAACAGGAAATAATGGAAAATATTCGTTAGCCCAGGCAACTTCTCAAATGACTTCTACCACACAAGATGATAAAGAAGATATCACCATTGTAGCCGTAGGCAAAACGGTAATGAACGCGAAAAACGACAGCAGCACCGTAACCTTCGAAAAATTATTATCAACCGACAATGTTAACGACAGCTACTTTATCATTGCCGTGCGTAATGTAAACGATTGGATACAGGAGCAACGGAAGAAAGGATTGCATGTTGGTGTGCAAGGAGAAGAATTGAAAGGACTAATAAACAGTTCCGGCACCTATTTCGACGAAATGAAAATGACCGGCGAGAGCAATTCAATGATAGCAAATGTAATCGGGGTAAATACTGCTCAAGCTCAAACAAATACGAGCGGAGCTGTTTCTCAAGCCAATGCAAACATACAAGGCTTAGGATCGTTGGGTGGCGGATATACGCCTCCTGAAAATATCGGATTGGAGTTTGACAAAGACGGAGGATTTATAGCGGAAGCCATGCCGTTTAAGTTACCAAAAAAAGAGGATATTTATTATCAAACGGCAAAAACGGAATACAACATTATTTCCCGTAAACCGCCCACCTCCATTTTTAAAGGAAGGCTGATGTACGCTTGGCCCAGCGAACCGAATAACCTGCGCCCGTTACCCAATACACGATTCAGGGTAATTACCGACTATGTTTCCCTCAACAACCTATCGGTAGGCGCCGTGAATGCGAGTCAACTGAAAGATGAAGGCGGAAGGGGATTACCCGTTGTTCAAAACGAGAATGGAGAAAGGTTTAACACCCATGATGCAGTCTTTGTCAACTCCGACAACGACACGATTATCCTTGCCGACCATCGCGTTACTATGGGAACAGCGAAAACCGATGCCAACGGCTATTTCGAAATAGAAGTGGTGAATATCAACAGCAAAGGCAGTCTCAAAGCAGGTAAACTCTACCGAGCCCAATTGGAGCAGATTAAAGACCCCGAAGCAAAACAAGAAGCCTTCCCCGGAATTATTAGCGGCATTGAAGGCTTTGGTAAAATGTTTGGCGGCGCCGGCTTGGAAGCGATTATCAATTGGGGCGACTTCGACAAAATTACCAACCCGGGCGACAATATGCAAGGTGCTATCAAAGCGCAACAGTCAATCAACAGCTACACCAACGTCAGTTTCGATGCTGCTACGCATAGTTACGATGTAACTTCGCAAACACAAGGGTTAGGAGGCAACGTTATCGGCGGAAAACAAAAAGTCATGAGAAACACTTCAAGCTACGACGACAACAGCTATGCCGAAACAACCAATCAGCGAGGCGGACCCAACCCAATACTCGACGCACAAAATCCAAACATACAAATTAATAGAGGAGGCGAAGTTACTTCTTCACAGATTGTGAGTACTCCGTCGGTGCTTCACACACTTAACCGGGTATTCCGCATAAAGATAGATGGTGCTGCCAAAGACTTCTATCACCAATCAAAAGATGTGGTTGTAATTCAACCTTTCGAAATAATAACGGAATCGCAAACAATTACCCACTACGTGAGGGAAAGCCAGGTTATGCTAAATGTAATAGATAATGCAACTAATAAACCAATTACCGAAAAAGGAATTCAAGCAACTATTTTCAGGGATATAACGCACAAACCTGCAGAGCTTCCACAAGGCGAAGGAGATGGAAAATACCTTTACAGCCCACTGATACAGGCAACTTACGCCGCTTCAACCGGCAATCGTCCGAAGTATGAACACTTGTGGTCGGGACTCGATATTGAAAGCAAAGAAATAAAGCCCATGAAGCGATTAGCAGGAGGGGCTCTGGATACTTATTGGATAAGCGTGTCAAGCTATTTGAGCAGCGAGGTGTCAAAGGCGTATAGGAATAATGAAGACCTTCTCCTCAGAGCTACAGTCATTCGGCGTGAAAACGACGACAAATCCGACGAGGAAAAGACCATTAAACCAATACCTTCAATCCGTCACATTGAAGTTCGATTAGACCCACTACCAAGCCGCCTTATCGTTTCATTACGGGATTCGGCAAACCAAGTCCCGTTGGATGGAAAGCAATACGCCGGCCGGGTTTATTATACGGATGCAAGCAAACAACAAAAAACGGCGCCCGTAGATGCACACGGAAAAGTAGAAATTACCGGAAGCAACCTCAAACTCAATCAAGACAACGTAACTATAATCCCGTTCTACGCCAGAGCAAAAGGATTTAAAGAATCAGATACAAAAACAGCTTCTTTACAAAAAACAGGTTCGCAATTCTTTGCTACGTTAGGATTAGTGCCTTCAAGCCACATAAAAGGAAGAGTGGTTTCCAAAGAGGCTAAAAAAGAAGCTGTACACCTCGGCGCTTCATCCATTATTTATCCCGTGCCTTCGTGGATCCGCATGGACGAAGGGAAGTATTTTGAGACAAAAGATGATGGACATTTCGATTTGCCGTTGCCGATTAAGGACATATCCAATTTCGAAATCAAGCCAAAAGATGTAGGCTACTTTGATTCAATTAAAGTAATAAGAAACGCGGATGTTCGGGTCGTTAATTTGGGAAATATCGAGTTAAAACGCCAACGCCACCGCATTAAGGTGAATGTGTCCACTACGAATGAAAACGGACTTACGAAGCAGCTCCCCAACAGCGTGGTAACATTAGCCGATATGGAACGTAAAACCAACAACGACGGAGATGCCTATTTCAGCTTCGAAAATGTATCGGTCAATAGTTACAAGTTGATTGTGCGCGGTCCGCAAGGAGCGAGTTACATTCCGAAAACAATCGACATTGCCAACGAGGAAAGCAAGGATTACGTTACCTACAAGGTTACATTATCAGCCGGAAGTGTAGTGTCGGGAACAGTCCATTTAGACGGCAAACCGATACGAGGGGCTAAAGTCTATCTCGATGTAACGCACAATTTATCCAATGTAGAAGAAGGCACGCTTACCAATCCGAACGCCAATCTCACTTACGCTTATTCCGATGCCAATGGGAAATATATGTTGAGAGGCGTTCCGATTAACAACCAAAAAGTGTCCGTACGCGCCGTATTAGACACTACATTTACCGTAAATGGAGATAAAAAATTGGTACAAATAAGCAATAAAATGGGTAAAGCCGATTTCAATCTGCAAAAATTTGGCGATCACGTCATCAACAAGGTGTTCGGCTTTCCGCTTACGGTAGAAAAGATTGAAAAAGTGGATGAGAAAAACGTGAAAGTAACCGGAACCGTGAATTGGACGATGGGTATCTCCAACTTCAAAATGGACGATGCAACCAAATTAGCACGCATTGAGGATGTACCTTTCGAACTAACCGAAATAAACGGCAACAAAGTGGGTATTCCCAAGAAAAGCGAAATCCCGTTGAGCGGCATTACTAAGCTGAAACTCTCGCTGATGGATAAATACAACGTGGAGTTAAGTTCTCACAAACAACACTACAACGCTTCTTACGGATATAAAACCGTACCGTTGCTTATTGTGAAAGATAAAAACAGGGGTAAAATTTCCGGCAACATGCGGATTGTAGATAACTCGTTCAATTATCCCGACGATTACCTGAAATTTACCGAAACCGACCAATTCCACTTGGCTACGCTCGACGGCAAAAACCTGAATCAGGTGATTGATGTGGTTACCGCTGCCTTTGCCGAAAAAGAAGCGTACAAGCCGGCGTTCAACGAATCGGGCAAGTATGCCGACGCCGTACAAAGCGTAATGAATCTACCCGAAAATTCAGCTTTGACGCCGAAATACTCAGGGATAACCCTTAAAAACACAAGTTCGGATGCATCCGCAGCTAACAGAAAAAGCCTTCCTGTTTACTATTTAAGCAAAGGAAACAAAGAACCGATTAAATTCAAGTTAATCCGTTTCGACGCGACTGCCGATCCAATGAAAAGCTATATCAACGATGAAGGCAAAATCCGATTAGACGCCAACATAAAAGTCAATATGCCCAATGCCCGGCCAGAGCGATTTGATGTTAACATTCCGGGTGTGATGTTGGATGAACGCGAAGTATATCCCGCGTCCGGAGCAGGACCATTGAAAGTAGCGCTCGAAGATTGGACGCTCGAAGTGAAAGATTGGAAGTTCAGCGTGGAAGAAGGAGGTATCACCAGCTCCAACGCGCGCATTCACACGCCAATCGTTGATATTCCGGTGAGGCGGTTTGTGCTGCGCAACGATATGTTTGTGATGGACAAATTCGTGATGAGCGATTTGACCTTGGGCGGCGGAAAATTTAAATTGCAAATTGACACCACCGTGGTGAAGCCGTCATTGACCTTCGAACAAAAAACCGGTATGCACATGACGCCGCATTGGAATTTCAGCCTGTTGAGCGTCGGCAAGTCAAAAGCAGCTTCAATGCCGCTATTGAATGAATTAGTGAATTATCAGGTAGAATTTGACTACATACAAATATTAAGTAACAACGAAATGTCCGTTCAGCTCAAACAGCAAGAAAAGGAAGCCTTGTTGATGGGCAATGAAAAAGCAAAATTCAAACCCCTGCTGATTGTCAACGGCTCCAACTATATCAAACTGTTGGGTTCGCTCAATGTAGGCGCGCCCCGATTGGGTGATATCGAGTTGATTGCCAAGTGGACCGCCCCGCATGCCAAACCGACTTTCGAACCCGTATCGTTCGATTTTGAAACCAAAGGATTTGTCCATTTCACGGCAAAAGAAAGTCCCATATTTATCAACAAGTCAAACATCGCGGTATTAAACGGTCAGGTAGCTGAAAAACCGGCTGACTCCTTCGAACCGATGCCGGCGCATTTCTTCTGCCTGAATGAAGGTACAATTCCTTATGCTGTAAGGGTTAAAAAAGGACACACCACCAAGCTATCCGATGGCTACCAGCTGATAGGAACCAACGGCGGTATGTATGTAGAAGGAGGAGATTGGAATTTACTGAAATTCAACGGGCTAATAGTTCCAACAAATCCTCAGGATAATTCAGATATAAGACCTTCACATACAGAATTTTCTGTGCTTGGAGCAATCAAAGCCATTACTTTCAATGCCAATGTAGATGGCTCATTGGGAGTTGATAAGGACAACATGGGCGTAACCGGAAAAGTGAAAGGCTCGGTAAAAGTTGACATAGATTATGAGAAACCCGAATTTGTTCAGCAAATAGAAGGCAATATCGAGCATATTAAAGGAGAAATCGCAGACTTCAAAGCCGATGTAAAGGAAAAGTACAAGTCTCTGACAGAACACAAAATCAGTACGCCTTTAGGCGAGATGACGCAGGTGTTCGACTTCCCCAACGGGCGTTTGATAGGCGGCATCACCATGAAAAACGTAGTCTTGGGCGGCATGACGATTTACACCGGAACCATCGAAACCTGCATCGACAGGGAAGGATTTTACGTGGCAGGCGGTTGCAATGCCTTTATTCCTCTGGGCATTCTTTCGGGTAATTACAACCTGGGACTTATGGTCGGCTACCACAGTCTGTCCGACCACCTGTGGGGAGTAACCAACAAGTACATCGACTCGCGTGTGCAAAACATCTGTTACAAGCGGGAAACTCCACAACTATCCGGTATTTACTCCGTGTTCAACCGAGAAATACTTAATGTAGAATATCCGTATGTCTTCCCGCCTGTAGGTTGGGGAAAATTACGTGCAGTAGCCTTAATCGGAGGCGATATGTACTTCAACATTACAAAAGAAAGAAATGCTTGGGTTTGGAAACTCGGTATGGGCGCTTACGCGCATCTTGATGTGGGAGCCTATGTCAATTGTTTGGGCGTGGCAACCATAGATGGCAGCCTGACGCTTGATGGAAAGATGAATTTTATATTGACCACGCCACTAAAAAACAGCTACATTGGCGCACACTTAGGACTTGACTTTAATGCAAAGGCTTGCATAGGTGTAGGTGGACTTCAAGAATGTGCTTCAACGGGTGTAACCTGTAGCATGAAGGCATCAAGCGATGGCTTTAAATTCTCATTAAATCAAGGTAAGGATAAATTTACCTGTCCATAAGTTAAACAATAAACACACCATAAACATGAAAACGTGTAAAGATAAAGCCGGAAACTTTCACAGATTACAAGTAGCAGGCATACTTGCCGGACTGCTGTTCGTATTCGGTTTCGCAACCACACAGTCTGCGGTAGCACAGACTCCAAGCGCTCGCGCTTACGCCACAGGTAATTATATTTTCTGCGGAAAAGAACTGCCAAAAGATTTCAGCTATCTTGTTGAAAAAGAAGTGACCGGAAAATGGGAAGAAATAGCCCGCTTGCAAATACCGCAAAACAACAGTGAATGCAACGCGCGTGTTTTCTCGCTGCCGCAAGCGGTAGCTTCGGCTCAGCGGATAACACCCGAGGATATCGAAACGCTTTGGCAAAGGCTGAACATCCCGAACGGTTCGCTCGATTCGCTCTACGCCTATGCCTTTTACAGCGCGTATCAGTTTGTGGCGGGATGCGGTTGGTTCGACGATAAAATCACCAAACCCGGCACCTACAAATACCGTGTAAGTAAATTGGTGGGAGAAAACGCCCTGTCGAACGCGCAAGAAATCAGCGTCGCGTTTCCAGCAAAACCGCTAAAATTAACAGCAAAACCGGTGTCGTATCAGATAAACCCTTCCGAAGTGGAACTGCGCTATCACGTGGAAGACCCGCTGCAAACCGCCGGAATGAAAATATTCAGAAGCCCTTTCTTGCGAAACACGTTCAACGAAATTTTTCCTTCCATGGGAGTTAAGGAATACAAAGGCAAACCGGTGGCGGCATACATTGACGATACGGCGGTGCGTGGCATGACCTACAGCTATGTTGCCGTACCGCATGATGATTTAGGCAATCCGGGCATTCCCACCGATACGCTCAACGTCTATTTCGTAAGCAAAGATGCCGATTTGGGATTGATAACCGAATTGAGCGTCATTTCCAAGCCCGAAGAGAAAGGCAATCTGATTAAATGGGATTTCATAACGGAAACCTATATCCACATGGTGGGCATATACCGCTCCAAGACCTACGAAGGTGATTACGAACTGATTTGTACGCTTAAATCCAACGAAAAAGAGTATTTCGACACCGACAACATCGATCCGGCGGAAAACTACTTCTATTTTATCGTGCTCAACGACGGATTGGGAAACAGCATCCCAAGCGCCCGCTTTCCGGCTATTTTGGAAGGGAAAAAAGCCAATCCCGTGGCGCCGCAGGACCTGACCATCAGCCGCGAAGGAAACATCGTTACACTTACGTTTCGCAATGTAGGAAACAAGATCCGCGGCGCGTACGTGTATCGTGCCAACGGCTACGACGCCCCTTTGGAGCAACTGCCCAACATGGTGCTTTCTACCGACGAAATAGTTACGTACACCGATACGCTCCCTTACACGCGTCAACCCGAAGTATATAGCTACGCCGTCGCTTCCATCAATACATCGTACAACATCAGCCCCATTAGCGAGCGGGTCAATACGGCTTTCAGCGGAGGGCAACTGCCGATACCCGATAAATTGGACGGACATAGCAGCAACAATGCCGTGTGGTTAGTGTGGAGCGATGTGAGCGACCTGAACACGCAGATCACCGGTTATCAGATTTTCAGAAGAGCCAAATATTACGATACGCAAGCAGGCAAAGAAATGGAAGAAGTCGAAAGCATGATTGCTACAACTGATTTTGAAACCAATAATTTCACCGACTCGCTCGTGGTACCGGGCAGAGACTACATCTACCGCGTACGCAGCGTAGCTTCGGATACGACCGATGTGAGTAGTTTCAGCTTGCCGTTCAGCATTTACGCGCGTGCCGGACACATTTTGCCGGCTACCGACTTGCTTGCACTTGCTACCGATAAAAACATCGTGTTGCAGTGGAACATGCCCATGACCGACGGAATAGAAAATGTCGTCATATATCGCGGCGAAGAAAGCGGCGAGATGCAACCGCTCGAAACGCTGCAACCCGACAAGCAAAACTTTGAAGACAACTCCGCCAAAAAAGAGGTGATGTATTACTATTTCTTGCTTGTCAAATACAAAAACAACCTAACGTCAAAACCATCTGAAATGGTAAGCGCGAAGAGAAGTTCTTAGTTTGTAGTTTGTAATGGTGTCTGGGGCTTGGACTTCGAGCGAGCTATCGGTACTGTCTGAGTTTTGGTGAAGCTAAAGAAGAAGCGGGAAACACGAAACCCGTCTCGATTTCGCTTCGCTCGTCGGAATGTTGGCAATATGCTTCGCATTGCCACCAAAACCCGAAACACGAAATACGAAACCCGAAACACACTATCTCTCATCTTTATCTCGAAAAAATTATCTTAATTATAAATTTAAAAAAAACTATTATGAAAAAATTATTATTCATGCGAATCAGGGTTTGAATTA
>LSQX01354875.1_pt1 | contig 14359 bp, 15 predicted proteins | sample 654561 | NCBI WGS metagenome assembly LSQX01 (sample SAMN04489861, study PRJNA283612) | anaerobic digester metagenome | isolation source: 4 biogas reactors fed with cattle manure at either 37C or 55C with and... | place: Denmark: Kongens Lyngby | collected 2014
CGCACTAAAAGGTACAAGTCAGGACGGGCTTAAATACTACTTTTGAGTTTAATACCTATGATGCTCAAAATAGATTGATATGCAAAGTAACACGTAAGGAAGATGCAACTTTGTTGGATAGTACGACATACAGTTATGATGCTAATTCAAATTTGAAGGTCGAAACAAGCTATGGTGAAAATTTGATAAGCAAAGTAAAATATAGATATAATTCTCAAAATCAACTAAAATTATACTCCTACAATAGTAAAGAATATAAAAAAAGACTATTTCGCAGAAATATCACTTATATTAAGTTCAAGCATAAATATAATTCAAATGGAGATGTATTAGAGACTAAAATTAAGGAGAAACGGGGTGGTGCTAGACGAAAAAATAGAATTAGAAGAGCTATAAATGAATATAAATATAATGAACAAGGAAAGCTAATTGAAACCAAAGAGTTTAATTTTTATGATCATTATTCTATTTCTTACAACATGTTTCAAATAAAATACAATTCAAAAGGCGATATTGTTGAGAGACACGATATTAGGAATAATATAATTCATAAAAAAGAATACGAGTATATAGATTAGTTTTAATAGCCTAAGATTTCTCTTTAACCACTTCATTTACAAATCCTTCCAAATCTAATCCGCCAAAATTTCCCGAACTCATAAAAATCAACGAACTGTTTTTGTATGTTTGTTCCAATAGTACCTCTTTCAGACTATCTTTGTCGTTAACAACAATAATTTTTTCGTTGTTAAACTTCTCCTTAATCATTTCAATATTTAAGGGTGGAAGTTTTTTTATCTCCAAAGCGTAATTGTCGAAATAGACTATTGGTAAATCAGCCAAATCCATTGTGGATTGATATTGGTCTAAAAAGTTGATATTCAGACTGCTATAGGTATGAAGCTCCAAAACGGCTACTACTTTGTTTTGTGGATATTGCTCTTTTACAGCTTTTATGGTTGCTTCAACTTTTGAGGGCGAATGGGCAAAATCTTTATATGCTACAAAATCGTCATTATGAACAAGTTTTTCCAGTCGTTTAGAGGCTCCTTCAAAGCTTGAAATGGCATTGTAAAACTCAATATCCGAAATGCCTAATTCGTTGCAAACACAGCGTGCTGCCTCTATATTCATCAAATTATGCTTGCCAAAAACTGATATTGGAAATCTTTCTCCAGAATGTAAAATTTGACTTTTACCATTGTTTATTTCAAATTTGGGAATGCCATATGATGTCTTGTTTTTGCAGGTAAATTTTTTAGCAACTTCCACCACATTGGCATCTTCATGACAATAGATTAGCCTGCCACTTTCAGGAATTAGATTTGCAAATTCTAAAAACTGATTTTTATAAATTTCAAAGGTTTGGAATACATTAAAATGATCCCATGCAATTCCGCTAATCACCCCAATATCAGGTTTATACACCCAAAATTTAGGTCGCCTGTCCAAAGGTGATGTAAGGTATTCATCACCTTCCAAAATTATAATTGGAGCTGTTTCAGATAGTTTAACCATAACTTCAAAGCCATCCAATTGAGCACCAACCATAAAATCGAAATCTTTTTTCAACTTATTAAGAACATGCAAAATCATAGATGTAATGGTTGTTTTTCCGTGACTTCCACCAATTACAACCCTCTTTTTATCCTTTGATTGTTCATACAAAAATTCAGGAAAAGAGTATATCCTAATTCCCATTTCCCTTGCTTTAACCAACTCAGGATTATCTTCTCTGGCGTGCATTCCCAGTACTATTGCATCAATATCTTGGGTGATTTTTTTAGGATACCAGCCAATCTTTTCAGGTAAAATTCCATATTTCTTTAATCTGCTTTTTGCTGGATCAAAAATTTCGTCGTCGGAGCCACTAATTTCATAGTTTTTCAATTTTAACGCAATGGCCAAATTGTGCATCGCACTGCCTCCAATGGCTATAAAGTGAATTTTCATATCTTTAATTTTTGACTAAATTACACATTTTAAAAATTATACTTCGCAAACAAAATATTAGTTTTCAACTTGCAATTGTAGATAATCCAAATTGTATTTTCAAATTGAGAAAATAGTCATAATTTTGTACAAAAATAAATACTATGGCAAAAGTAGTTTGCATAATTGCAGAAAACTGGAAAATTGATGCTGGCACCTGTTATGGCGTTGTGCCAAAGTCGGTTTGGAGCAGATATGTTGATGTTGATGAAAACAATATGATTCCTGTTAGTTCACGTTGCTTGTTGATAAAATCTCAAGGAAAAACTATTTTATTTGACACAGGAATGGGCGATAAGCAGTCCGAAAAATATTACTCATACTCACATCCTTTTAATAGAGGTGGTTTGTGGAAAGGTCTTGAAAAAGAGGGAGTTAAGCCAGAAGACATAACAGATATAATATTTTCTCACCTACATTGGGATCACGTTGGTGCTGTAACATATTACGACCAAAACGGCGATTTGAAAGAGAATTTTCCCAATGCTCGTTTCCACTGCTCAAAAGCTCAATGGGAGTCCAGTCAAAATCCCAATTACAGAGAGTCTAAAGCATTTTTTCAAGAAGATTTAGCACCCATGAAAGAGGAGGGCAGGCTCAACTTGATTGAAGACAGCGGAATGTTTAATGATGAGATTGAAATTAGACTTTCAGATGGTCATACTCTTGGACATATCTTCTTGATTATCAATACCGAAAAAGGTAAATTGGCATATTTAGCCGATTTTATTCCCACAAAATTAAATCTTTCGCCAGCGTGGATAGCCAGTCAGGATATTCATCCTATGGAGACACTCAACGATAAATTTGAATTTTTGGAAGAAGCGTACAAAAATGAATATATTTTGATGTTTGGACATGATTATCACCACGAATGTGTCCGTTTGTCGAAAACTGAAAAAGGATTTGAGGCAGGCGAATCATTCATTTGGAACGATTATAAAATTTAAAAAATGAAAAAGATATACAATCCTTATCGCGAAATAGAAGGATACAACTGTTTTGGTTGTTCGCAAACAAATCCTATTGGATTAAAATTAGATTTCTTTGAAACAGATGAAGGAGTTTTGGCAAAATGGATTCCAACACCCGACTACGAAGGCTATCATAATGTTTTGCACGGCGGAATACAAGCTACAATTTTAGACGAAGTAGGAAATTGGATTTTGCCAATTAAAATTGGCTCTGCTGGCGTTACCCGAAAAATGGATGTACATTATTTGGAATCGGTTTATATAAGTCATGGCGAATTAACCATCAAGGCAAAACTTATCGAAATGACGAAAAATATTGCCCATGTTGAAGTTTGGATAGAAGATGTTGATGGTAGAGTGAAATCAAAAGCCTTTGTTGAATATTTTGTTTTTCCCGAAGAAATTGCCCGCAAAAAGTTTTACTTCCCCGGGAAAGAGAAGTTTCGTAAAGAGTAGTTTGAAATATTTTTCAAAAAACTAATCTTCCAACTCTCCAAATAGTCCATTATTAAAGTCTTCAAAGGCTTGTATAAGCTCTTCCTGTGTATTCATTACAAATGGTCCGTAGGGTGCAATGGGCTCATTTAGTGGCTCGCCACTCATAATCAGAACTATGGATTTTTCATTGGCTTTAATGCTGATTTCCTCACCCTCATTACCCATCAATACAAAGTTATCGGTAGGTGCCGTCTCTTTATTAATTATAATAACTTCGCCTTCAATAACCAATAGGGCAGTGTTGTAGTTTGCAGGAAAATCGAAAACAGCTTCTCCATCTTTTTCCAATTTTGCATTGTAGAGATAAACAGGCGAAAAGGTTGATGCACCTCCCTTTGTTCCTTTATATTCACCAGCAATAACTTCCACCAAACCAGCACCATTTTCCAAATTGTGTTTACCCATATTTTCATTGTCCACAGGCTGATATTTTGGCTCACTCATTTTATATTTTGCAGGTAAATTTACCCATAGTTGCACCATCTGAAATACACCACCCTTTTTGCTCCATTCACGTTCGTGATACTCTTTGTGCAAAATTCCACCTGCAGCCGTCATCCACTGCACATCGCCCTCGCCAATAATTCCACCTGAACCCGTACTGTCGTGGTGTTCCACTTTACCTTTGTAAGCAATGGTTACGGTTTCAAAACCGCGATGGGGGTGAACGCCCACACCTTTGGGGGTTTCGCTGGGAGGAAATTCGTGCTTAGAAGCATAGTCAAGCAAAATAAATGGACTCATACGTTCCATGCTAATGCCATAATTGCTGGGGAAAAAGTTATTTACCCTAAATCCATCTCCAACCCAATGATATTTTTGTGGAGAGATTATTCTTTCTATTGTTTTTGTTTTCATAATATAATCTGTTTTATAATAAAACATAAAACACAAAATAAGGTTTGAAAATGATGTTTTTTTAACGTTTATACACAGAATATAAATTCTTCACTATCTTTACAGCTAATATGACTAAAAAGAATAAAATAAAGACCTTACTTATAACTCTTAATGCCAAATATATTCATACCTCTTTGGCACTACGATGGCTTTATGTGGCAAACAAAGATAAATTTGATATATCGTTTAGAGAATATACCATAAAGGAAAATTTAGAAAAAATTGTATCCGATATAAAATCGTTGGAAATTGATGTTTTGGGCATAGGTGTTTATATCTGGAACGTCGAACAGACAAAGCTTTTAGTGCAAATTTTGAAAGAGGAATTACCCAATCTGAAAATTATTCTAGGTGGTCCAGAGGTTAGTTATGAACCTGATTTTTTCTTAGAAAACTGGAAAGTTGATTTTGTTGTAAGTGGCGAAGGAGAATTTGTTTTGGGCAAGCTTTTGCAAGCTATTCAAAATTGGGAAGTGGTTAATATTGAGTCAGTTTCGACTCGTAAAAACATTTCAAATATAGTTGCTCAAGCAGATTTGGAAGAGCTAATCAAACTATCCTCGCCATATCAATTAGATGAAGATAGGGCAGACCTAAATCATCGTATGATTTATTTCGAAACCTCCCGCGGTTGCCCATATAGCTGTGCGTATTGCTTATCCTCTTTAGAATTGGGTGTGCGATATTTTGAAATGAATTTTATTGAGGAAAATTTAATTTATTTAATTAATTCTGATGCAAAACGCATTAAATTTTTAGACAGAACCTTCAATATTCGCAAAAAACACACTTTATCTATTTATGAGATATTATTGAAAAATTATAGAGAAAATTTGAGTTGTCAATTTGAGATTTATGCCGATATTTTGGATAGCTCTACCATAGAGTTTTTAAATGAAAAATTGCCTCATAATTTCTTTAGATTTGAAATTGGAATACAGTCAACCCACGAACCAACAAATTTGGCAGTAAATCGGAAGCAAGATTTTGAAAAACTTTCTGAAAATATTCGTTTGTTAATGCAGGGAGGAAAAGTGGATTTACACTTGGATTTAATAGCTGGATTGCCGTTTGAAAATTACGATAGATTTGTGAAGTCTTTTGACGATGTTTTTCAACTTCGTGCCAAAGAACTGCAATTGGGGTTTTTGAAAATGCTTAGAGGAACGGCTTTGAGAAGAAATTCGGAAAAATATAATTATATATTTTCTGAAACTGCACCATATGAAGTGGTTAGCAATGATTTTATCTCTGAAAACGAATTGAATAGAATTAGAGATGCGGAGTTTATTTTGGATAAATTCTGGAATAGTGGTAGGTTTTCTCAGACCATGAATTATATTTTTGACAATGAATTTTCAGGAAAATATTTTCAATTTTTCGAGCTTTTTGGAGAGTTTTACAAAGAGAATAAATTCCCCAACAGAGCTTATCAATTGGAAGATTTATTTCGATATTTGAATAGCTTTTTGTTAACCCAAAATATAGATGCCAATAACACTCTACGAGAGGATTATTATTCCAATTTTGCAAGCCGCCCACGAGGCTATTGGACAGACAATATTGATACTAAGACAAGAAAAAAACTTTTAAACAAAATATCCCAAGACGAAGGTTTTTTGTTTGAAAACACTATTTCCCAATATCAAGTTCTAAAACAAGCCACCATCGACCTTTTGGAGGGGAACAGATATTTAATCACAATTTTTAATGAAGAAGAAAAAACTAGGATAAAAGTTGTTTGGGAAGGGGAGTTGTAGCACTATAAATTTTCTAAAACGAAATCTCTCAAAATAATTGCATGATTAATTTGTGGGTCGCGGGCAGCATAAATCAGGCTTAACTTGCCTATTGAGGCTATCTCTTGTAGTCGTTTTACCTCTTTAAAATTATTTTTCAACTCCTCTTTGTACAGCATTGCAAATTCTTGGAAATGTTCGGGTTTATGTCCAAACCATTTTCGCAGTTCTGTGCTTGGAGCGATGTTTTTATTCCATTCGTCTAACGATGCACGCTCTTTGCTTATGCCTCTTGGCCATAGCCTGTCCACTAACATTCTGTAGCCATCTTGCACCAAAAATTCGTCGTAAATACGTTTTATCTCTATCACCATTTTCCTATTCTTCTAAGGTGAAAATTTTAAACATTTCGCGAATATTTATCAATCTGAAAATCACAGCTATAAATATGGAGCTTACCACAAAAATGGATATTCCTATTAGCCAGTTTTCGACAAAATTTTTAGTCAAATAGACAAAAGCTACGGCAATAAATCCAAAAATAATAAATTTTAAAAAGTACTTTTTATTAAAGTTGAATTTGAAAATATAAATTGCAAGTCCAATTTGCAATGCAGCAGTTGTTGTTTGTGTAATCAAGCTTGTATATGCTGCTCCCACAGCTAAGAATTTGGGTATTACAACAAGATTTACCAATATGTTTAAAGCCATTCCCGATGCAGCAATGGTATTCAATTGTTTTAAATTTCCATTGGCGGTAAGCAAAGAGCCAAAAATATAAGTTGACGAAATTGCAACAAAACAGAGCATCAAGATTCCAAAAATTGTAGATGATTGTGCCAAACGAGCTTGATATTCAATTATACTTTCGCTATGGTGAATTGGATACATAAGTTGCATCAGCTCAACTCTATAAGCCAAACAAGCTACCGCAACAATTGCCGCCGGAATTATTAAAAGAGAGATAGATAATTTCACAATTTCACCCACATATTCCTTCTGTTTTATCATTCTTGCAAAAATGGGCAAAAGCAGTACTGAAAACAAATAAGCTATCATATTTGAGGCATCCAAAAGACGATATGCAGAGGCATAAATCCCCGACTGATATGCTCCAGTTGTGCCAGGCAACAATCTCTCAATCATAACGCTATCTATGCGATTGTAGAACGACATCAGCAGAACCAAAATAGCAAAAGGTATGCTTTGACGAAAAACAACAATGTAAAACTTAGGATTCCAATATAATCTCGAAAAAGATGCTTTGCTAACAACAATTACAAAAGCAACAGCTGCAGTGATGAAATAAGCCAAAGTTTGGGCATAAACAAACCATTTAATATCAATTTGGAAATTTGAAAACCCTCCCCAAATCATTATAGCACAGAATATTATCATCAAAAATCTGTCTAAAACAGAGATGAGGCTATCGGTTTTAAAAAGATGTAATCCAGATAAGTTTGAACGCAAATAGAGTACAAAGGAGATAAGAACTTGATTGAAAATTAAAATATATAAAATCTTCATCTGATGGGCGTCATAGCCTATTATAAAACCTATGGCAAGCGTAATAATGGCATATAAAATCCCGAGCATAATTTTCATGGCCAATATACCCGAAAAATATTTATTCAGAAGATGGTGATTTTGTGCAATATTTCGATTGTTGAAATTAGTAAGACCAAAATCTAGAAAAATATTAAAGATAAAAGAGAGGTTTAAAACAGCATAATAAAAGCCATATTCTTCGGCTCCTACAATGTTCTGAACCACTCTGTCTATGCCCAAAATCCAAAATGGTTTAATGAGCAAATTCAAAGATAGTATCAGGATTAAGTTAGTTAGAAATTTCTTTTTCATTTAAAATGTTTGAGTTTTGGTAGTAAAAAAGAAATTCCGCAAAAAAGAGATTTGCCATAATTCGCCACCATGAGTGGCAATATTTGCTCCAATATCCAAAATATCTTTATCTTTGGGAAAAAGTTTTATGAAGCAAAAGAAATCTTTTTCTTTTTTCTGAAATTTAAAAGCATTGAATATGTGTAATAGGTTGACATATAAAGAGTTATGTGGTGTTTTTTTGGCACACGAAGTTCTATTTATTTCTGATTTCATTACAAATTCATCTTTGTTGGCAAATTTAGTTAAAAAATCAAGTGGAAAAGGCTTTTTGCTTATTAATAATGTATAATTTATGAAAATTGCGGTCAATACTCGTTTGTTGCTCAAAAATCGTCTTGAAGGGATTGGTTGGTACACTTTCGAAACCTTAAGAAGAATTGTGAAAGCACACCCCGAACACAGCTTTTATTTTCTATTTGATAGACCCTACGACAGCTCTTTTGTTTTTGAAGAAAATGTAACTCCCGTAGTGCTTTCGCCGCAGGCACGTCATCCTATTTTGTTCATGATGTGGTTTGATATTTCGGTGAATCGTTTTTTACGTAAGAATAAAATTGACATTTTTCTTTCGCCCGATGGCTATCTATCACTCAGAACAAAAACACCCTCTTTGGCTGTTATCCACGATTTGAATTTTGAGCATTATCCCAAAGATTTACCTTGGGTAGATAGAAAATATTATCAATATTTCTTTCCTCGATTTGCTCATAAAGCCCGAAGAATAGCCACTGTATCAGAGTATTCCAAAAGGGATATCTCTAAACAGTACAATGTGCCTTTGGAAAAAATTGATGTTACTCTAAATGGCATGAACAATAAATTTTCAACCATAGATGAGTCTGAAAAAGTGAAAATTAGAACAAGATTTTCGGATTCCAAACCGTTTTTTCTTTTTGTTGGAGCCTTGCACCCAAGAAAAAATCTCACAAATATGTTCCTTGCCTTCGATAAATTTAAGTCTGAGAAACAGAGTGATGTGAAATTTGTAATTGTAGGAGAGAAGAAGTGGTGGACCAAGTCCATTGCCAATGTTTATGAAAACATGAAGTTTAAAGATGAAGTAATATTTTTAGGCAGACGCTCTGCCGAAGAACTATGCCAGCTTATGGCTTCTTCGTTAGCATTAGTTTATGTCTCTTATTTTGAAGGTTTCGGAATTCCAATTTTGGAAGCTTTTGCTTGTGGCACAGCCGTTATCACTTCCAATGTAACCTCTATGCCAGAGGTGGCTGGCGATGCAGCAATATTGGTTGATCCATTTTCGGTTGATGAAATAGCTGATGCTATGGAGCAAGTAAGTTCGGATGAGGATTTTAGAAATAATTTGATTGAAAAAGCCAATATACGTAAAGATAAGTTTTCGTGGGATGTTACAGCAAATCAGCTTTGGAAGAGTGTGGAAAAATTGATAAATGAAATTTCTGAAAAATAAAAAAGCCTTACATTTGTAAGGCTTTTTTTAGTAGCGGGGGCAGGATTCGAACATACGGCCTTCGGGTTATGAGCCCGACGAGCTGCCACTGCTCCACCCCGCAATATATCTTAAATATTTCTTATTTCCAGAACGATGATGCAAAATTACACTATCTTTGCCACATAAACAAGAGTTTTAAATTATTTAACATTAAAAATGTCACATAGAGCAGGATTTGTAAGCATAGTTGGTAAGCCAAATGTCGGAAAATCAACACTTTTGAACGAATTAGTAGGCGAAAAATTATCTATAATAACTTCTAAGGCACAAACAACTCGCCATAGAATAATGGGAATAGTGAATGACGAAAAATATCAAATTGTATATAGTGATACACCTGGAATTTTAAGTCCTTCGTATAAAATGCATGAATCACTGATGGGTTTTGTGGAAAGTTCGTTGAAGGACGCCGATCTCTTTTTATATATTGTAGAATTTGGCGAAAGAGAACGTGAAAATGAAGTGATTGAAAAAATAAACAAATCGGGAATACCTGTAATTTTATTGATAAATAAGATAGATAGAGCCAACGCCGAAACTTTGGCAGAATATCAAAAGGAGTGGGAAGGCATTTTTGAAAATGGTGAAATTTTTCCCATATCGGCACTTTATGGCTTCGATTTAGAGGGACTAAATAAAAAAATTGTAGAGAAACTTCCATTAAGTCCCCCATATTTTGATAAAGACGAACTCACTGACAAGTCCATGCGTTTTTTTGTTTCAGAAATAATTCGAGAGAAAATCCTTCTGAATTATCAAAAAGAGATTCCTTATGCAGTAGAAGTTGCCGTTGACCAATATAAAGAAGAAGAAGATATAATTAGAATTTTTGCATATATCTTTACAGAAAAAGAATCGCAGAAAAATATTATTATTGGTAATAAAGGTAGCTCCATTAAAAAAGTTGGTATCGAGTCTCGAAAAGATATTGAAGCCTTTGTAGAAAAAAAAGTTTTCTTGGAATTAAGAGTGAAAGTTATTCCCAATTGGCGAAATAATCCCCATGTGCTAAGAAGGTTTGGGTATTTAGAAGGAAAATAATGAACAATGAATAATGAACAATGAACAATGAATAATTTTGAGTTTTTTATCATTTAATATACTCATAATTTGTTTTTTTGTTGTGGTATGTCGTTTAATGGAGGACGTGCGTTGGCAACTCGGCTGGCTACTTAGCTAAAGATAATTCTTTTGCTTTGAAAATTTTACTAATTTTGCACTTCAAAATTTTAGCTTTGAATAAAGGATATCAATATCATACATTAGCAAACGGCATTCGCATTGTGCACCGACAGGTTCCCGGTCAGGTGGCACATTTGGGTGTGATTATAAAGTCGGGTAGTAGAGACGAACTTGAAAAGGAGTGGGGCGTTGCCCACTTTATTGAACATATGGTTTTTAAAGGCACCAAAACACGTAAAGCATTTCATGTTCTGGCAAGAATGGAAAATGTTGGTGGCGACTTAAATGCCTATACTACTATGGAAGAGACCCTCTTTTATGCCTCTTTTCTAAAAACTTACTATAGTCGCTCTGCTGAGCTTTTGTGGGATATAATTTTTAATTCGGTTTTCAATCCTAAGGATATGGAGCTGGAAAGAGAGGTCATTATTGAAGAGATAAAATCTTATAAAGACAATCCAGCCGAACTGGCTTTTGATGTTTTTGAAGATGTACTTTATGAAGGGCATGCTTTGGGAAGAAATATTCTTGGTTCGGTGGCTTCATTGAAGTCTTTGAAAAGAGATGATTTTTTTAATTTTATTCGTAGAACTTACACCACTGATCAGATTGTAATTTCCTCTGTGGGAAATATTTCCATGCAGAGATTAGTAAAGATTTTAGAGAGCACTTTTGGGCAAGTAGAGGCTTCTGTACGTAATTTCAAAAGAGAGAAATATCAAAATTATAAGGCAAGAAATCATAAAATTAAAAGCTCAATTTATCAAACAAATGTGGTTATGGGCAATATAGCTTACGATATGAATGATAAGAAAAAAGATGCCTTTAGTTTGGTGAATAATCTTTTGGGTGGTCCGGGAATGAACACCCGATTAAATATTTCTATTCGTGAAAAAAATGGATATGCCTACGCTGTAGAGTCCACCTATCAGCCACTTTCCGATACGGGATATTTTTCGGTCTATTTTGCAACCGACAAAAATTCGGTGGATAAAACCATGGAATTAAGTATAAAAGAGTTCGACAAAGTTAAAACACAAAAACTTGGAACTCTGCAATTGAGTCGAGCCAAAAAACAATTTATCGGGCAGCTGGCACTGCAAGCCGAATCGAATAATAACGATATGATTGCTGTTGCCAAGACTTATCTCTATTTTGACAAAGTTGACTCAATGATCGATGTTTACAAAAGAATTGATAGCATTAGTGCTGAAGAAATTTTAGAAGTGAGCAACGAAATTTTAATACCCGATAATTTTACAATTGTTAGCATAGGAAAATAATGAGATACGAAGATAGTTGCGTTAGCGAAGAGATAAATAAATATTCAGAAGAACACAGTTCTGAAGAGCATCCTATTTTGCAAGAACTCACTCGCCAGACCCATTTGCGGATGATTAATCCCAGAATGATTTCGGGAAAACAGCAAGGTTTGTTGCTACAAATATTATGCAAATTAAAGAGACCACAAAATATTTTAGAAATAGGAACATTCACAGCTTACTCTACCATTGCAATGGCTTTGGCATTGGATGATGATGCCAAAATTACCACCATTGAGCGTAATGAAGAAAATGAAGATATAATTCTGGAATTTGTTGAAAAGGCAGAGCAATTGCACAAAATAGATTTGATTATTGGCGATGCTTTGGAGGTAATTCCAGAACTAAATAAAACTTGGGATTTGGTATTTATAGATGGTGATAAAAGAGAGTATGAAAAATATTTTGATTTGGTAATTGATAATGTTTGCACTGGAGGATTAATTATTACCGATAATGTTCTTTGGAGCGGTAAGGTGTTGATTGATAGTGAAATAGAGAAAGATGAGCAAACCGCTGCCGTTGATGCTTTTAATAAAAAAGTGTCGAAAGATAGTAGAGTAGATTCTTTGCTACTTCCTTTTAGAGATGGATTGATGATTTTGGTGAAGAGATAATTTTTGTAAATTTGCCACTATGAGAATAGATATTCTAACGCTTTTTCCGGAAATGTTTCAAGGTGCTTTTCAGCACTCCATTATAAAACGTGCTGTGGAAAAAGGATTGGCAGAGATTCATCTTCACAATATCCGCGATTATTCCACCAACAAACATCGTAAGGTTGACGATTATCCATTTGGTGGCGAAGCTGGAATGGTGATGATGGTGGAGCCAATTTTTAATTGCATAGAAAAACTCAAAAGCGAAAGAGAGTACGACGAAGCAATTTTTATGACTCCCGATGGAGAAGTTTTCAATCAAACTATTGCCAATGGTCTTTCGCTGAAAAAGAATATTCTAATCCTTTGTGGACACTATAAGGGTGTTGATGAGCGAATTAGAGAATATTTGATAAGCAAAGAAATTTCAGTTGGCGATTTTGTTTTGTCGGGTGGCGAACTGCCCGCAATGATTTTGGTTGATGCATTGTTGCGTCTGTTACCAGGTGTTTTGAACGACGAAACTTCGGCTCTTTCCGACTCATTCCAAAATGAACTTTTGTCGCCACCGGTTTACACTCGCCCCGCCGATTTTAATGGCTGGAAAGTGCCTGATGTTCTACTTTCTGGAAATGAGAAATTGATAAATATATGGAAAGATGAGCAGGCTTTACAAAGAACCCAAAAACGCCGTCCCGACCTGCTTTCAGATAAATAGTATTCTATGAAAAATAATATTCGATTTATTGAAGAGATGCCCAAAGTGGAACTACATGTCCATATAGAAGGGGCTGTAAGTCCAGATACATATTGGCATTTGGCAGAAAAAAACAGAGTGAAATTACCTGTTGAAAGCCTGCATGAGTGGAAAGACTTTTTCAAGTTTAAAAGTTTTGCCCATTTTATAGATGTATATATTTTAGCTGTTTCCACCATCAAGAAGCCAGAGGATTATAAAACCATTATCAAGGATTTTTTTAGGTACCAAAAAAGTCAAAATATTGTTTACACCGAAGCTTTTTTAAGTGCCTCTTTTATGATTGAAAGTTTTAATCAAGAGGAGCTTTTACATAATATAAAAGAAGCTTTAATTGAAGGTGAAAATGAGTATTGCGTAGAAGTTAGATTAATTCCCGATATAGCCCGAAATGTGCCAGAGTCTGCAGATGCTGTTGTTGATTTTGTGACTAATGGCTTTAAAGAGGGAGTTTTTATTGGACTTGGTTTGGGCGGATTGGAGCAGGGTTATCTTGCAGAAAAGTTTGTAAAGCAATTTCAAAGAGCTGGCGAAGCTGGTCTAAATCTTGTAGCTCACGCCGGCGAAGGAGTAGGAGCTGAGAGTGTGTTGAGTGCCATAGAAAATTTGAATGCACAGCGTATTGGACACGGAATCAGAGTGTTGGAAAATGATAGTGTTGTCAGTTTGGCAAAAGAGATACAAATTCCTTTTGAAGTTTGCCCCAATAGTAATTACCGACTAAAAATTGTGCCTGAAAACGAAAATCACCCCATTGCCGAAATGATTAAGCAAGGACTTTTGTGCACCCTAAACTCCGATGACCCTTTGATGTTCAGCACTTCATTAATTGGTGAATACAAACTTTTGTTGGCACAAGGTTTAGACCTTCAAACCTTAATCCAACTCAACAAAAATACCATAAACAGCTCTTTCCTGACAGATGTTGAAAAGATAGAATTAAACTCGAAATTTGATAGATTTATTGACGAATTTAAGTAAACTCATCACTATACTAATCAAAAAACCTAATAATTTTAT